>Ga0208863_1000762_pt1 | contig 25651 bp, 18 predicted proteins | sample RifOxyD3_FD_184040 | JGI IMG/M metagenome (GOLD analysis project Ga0208863, IMG submission 184040) | Soil microbial communities from Rifle, Colorado - Rifle Oxygen_injection D3 (SPAdes) | ecosystem: Environmental > Terrestrial > Deep subsurface > Rock core/Sediment | place: Rifle, Colorado...
TATCGGCGGTTGGTACCCGCCTGCAGGAGCTGGCCCAGATCATGTCCAGCAGCGCCGCGCAGACCGATACCCAGTCCGGGATCGTGACGGTCGGCTCCCGGCAGGCCTCGGCCAATGTCGAGAACGTGGCACAGGCAACCAGTCAGCTCTCCGCCTCCATCGACGAAATCAGCGGCCTCGTGACCCGCTCGGCCGACATGGCCCGGCAGGCTTCGGAAAAAGCCGGTTTAACCAACGAAAAGGTTGAAGGCCTGGCCGTGGCCGCCCAGGAGGTCGGCGCCATCGTCGAGGTAATCAAGAATATCGCGGAACAGACCAAATTACTGGCCTTGAACGCCAATATTGAGGCGGCCCGCGCCGGCCAGGTCGGCAAGGGTTTCATGGTGGTGGCCAACGAGGTCAGGGACCTGGCCAAACAGACCACTGCCTCGGTAAAGGTAATCCGCAACCAGATCGGCTCGATCCAGTCCGCCACCAAGGACACGGTCGAGATGATCCAGAACATTGTCACCACCATTGAGGAAACCAGCCATATCTCCTCGATCATTGCCGCCGCTGTGCAGGAGCAGGACGTCACCACCAAGGAGATCGCCCGCAACACCCAGGAGGCCGCCTCCGAGACCCGGGAGGTATCGGCCAGCATTGCCGGCGTGGCCCAGGCAGCCGGGGTAACCGGTCAGGCAGCCGAAAAGGTGCTGGATACCACGGAGGAACTGATGGAACAGGCCAGGATCCTGCACAGTGAAATGGAAAAAATCCTCGACCATATCAGGACAGCCTGAGCCGCACGCAACCCCTGTTTTTCTTTCATGATAATCTAATTCTACTTTGTCACATTCCAAAAGAATCCAGGAGTCAGGAGTCAGAATTCAGGAGAAAAGGAAAACATTCTTTTTCCCGAATCGTTCAATTTATTCTGTCTCCTGAATTCTGTATTCTGAATTCCGCGCTTATTTTCCTGCCGGCGCGCCTCGTCCCCACTACCCCCGGCAGCTGCGGTTTGACCCAAACAAACAGGAGGCACCCCCATGGAAAGCTTGCAGCTAATGTACCAACGCATCTCGGAAAACCTGGGCAGTTATCTCCCCAAGGCTGCCGGCGCCCTTGTCATCCTCCTGGCCGGCTGGGTAATAGCCCGACTGCTTGCCGCCGGGGCCCGGGTCCTGATCAGAAAGGCAAACTTCGCCGGACGGTTCGAACGGCTCGCCGGCCACCCCCTCTCGGGCACAACCGATGAGTCCCTGTCCGAAGGCCTCGGCACCGGCATCTATTACTTGATCATGCTCTTTGTCCTGATCGCCTTTTTCGAGGCGCTCGGTCTCACCCTCATCACCGAACCGATCAACGACCTGCTCGCGCCAGTGATGTCCTTTGTGCCCAACCTGCTCGGCGCCGGGCTTATCCTGCTGGTGGCCTGGGGTCTGGCCTTTCTTGTACGGCTGCTGACCATCAAGGCGCTGACCGCCTTGGGCGCCGACCACCGCTTCGCAAGCCTCATCCAGCAGGAAGAGGGCGAGCAACTGCCGCTCTCCGCCATTGCCGGCAATCTGGTCTTTGCCTTTGTCTTCCTGCTCTTCCTGCCCGGGGTGTTCGGCGCCATTTCAACCGAGGCGCTCGGCGGTATCCTGCAACCGGTCCAGGCCCTGCTCGACAAGATCCTGACCTTCATCCCCAATCTGATCGCAGCGGCAATCATCCTCCTTATTGCCTGGATCGTCGCCCGGATTGTCCGCCAGCTTGTCACCGTTCTCCTGGCCTCACTTGGCGCTGATCAGATCGGTGAAAAAGCGGGTATCGGCGAGTGGAAGATCTCCGCTATCGGGGGCACCCTGGTTTACGCGCTGATCCTGGTACCCGCCCTGACCTCGGCCCTGGAAACCCTGCACCTCGACTCGGTCACCGCGCCGTTCAACAATATGCTGATGCTCGCCATGGAAAAACTGCCGGGGATTCTCTCGGCGGTACTGCTCGTCTTTGTCGGCTATTTCGTGGCCAGACTGGCACGCCGTTTCGTCTCCGACCTCTCGGCCAATGCCGGCGCTGATACTCTGGGTGAGAAAGTCGGGGCTGGCCGACTCAATATCTCCGGATTTCTGGGCGGTCTCGTCTTCCTGCTGATCCTGATTCCGATCATCACCTCTGCCCTGGATATTCTCTCCCTTGATGCCGTTACCGCACCGATCAGCAATCTGCTCAACATCATCATGACCACCCTGCCCTCGGTGGTGACCGCGGCCTTTATCTTGACCATCGGCGTCTTCATCGCCCGGCTGGTCAGAAACCTGGCCACCGACGTCACTGCCAAGGCCGGCCTTGACGACTTCGCCTCCCGGCTCGGACTGGCCGAGGCCAAACTCTCCAGCGTTGTCGGTATGCTGCTCTATGTCCTCATTTTGCTGCCCATTATTTCCTCATCCCTGGATGTCCTGGGCATCGAGGCGGTGGCGCGACCGGTCAGCGACATGCTCAACATCATCCTGGCCAAGCTGCCGGCCATCACCACCGCCCTCATCATCCTGGCAGTGAGCTACTATCTCGGCCGGCTGGTTGCCAGGCTGCTTGCCGAAATGCTCGCCGGCCTCGGCCTCAACAGCCTGCCGGCCAAACTGGGACTGGGCGCCCTGTTCCCGACCGAAACGACGGAAGGCCAGCAGATCTGCGGCCGGTCACTCGCCGATTTAACCGGTTGGCTGGTGTTTGCCGGCATCATGCTCTTCGCGGTCATCGAGGCGGCGGAGCTGCTTGAATTCCACGTCATCTCCGATCTGGCCGCCGATTTCACCGTCTTTGCCGGCCAGATTCTCGGGGGCTTAGTCATCCTGGCCATCGGCCTCTATCTGTCCAGGATGGCGGCTATGACCATCAAGGGCACCGCCATGACCAATTCCGGGCTTCTGGCCATGGTCGCCCAGACCGCGATCATCGCCCTATCCTTTGCCATGGCCTTCGACCAGATGGGCATTGCCAGCGAAACAATCAATCTGACCTTCGGCCTGTTACTCGGCGCCTTTGCCGTGGCCGCGGCCCTGGCCTTTGGTCTTGGCGGCCGCGAAGCGGCCGGCCGGCTGCTTGAGGATCTGCGCACCAAAAAGTAGCGCCAACCAGCACCAGAAAAAAACGGCGGCAGGATCACCTTGCCGATCCTGCCGCCGGTTGTGCTTTCGCATATTGTTCTCAGAAAAAAACTACAGATGCGTTTCCCCGTAACGGATCGTCTGATCCTTGCCCTGTGACTTTGCCCGGTACATAGCCTCATCGGCCCGGGCCAGCAGACTGTAGGCGTCACACTCTGCTTCATGGGCGGCGACCCCGACGCTCACGGTCCGCGTCTCGACCACGCTGCCGCCTGTCCCGAGTTCGACCGGAAACCGCATATCCCGAAAACCGCGGCGCATCCGTTCGGCAATGATATAGGCGATGGTTATGTCGGTATCGGGCAGCACCACGACAAACTCCTCGCCTCCGTAGCGGAAGGCGCGGTCGCTCTTCCGGAGGGTCTCCTTGAGCACCCGACCGAGGGCCGCCAGTACCTTGTCGCCTTCCGGATGGCCATAGGTGTCGTTGAAAAATTTGAAATTATCCACGTCCAGCAGCAGCAGCGAAAATGTATACTTGCCACGGCTGCAGCGCGACACCTCGTCCTCCATCACCGTGAACAGGTAGTGGCGGTTGTAAAGGCCGGTGAGCTTGTCGGTGATCACCAACTCCTGAATCTCCCGGTTCTTGGCATCCAGGCTCTCGAGCGACGTAGTCAGTTCCCGATTGAGATATTCGATCTTGCGGATATCCTCAAGGGTCCGGAATTTCTGCTTACGGAGCAGAAAGAGCATGTTGTTCAGATGCTCGCCCAGTTCCTCGACAATGGTCGGGCAGGCGTTTCTAAAAACATCGCAGGCCACGCAGGAACTGTATTTCTCGACAAAGCTGCCCTGGATCTTGCCGCCGCAGTACGTACCGGCCACCTGCCAGCAGCGCTGGTGCTTCTGGTTGAAGATCGGACAATCTTTTTTCTCGCACTGCTTCTGTTCCCGGCAGTTTTGCAGGTGTGGATTTTCAAAAATCACCGAGTCATTGGCAATGGCCTGTTCAAAAACGGGCATAATCTCCTGGTGTATCCTGGCCAGGAGATCGTCACATAGCTGATTGTCATCGCTATCACGCATGGACCACCTCAACCGCAAATTAATTTCCCCCCCCAAAAAAATCGACGTCTTGCCGGAAGGCCCGGCAAGACGGCCGATTCAACTTCTGGCACCAACATACCACAACGTCACAGCAGGTTATATATAAAAACTTACGCGGATCATGAGCACTACACAAAAAAAGTCCGACCATGCGCATGCCGTGCTTCCTATCTGCTCCCCCTGCCGAAAACCAGCCCCGGAGCGACAACTGGTTTCCGGCTTGACGTCGTCGTGCAAACCACGTATCTACTAAGAAGGCCGCCCACGACTGGACTTCCAAGGAGACCAATTAAAATATGGCCAGAAAATATCTCGGACATCTGGCGGAACACGACCCGCTTTACCACTATCTGCGGCACGACATCCAGCCGCAGCTGGCCGGTGATTGCCACGCCGGCTACCGGGTCTTTCAACTGTCCGGCTCCAACGACGTCTATCTGTATGAAAACCGGCACAGCAACGACCGGGTGGTGGGAAAATTCTTCCTCTCCGACCGAAAACGCGACCCGGTCCGCGCCGCCCGCCGGATGCACCGGGAACTCGACAATCTCGGCATGTTGCGCAGCTACGGCCTGACAAGTCCGCCCCATTACGTGGTCCGACCGCTCGGCTGCAACCAGTGGCTCAACTGCCTGGTTGTGGTCGAGCACTGCCAGGGCGAAACACTGAGCGCCATCATCCAGGCAACGATCCGCCGCAACTGCGGCGACCCCCTCTACGGAAAACTCACCGCCCTGGCCTATTTCCTGGCCACCCTGCACAACCGCTCGGCCAACGCTGTCCGGGTGAATTTCCTCGAAGACTGCGCCTACCTTGACCAGCTGATCGCCAGCCTGCACACCATCCAGGCGATCAACCATGAGGAAATCATGGAGCTGGTCTGGCTCCGCGACCAGTGGAGCGGTCAAACCAGGATGTGGGAAGATTGCCAGGTGCTGGTCCATGGCGACGCGACGCCGGACAACTTCCTGTTCGGCAACGGCCTCGATGTCATCGCTCTGGACCTGGAACGGGCGAAACGCGCTGACCGGACCTTTGATGTCGGCCGGATTGCCGGCGAGCTGAAACATTTTTTTATGCGCGCCAGCGGTAATTGCCAGGCGGCCGAGCCGTTCATCAGCCACTTCCTGTGGGAATATTCCTGCCATTTTCCGGACCGCCAGCAGGCCTTCCGGTCGATTTGCAGCCGGCTCCCCTTTCACATCGGCATCACCCTGCTGCGCATTGCCCGCAATGGCTGGATAGACCCGCCATATCGCCGCCGACTCATCGACGAGGCGAAAAACAATCTCCGGAGGTTCGTATGAATATCCACGGCATAATTTTCGATTTAAACGGCACCCTCATCGATATCCACACGGATGAAGGCCACGGCGAAATCTACCGAGTACTCGCCAATCTTCTCAGCTATCAGGGCATATTGCTCACCCCAGAAACGCTGCGCGATCGCTATTTCCAGATCATGAAGGAACAGCGCCGGGCAAGTACCGAAACCTATCCGGAATTCGACGCAGTTTCCATTTTCGAAACAATCATTTTTCGCCACGCCAGTGATTTCACCCGCGCCCTGCCGCCGGGCAAACGCCGGCAGCTGCCCCTGTTTCTCGCCGAGGTCTTTCGGGCTGTTTCCCGCTTCCGCCTCCGGCTTTATCCAGGCGTCGAGGAGACGCTCGCAACACTGCAAGGCCGCTACCGCCTGGCCGCGCTTACCGATGCCCAGAACGCCTGGGCAATACCCGAGCTGCATGCCGTCGGCCTGCTCGATTTGTTCTCTCCGGTTGTAGTTTCCGGCGATCTGGGCTTTCGAAAGCCGGACCCGCGCATTTTTCAACAGACGCTCGACGACCTTGAGATGCTGCCGGATGAGGTGCTGTTCGTGGGCAATGACATGTACCGTGATGTTTACGGCGCGCAGCAGCTGGGGCTCAAGACCATCTTCTTCCGATCCAATCAGGGCGAGCAGCAGCGGGACGGGGTGGAACCCGATTATATCATCTATCAGTTTCCCGAACTGCTCCAGGCCATCGAGTTCTTCAGGCACGGCTGAAGCCTTGCCTGATGTTTGTTCTTGACAAAGCGCTACCTCCAAGTAATCATGATGTAAAGTGTTATCCCCAGAAGCAATCGGGCAAACTGCCACCAGGAACCGAGCCATCCCATGTCCGATACCAATAAAACCTCGCGCAACCCACTTCACCCTTCAGCATCCATCTACCAGGGGAAAAAGACATGGACATCAAGGAAATAATCCGCAACTATTTTCGTATCGCGCCCAGGGAAGCCGACAAGATAGCGGTCAAGGCCGATGGCCAGGAGTATCCGGTCATTGATGTCGGCGACCGGGGCGTGGGCATCCGGCTGTCCGACGAAGACATCCTCCTGAAAGTCAATGACACGCTGGCCATCGAACTTGAGCTGCAGGGCAGAAGACTCGACCTGCAGGGAAAAATCGTCCACATCTCGCCCGACGTAAGCGGCCAGTATCTCTGCGGCATAGAGTTCCAGAAAATCACCCGGCAGGATCAGCAGATGCTCCTGGAATACCTCCAGCAGACAAGGGAGAAAATATTTTCCTCTTGAACGCCTGGAACCCATGTCCGGCCGGGCCGGGCATGCTTTGCAGATACCATAACCCCATAACCACAGACAGGATGTTCGACCATGACCCAAAAAAAGGGCATTGACAACGATGTGCTGGGAGATCTGCTGCGTGGCGGCGGCGACACCGAATTTGCATCGGAGTTGGATGCCCTCAATGCTTTAATCACGCAGACCGGCGCAATCATCAAGAGCCCTTCCACAACGGAGAAGAAAAAACCGTCGTCCCAGCAACGCACCCCGACAAAAGGCAAGAAAAAAAGTACATACTATGTCACCGAGGAGACTTTCGCCCATCTGGACAAGGCCAAGGTCAAGATCAAACAGCAGGTACCGGCGACGTTCAAGAAACACATCTCCAAATCCCAGATCATCAATCAGGCCCTTGGCATGATCCTCCGGGACTTTGAAATAAAGGGCGACGACAGTCTGCTGATGAAGCGGCTGATGAAAAAACACACTCCCCCAAAAAACGAATAGAGAAAGGGGAAATGGAACCAAAGGACGGGCGCAGGAGTAGAAACGCAAGCCGGCGCGACTCCGAAAAGTCAGGGACGATTTTCTACGACGCTATCAAATTGCCAGACCATCAAATTCGAGCGGAGGCTGACGAATGGTAATCACCTGCCCATATTGCAATAAAAAGCACGCCCTGGACGAAAACCGGGTTGCCGACCCGAGCGCGATCCGCAATGCCCGCTGTCGTGGCTGCGGCAAGGTATTTCAGGTAACCCTGGCCGAGCCGGTCAAAAAAGAAGAAGCGCCTGCCGCGAAAAAAGCAACGACACGGGCCATCGGGGTATCGCTCAGCAAGGGCGGAGTCGGGAAGACGACCACGGCGGTTAACCTGGCGGCCGGTCTGGCCCTGGCCGGTTACAAGGTCCTGCTGGTCGATACCGATACCCAGGGTCAGGCAAGCTTCATGCTCGGCGTCACTCCGAAAGCCACGCTCACCGAACTGGTCACCGGCGAATTACCGGCAGCCGATGTGGTAATGGAGGTCCGCGACCGCCTCTGGCTGCTGGCCGGCGGCAAGTCGCTGGCCGGCATCAAGCGCCTGATCGACCGTAAGGATTTCGGCGGTGAACTCACCCTCAAAGAGGCACTGGAGCCCCTCGAAAGCGACTACGATTATGTGGTGGTCGACACCTCGCCGGGCTGGGATCCGCTGACGGTCAATGTTCTTTTCTACGTGCGGGAACTGCTTACCCCCGTATCCCTGGAGGTGTTATCCCTGCAAGGCTTAAGCGAATTCATCAAGAGCATCGCCGCCATCCGCAAATACCGAAAGGACGTGGCCCTGAAATATATTCTGCCGACCTTCCACGACAAACGGATCAAGCAGACCACCGAAATCCTGGACAAGATCGAAAAAATCTACGGCTCGCGTCTCTGCGCGCCGATCCGCTACAATGTGCGGCTGTCCGAATCCCCGGCCTACGGCAAGACCATCTACGAGTATGCCCCCGGCTGCAACGGCGCGCAAGATTACCGCGAGTTGATCCGCAAGGTGACCGGCAACAGCAAGCTCTTCACCTGAGCCGTTCCTTTCAAACCCGCAGCGGCGCGCCTTGCCGCCGCAAACCAGGAAAAGCCATGGCCATCGCGCAGGATTATATCAAAGACGTCGACAAACTGGTTCCCCGGCCGGACATCGCCCTAAAGGTTTTGCAAATGGCCCATGAGGCGCACAGCAGCATCCCGCAGCTGTCCCTCCAGATCGAGAAAGACCCGAGCCTCACCGCCAACATGCTGCGCCTGGCCAACTCGGCTTATTTCGGCCACATGAGAAAAATCAACTCGGTCAAGGACATCATCGTCCGCCTCGGCCTGGAAACGGTAAAGCTGCTCGCCATCTCCAGCGCCTCGGTCGGCATCCTGAATTCTCCGCAGGAGGCGTACGGCCTGGAGCCCGGCGAACTCTGGAACCACTCCTATGCCACCGCCGTGCTGGCCGGTGTCATCGGCCGCCATGCCCGGATCCAAGAGGGTGCCGCTCTGTATACCGCGGCCCTGCTGCACGATGTCGGCAAAATCGTGCTGAACCGCCATCTGCTGCAGGCAGCCCTTTCAAACCACGAACCGGCAGCGGCGCCGGAAACCCTGCAACGCGAGCGCGCCCTGCTGCACACCGATCATGCCAGGGTCGGCCAGGCCCTGCTCCAGAAATGGGAACTGGCCGAGCAGATCACCCTGCCGGTCGGCCTGCACCATGATGCTGCCGAGACCGCCACGGCCAGCCTGACCTGCCGGATCGTCTATCTTGCCAACTGGCTGGAGAATACCCTTAAGCTGCACGCCACCCCGCCGGCCGAATTCAAGCTGGATGAGCAGGTGCTGGCCGACAATCTCGGCCTTCTGTCAACGGTGCCCCGCCTTGCGGAAAACCTTCCTGTTATCATCGACGAATTTTTCAAGCAGTACGAAGAATCACTAGACCTGCTGATTCTCTAATTCACCATTCCACCGGGGCAAAGAAAAAGACAAACCGACCCTCCTCGATATCAACCTTGAGGGTGGCGCCATGGTTCAGCCCGTAGTGGACATAGCCGTCCTTGGCGCCGCCTGCCGAGCACTCGGAGGTATGGGGCGGCGACTCGAAATCTCGATCCCGGTCGTACCAGGACACCAGCATATACTCCGCAAACCGCCCTTCTGCCTCACCTCTGGCCAGTTGCACAGCCTGCTGGTAATCGCGCACCCCGCTTCCAGGATGCAGACGGACAACCTCCACCCCTGAAAGGTCCGGGGAGTTTATCGGGCAACTCCGGTTATCGATCATTGATCTTCCCTCTCTATTGAAAGCGCGGATTCAATCAATGATCCGTTTATGTTCCAATGAGTCCAACACCTCCATCAAGCGGCGCTTTGCCTTGTGCTCAGTCCGGAGGACGGCGATGAGCCCCTGCCATTCTCGAAGCCTGTTTGTTTCCTTATAAACCTTGTGCATTTTGCGCAGGTAGATTGCCGCCTCTTCATAGGCACTGGGCTTTACCAGCTTGATCTGGCCTTCCGCCATTTTTTTCCAAATGCCGAGCGCGATGTCAGGATGGGTTCCGACAACAGCTTGGGCCACTTCTTTGTCCTTGCCAAATCCCCAACGGCTCGTTTTTTGCTGAGCTTGATAGAACCGGACGACATCATCGAATCGCTTTTCAAGAATCGCGATATCAATCAGCGTATTCAGGTCAGGATCCTGCCGACGAGACTGACCGTCTATCTTCTTCATAACCTCTGGCGCGGGAAACGGCCAGGATTGCTTCTCCGCTCCCTTGGCCGGCAGATCAGGGCGCTGCCCGTTTTCGAGAAAACGTAACACCGCCGCACGAACAGCCGGCCAGTTTTTTATTTTTTCAGCCGCCTTTTGCAATTCGATATACCCGGCCCGGGATGGCTGATCAAAAAAGTCCTGGGCACGGTAGGCGGCAACCAGGTCGAACCGCTTTTCGTTCCCAGCCAGTTCACGAAGCTTTTTCTGCAGGCTGCTGGCGATCCCCGGTGCATCTTTTATTGTTTTCTCAAATCCCTTGATGCACCACGACCTGGCCTTTTCAGGATGGCCGCTCTGTAGAAATGTCTCAACAAGCTGCTCATAACATTGGGTTGCCTGGACCTCATTTTCGAGAAGCGGGATCACCTTTTCGTTCTGACCACTTCTTTCAAGGGCATTAATCAGCCAATTCATCACCTGCTTCCGCTGATAGCGGCTCGAATAGCTGTCTCCCCGAGGCATTGGCATATTGTTCAACCGCACCCGAAGTTTTTCGGCGGCTTCGGACCAGTGCGCTTTCGTATATCCCCTGCCCCGGATGAACCGCTCACACGAGTCGCTGATGGAATACTGATCCTCAAGAAAAATATCGATCATCCAGAGAAGCTGCTCCGGTGGAGACAATGAAGATGAAGAAACCGCCTTGAAGGCGATTTCCATGCATGCCTGAATCTCCCCGGCCGTTTCTCCCTCGTCATGGGACTGTTCAACCTGAGCGTTGCCTCTTTCCCACAGCTCCCTGCCCAGCTCGACCACGCTATCGGCGTGCCCTTGTTTCAACAGGGCGGCCAGTTGCTCCCGGACATGGGAATAGTCCGGCAGGTTGCCCTCGCCCTTCCAGGGATTATACCAGGCATCCTCACTTGAAATATTTCTAATTTCCTTCCGCAACGCGGGGATTAGTTTGTCTATTTTGCCGCTTGCCAGTTGGTCGTCTTCCATAATCTTTCGCTTGACTTCAGGATGACGGGCAGCAAAATCCTTCAGCAGGTCCAACAACTCTTCTTTGCTTTTCTTTTGCAGGATCTTTACCAGAACCGCATCCTTTGCACCTTTTGCCGAGGGCATCACCTCCTCGGTCTCGTCTTCCTCCTCTTCAAAATCATCCTCATCAAAAATATCTTCGCCATCCTCGTCGGAATCATCCAACATGGCCAGAAACAGTTCGCTCTCAGGATCCACCAGTGGTATCTCTTTGCCGGTTTTTATCTGGTCAATGCCTGCCAGGATTGTTGCCACGGCATGCTTGCAGGGACCCCAGTCATACGGGCAGGTGCAGAACCAGTCGAGTTCGCCCACTTCATCCATACCCACGCTGGTGGCATAATCCTCGCTTCCCGAGACCCAGGCAACCAGCTCCCCGTTTTCAGTTCGGGCCAGGTCATAGACATTTTTAACGTACGCCTTCCCGCGGTTGAGGATTTTGGCGCCGGCCCATTGCCGCAGTTCATCCCAGGTGAGATCGGTTAGTGATTTGTTTATCGATTCCATTTTTTTATTTCGCCAACTCGTTAAATAGATTTCGACACCTTCATTTCGGGGCCTCGCGCTCGTTTTCGCTTCCCCAGGAATCAAGCCTTTCCATGAGATGCCGGCTGCTGCCGAACTTACCGGCAATCACATCGCCTTCAGATTGATTTCCTCGTGAAATTCCCCTTCAACCTCTTTCACCATCGCCTGGCCGGCAATCACATTCTTGCCGTTAAAGGTCAGAGTCGGGTTGCCATAGAGCTGCCAGCCGTTGTTCAGCTTGGCGCACACCCGCTTGCAGAAGGTTTCGTCATCCGGGCCGGTAAGATACGAGTATAGTTTCATGTGTCACTGCTCCCTTGTTTGTTATGGCAGCAACTGGCTGACGCCAGATGCAACGTATAAAAAATATCTTGATTACAGAGAAAGAAGGTAGCACAAAAAAACACAAACGACCAATTGTCAAGCCCGTCGACACACCCGCTTGAAGAAATCGCATGTCGCCTTTACGCTCAGGCGGATTCTGATAAAATCTTCTCAATTGGCAGACACTACCGACCAACTTGAGACCATGCTCAACAAGTGAACGACACGGACTGCTGTACGCGCTTCAGCCTTTGCATAGGAGAAGTTTGCCAACAAAGTCAAAACGACCCATATTTTCATTTCAGGCCGCGTCTTCGAAGGGATGATAATGCTGGATCAACACCTCTGACGATATGCCAAGTCCTTTGTGAAGTTTTCTGATCATCTCCATGGAGAGCTGACGTTTCCGGTTCAGCACCTCTGAAACACGGGCGCGACTGCCAATATATGATTCAAGATCACGGCGGGATAATCCACGGCTTTCCATGAAGTAACCAACCGAGCCCGGAGGGCTCGGCTTTGGTCACTCCTTAGAAGTTTACCCTTCATTATTTCCTGAACCCGTTTTCCGCAGGACACAGGGTTTCCCTTTATAAAACTGGTAGTAAAGAAGGGGCACCGCGATCAGGGTGAGCCCGGTGGCCGCCACCGCACCGAACATCATGGCAATGGCCAGCCCCTGAAAAATGGGATCAAAGAGCATGACAAAGGAACCCACCACCACCGCGGCCGCAGTGAGGACAATGGGCCGCAGGCGCACCGCGCCGGCTTTGATCACGGATTTCTCCAGATCGCCACAATCGCGCCATTCCATCTGGATAAAATCCACCAGCAGGATGGAATTTCTGACAATAATCCCGGAAAGGGCAATAAAACCGATCATGGAGGTGGCGGTAAAAAAGGCGCCGAACATCCAGTGACCCGGCAGAATACCCACCAGGGTGAGTGGAATGGGGGCCATGATAACCAGCGGCGTTATAAAGCTCCGGAACCAGGCCACCACCAGGATGTAGATCAGGACCAGCACCGCGGCAAAGGCAATGCCCAGGTCGCGGAAGACCTCGTAGGTGATATGCCACTCCCCGTCCCATTTCATGGCGTAGCGGTCCTCAAGCCAGGGCTGGACGGCCGAATACTGTTTCAATTCGTACCCCTCGGCAAGCTCAAGGGTTGCGACCCGTTTTTTCATCTCCATGATGGCGTAGACCGGGCTCTCCTTGGCCCCGGCTACATCACCCACCACATAGGTGACCCGCTTGAGATTTTTATGATAGATGGTCTTGTCTTCAATGGTCTCCACCACCGAGACCAGGGCGGATAACGGAATGAGTTTCCCCTCCAGCCCGGGAACGGACACCGCCATCAGATCGTCGATACTGGCCCGGGCAGCCAGAGGCAGCCGAAAAATAATCTCCACCGGCTCCTTTTCATCCTCGTAATGGATGAGACCGGCGCTCATTCCGCCCAGGGCGATGCGCAGACTCCGGGACACCGTCTCACTGGAAATACCGTGCAAGGCCGCCTTTTCCCGGTCCACCTTGAACAACAACTTCTTCTGGTCGTCTTCCTGATACCAGTCCACATCCACCACGCCGTCGGTGGTCTCAAAGATGTTTTTGATCTTACGGGCGATCTCCACCTGCCGCCGGGTATCAGGCCCGTAGATCTCGGCCACCAAGGTGCTCAACACCGGCGGTCCCGGCGGGATCTCGGCTATCTTCAAACTGCCCCCGTAGCGGTCACCGATTTTCTTGAGCCCGGGCCGGAGTCTCTTGGCCAGGGTGTGGCTCTGGTCATCCCGCTCACCCTTGTCCACGAAGTTGACCTGGATATCCGCCACATTACTGCCGGCCCGCAGGAAATAATGACGCACCAGACCATTGAAATTATAGGGCGCGGCCGTGCCGATATAGGACTGGTAATTGGTGACCTCGGGCACCGTTGCAATAAACTCGCCCAGTTCGCGGGTGAGCGCCGCGGTCTCCTCCAGGGTGACGCCCTCGGGCATATCAATAATCACCTGCAGCTCGCTCTTGTTGTCAAAGGGCAGCATCTTGACGGTAACCTTCTTCATCGGCACCAGCAGCATGGCAAGGACCAGGAGCAGACCCACCACCCCGATCACCGCAAGGCGAAGGGGCGGCCTTCTGATCAACGGGCCCATGATCCGGTTGTACCAGATATAGAGCCTGCCACTTTCCTCATCATCGACCCCGCCGCCGGAGACATTTTTCAGCACCTTATAACTCAGCCAGGGGCTGACGATAAAGGCCACCAGCAGCGAAAAAAGCATGGCCGCCGAGGCGCCCACCGGGATGGGCCGCATATAGGGGCCCATCAGGCCGGAGACAAAGGCCATGGGCAAGAGGGCGGCAATCACCGCAAAGGTGGCGAGAATGGTGGGACTGCCCACCTCTTCCACCGCCAGGATGGCGGTGAGGGGATCGGCGGACTTCATCTTGAAATGGCGGTGGATATTCTCCACCACCACAATGGCATCATCCACCAAAATACCGATGGAAAAAATAAGCGCAAAGAGCGTCACCCGGTTGAGGGTGTAGCCGTAGAGATAATTGATCAACAGGGTCAGGGCCAGAGTCACCGGCACGGCCACTCCCACCACCATGGCCTCGCGCCAGCCGAGGGTGAAGGCAATCAGAATAATCACCGACACGGTGGCGATGAGCATATGGTCAAGCAGCTCATCGGATTTTTCCTGGGCCGTCTTACCATAATTCCTGGTCTCGGTGATCTCTACGCCCGCGGGCAGAAGCGTATCCTTGAGGGCCTCGACCTTGGCCAGGGCGTCATGGGCCACCCGACTTGCATTGGCGCCCTTTTTCTTGGACAGGCCAATGGTCACCGCCTCATATTGGCCCACTGCGTCTTGATTTCCACCGGCCGCCGGGCCAAGGCCCATGAAGACATAGTCACCGGGCTCCTCAGGGCCGTCGCTGATCTCCGCCACATCACCCAGGAACACCGGACGGTTGGCAAAAACCCCGACCACCACCCCGGAGACCTCCTCAACAGTGGCCAGCAGTTCGCCGGTACTCACCAGAAATTCTTCATTGCCCGAGGGATAGGAACCGGCGGGAAGCAGGACATTGGCCTCCCGGAGCTGGCCCATGATCTGGAACGAAGAAAGATTATAGGCCTTAAGCCGGGCCGGATCAAGAGAGACCGAAATCTCACGTTTCCGGCCACCGATCACCGCAATCTCCGAAACATCCTGATCCTTTTTCAACTCATGGGCAAGCTCCATGGCCACCCGCCGCAGGTCATAGCCGGTATATCGTTCCTCCCGGTCCCACAGGGTAAGCGAGAGAATCGGCACGTCGTCTATGGACTTGGGCTTGACCATGGGCTGGGAGACCCCGGGGGGAATCCGGTCCATATTGGCCATCAGCTTGGTATAAAGATTGACCAGACTGTCCTCCATGTTTTCACCCACATAGAAACGGACAATGGTCAGATTCATGCCGGGCTTCACCACGGAGTAGATATACTCCACCCCCTTGATCTCCCGGAGAAACTTCTCCATGGGATTGGTGACCCGCGCCTCCACCTCTTGAGCCGAGGCGCCGGGATAGCTGACCATGACGTCGATCATGGGCACCACGATCTGGGGCTCTTCCTCCCGTGGGGTAACCCCCACGGCAAAAACACCGAGAAGCAGCGAGGCAATGACCAGAAGCGGGGTCAGCTTGGATTTGATAAAGGCCCGGGCGATCCCCCCGGAGATGCCGATATTACTCATGTGGTTCGCCCTCTCGCAACATTGCCCCGTCCATGGCCTTTTCAACGCCATCGACGATGACCTGCTCCCCGACCTTTATGCCTGAGAGAATCTCCACCTGCCCGTCTCGTGTTCTTCCCAGCCTCACCAGGCGGTAGGTGATCTTGCGGTTACCGTCCACACTGTAGACCCCGGTAAGCTGCCCCCTTGTCGCCACGGCCGCAGACGGCAACAGAATTGTTGGAGCACCGGCCACCGGAATGGCGACCCGGACAAATCGACCGCTGGCCAGATTTTTTTCCGCAAGGGCCACCGTGACCCGGAAGGTCCGGGAAAGGGGATTCATTGCCGCCACCTTTTCAGCGACGGTACCACGTAACTCCTGCCCGGTGGCCGGGATGACAACCGTGACCTCCATGCCCACTGTCACCTGCTCGGCGAGATTTTCAGCAACCGCTGCCTCCACCTCATAGGCCGAGGTATCCTCAATGGTAAAAAGGGGCATGCCCGGCAGGGCCATGGAACCCGGCTCCACGCTTTTTGCGGTAACCAGTCCGGAAACCGGGGAGGTAATCCGGGTAAAACCAAGCCCCACCTCCGTCTCGCGGATGGCCGCCTCGGTGCGACTGATCATTTCCCGAACCCGCTCATATTCATAGGCCGCCATCTTCTTTTTGCTGGTCATCTGATCCAGTTCCTGGCGGGAAAGGGCCTTTTCCGCAAAAAGGGCCTGATAGCGTTCGTGGGTGATTCCGGCAAGTTTCATATTCTCTTCAGCCGCAGCCAGCCCCTGTTGCGCCTCCCGAAGACCGGCCCGGGCCTGGGCCACTTTTTCCACCATATCCCGGTCATCGAGCCGGGCCAGAAGCGTTCCTTTTTTTACCTGTTGCCCTTCATCGACCAGGACCTCCACCACCGCGCCCATCATCCGGCTGGCCACCCGACTCTCCGAGACCGCCTTAATGGTCCCTGTCACCTCCTGGAAACGTGAGACCGCAACGGATTCGACTTGGGCCACCTGCACGCCGAAAATCTCGGGCCGCGTCTTTTCCACCGCCTCATGTTTTTCATTTGCCGTGCATCCCAACATCGCTGCCATAACAAAAATCAGGGTTGCCATGCTCCATATCTTCATCAGTGTATCTCCCGCTCTTCCAATATCCGGTCAACCGGTGGCGAACCTGCCACCCCCAAGGCAGACTAAGCAACTAAGGGGGCTGGTTCTAAAACAACTTATTTCGAGTAGGTTCCATCCTCGGCAACGCCCGACGGATGCGAAACCGTTTACCAGTCGAGCCACCACCAGGGCACGGCAAGCACTTTCGAATGCAGCCAGACGACCCGATCGCCGGTGTGTACCAGAACGCCGCGCACCGTCTCGGGGTATTCTTCGAGGAAGAGCAGGAGGTTCCTACAGTCGGCAATGGTCGGATTGCTGGTAAATTTCACCTCAAAAGCCAGAAGCCTGTTGCCATGCTCCACTACAAAATCAACTTCCCGGCCCGAGACGGTCCGCCAGTAGTGCAACGTTGCGCGAGGCGTCATCAATTCACATTGCGCCCGCAGATGGAGATACACCAGTGTTTCGAAAAACCCGCCAAACTCCCGGCAGCGCGCAACGTTTTCCAGATCAAAATAGCCGGACAGAAACACGGCAATGGCCGGATCAACAAAAAACACCTTGGGAGATTTGACCAGGCGCTTGCCCCTGTTCGTGCTGTACGCCGGCACCCGGGCGATGATATTCGACACCTCAAGCAACCGGATATAACGATGGGTTGTGGGATGGGTGACGCCGCTGTCCTTGGCCACATCAGCCTGATTCAGGATATTGCCGGTGCGGAGAGCGAGCATCCGCATGACCTTGCGGAAATCCACCAGGGAATCTACCTGCGAAAGCTCGCGTAGATCACGCTCCAGATACGTCCGAATGTATCCCTCAAGCCAGTGCAGAACACTGACGTCCGAGACAAGCTCAAGCACCGGCGGCATGAACCCCCGCATGAGGAAGGGAAGCGGATCAACCGCGCCTACCTGCTCGGCCCCTGTTTCAAGACCTGGCGCCCACAGCCCAAGAAAATTTTCCGCCTCGATCCTGCCGGCCATCTCGCCATACGTCATGGGAAACAGTTCGCAATAGACGGCGCGGCCCGCCAGAGACTCTGTCACTTTCTCCATTAACAGCAGATTGGCTGATCCGGACAGGATGAACTTTCCCCGGCGTTTGGAACTGTCGACCGCCAGTTTGATCGCCTCAAACAATTCCGGCTGTTTCTGGGCCTCGTCAATGATAATGTGGCTGGTGTTTTTCCAGAGCGATTGCGGATCAAGCCTGGCCTGCTCCCGCACGCCCAAATCATCCAGGGTAAAATAGCTGTAATCAGTGAACTCCTGCTTCAGGAGCGTGCTTTTCCCGACCTGTCGCGCTCCGGTCAAAACCGTCACGGGAGAAACATCAACCATCTCTTTGAGTTGACGGCACAATCTTCTCTTGATGTATTTTATTTCATTGCTTGAAATGATTTCATTCATACCGAGAAACATACCAAAAAATAACGAAATAGCAAATGGTATTACCGGTTGACGACTTTCGGCGTAAGAGCCAGGGACCATGTTGCCCCCCACATAATCCTACGCACCTTCTTCAGGTTAGCCGTTTGTCCGCTTTGCCAAACAGCTCTGTGGCGCGAACAGGGAAAACACTCACTGCAGCAGTCCGGCTCCGAAACCGGCGTGTCATTCTCTTCCCGGGAGGGAACCCATCATTTTTTCTATATCTCTTTTTTCCCAAAGACAAAGAGCAAAATCGCCACCACTATTGCGCAGCACACCGCGACATTGACCAAGGGATGCACCGGGCCGATGGTATAAAACTCGTCGCCGCTGATGATGGTGGCACCGTAATGCTGCACCATGGAGAGCTTGGGATAGATGAGCCGCCACCAGGCCGGCTCCTGGGCCGCCTTGTTCTGGAAGACGCCCTGGGCCATGGGGGTACTCATCAGGCGGATGGCGCCGTCGGAAACAAAGCCGAAACCGATGATCGCCAGGGTAGCGAGCGCGGCCACAAAACCGGGCATGATGAGGGAGCAAAGCAGGGTCAGGCCAATGGCAAAAAAGAGGTTCAGCGAACAGATGAGCGAGGCGATCAGGTAGCCGGGCAGAATGGCGTCGGTCTTCTGCCAGGCAATCAGCATAATGGTTGCATGGAGCACAAACATGAACAGCGAGACCAGCAGCCAGAGCCCGGCCAGCCGGCCCAGGACATACTGGGGCCGCGATATTGGCCGGCAGAGATAGAGGACCATGGTGCCATCGTTCTGGTCAACGGGCAGGATCGACATGGAGATGAGCACCGCCATAAGCAGCATGCCGCCGGCGATGAGATGAAAGGCAAAGAGCGAGGCGTGCCGGGCCACGGCAATGCTGTTGACCTGCTGGTGGTTGATCGTGTAACTGGCGTCGTAACAGCCGCGCAGGAAGAGCACGAACAGCAGGGACACGGCCAGAAGCAGATAAAAACTTTTCCGCTGCAACTGGTCCTGCACGGTATACCAGGCGATACGCAGGACCTTATCCATTTTTCCCCTCCATGGCGCGGACGAACACGTCCTCCAGGGTCTCGCCCGGACCCACCAGGGCGCTGATCCCGTCCTTGGCCAGGAGCCGGCCGTGGTTGATAAAGGCCACGGTGTCGCAGATCTTTTCCACCTCGGAGAGGATATGCGAGTTGATGACGATGGTGGCGCCAGCCTGTTTGAGGGTTTCAAGAATCTGGCGCATGTCGCGGATGCCGAAGGGATCGAGCCCGGAGGTGGGCTCGTCCAGGACCAGCAGTTGCGGCGCTCCCAGGAGTGCCGCGGCCAGACCGATCCGCTGCCGCATGCCCTTGGAATAGCCGCCGGCTTTTCCAAAGGATTCGGCCCGCATCCCGCACAGGGTGAGCACTCGGTCGATCTCAGCCTCGGCCGCTCCGCCGGTCAGGCCGATTAAGGCCGCGCTTCGCGAAAGATACTCTCTGCCGGTCAGCCGCGGTGGAATCCGGTGCTGTTCTTCAAGGTAGCCGGTTTTCGCCCGGGATGCCGGGACTGCAGTGGGCATATTGTTGATGGTCACCGCGCCGGCAGTCGGCCAGACCAGCCCCATGATCATCTTGACAATGGTGGTCTTGCCCGCCCCATTGGGTCCGAGCAGGGCAAACACCTCGCCGTTTTCAACCTGGAAAGAAACCCCATCCACTGCCCGGGTCGGGCCGTATGTTTTGGTTACAGAAGTGAGCGTCAGCATGTTTTGGATAAAATTGAGATTGAAGAACTGTTTTACCAGTTCCATTTATCCCCTGGAGTTGTTGAGGATGTTCATGATTCTGATAATCTCTGCCCCAGTGGGATAGTAATCCGGCGCCAGCCGGAAATATCCGGCCCGTCAACAAGGCGGCCCTGCCCTTCTTTACCAAAAAACCAAGAAGGCAGACCATCCCGTCAATAACAGGTGGTCGGAATTCTTTAGAGCTTATCCATAAATAAAACTTTGGTGCTTGCATCCGGCTTTTGGCCGGTTTTAACCGCTCCTCAATCGCAAAATCCTCGCCGTAGCGCTGCTACGGCTGCGGTTTTGCTCAATCGTCACGGCCAAATCCGTCGCAAAATCCGACGCAATCCCTGAAAAGCTTATTTATGGATAAGCTCTTAGCACAGGGCCAGCACCGGAGCAATGGAAAAGGTGGCGGGACGAAACCGGGGGTTAATTCTTGGCTGCGTGATATTGAAAAAGTAGGTTACTCTGCATACGAAAGAGGTGGGGTAAAGGACTCGGAAAATAGCAATATACCTGAATCGCGCCCCGGATTGGGTCAGATTTGACTGGGCGGATCGAGAAAAACCGCAGGCGTAGCAGCGCTACGTCGAGGACGCTTTCACAAGGAAGACGCCGCGCAGGATATTTTTGGCCGATCGGAGTAGATGTTCGTTTTGCAAGAGGCTCGATATTATCAAGAACACGCAAGGCACCAGGAGGCACGGGAAATGGATTTTGTCGGAGTCGCCGGGATACTGCTTACCCTGGCCGCCCTGTTCGGGGTGATCAACCATTGTTTTCTGCGTCTGCCCACCACCATCGGCCTGATGCTGATCGCCCTGGTCTTTTCCATGGGACTGCTGGCGACCGGCTGGTGGTTCCCCGGGATGAAGAGCTGGGCCGTTGTCCTGCTTGAGGGGATTGATTTCAACCGAACCCTGCTCCACGGCATGCTCGGTTTCCTTCTCTTTGCCGGGGCGCTCCATGTCAACTTGAACGACCTGCGCCAGCACTACCGGGTGATCACCGCCCTGGCCACGGTGGGCGTGCTTGTCTCCACCGGGTTGATCGGCCTGTTCCTCTGGCTGGTCTCCGCTCTGCTCGGCCTCGGCCTCGAATTCATCCATTGTCTTCTGTTCGGAGCATTGATCTCGCCCACCGACCCCATTGCCGTGCTCGGCATCCTCAAGACCGCCAATGCCCCCAAGAGCCTGGAGACCAAGATCGCCGGCGAGTCGCTCTTCAACGATGGGGTCGGCGTAGTGATCTTCCTGGTCCTGCTGGATATTGCGTACCACGGCCTGGCGGTCACCCCGGGTGGAATCGGCCTGCTCTTTATCAAGGAGGCCCTGGGCGGGGCTGCCTTCGGCCTCGTTGCCGGGCTTATCGCCTACTGGCTCCTGAAGAACGTAGACAACTACCAGGTGGAGGTCTTGATTACTTTGGCCTTGGTGGTGGGCGGCTATCGGCTGGCCGAGGCCCTGCATCTGTCCGCGCCCATCGCCATCGTGGTGGCCGGGCTGCTGATCGGTAACCACGGCCGCAGCTTCGCCATGTCAGAGCGCACCCGGGAACATCTCGACCCCTTCTGGGAGCTGGTGGACGAGGTGCTCAACGCGGTGCTCTTCGTACTTCTCGGCCTGGAAATCCTGGTGCTGTCCGTTTCCGGCAAGGAACTGGCGGTCGGACTGCTGGCCATCCCCCTGGTTTTAATCGCCCGTCTGGTCAGCGTCGGCCTGCCGGTGGGGATTCTGCGATTTTTCCTGACCTTCAGCCCCCATGTGGTCACGATCCTCACCTGGAGCGGGCTGCGCGGCGGGATCTCGGTGGCCCTGGCCCTGTCACTGCCCCCAGGCCGGGAGCGCCATCTCATCCTGGCCATCACCTACGCGGTGGTGGTCTTTTCCGTGCTGGTCCAGGGACTGACCATCGGCTGGCTGGTGCGCAAGACGCAGGCGGTTCCAGCGTCCCGACAGTAGCCTCTGGCCGGAACTCGATTCTCCCGCATGTTTCCTGAATTCTTTTCAAGCTGAGCGATCTCGCGGCCGAGGGAGTTCCTCTTATGGCCGACAAACCCGTTTCATGACCTTTTCAAAATGAAAGCCCTGGATGGCCAGTTCAACGGCAATGGGCAAGGCCTTTCGCTTCACGAAAAAGGTTTTCACAATCAATTTCCAATAGCGAAAACGGACCCTCGATACGATGCCAAGCCGCCAGGCAGCTCGCATAAAGGCGAGGACATCTTCCTTGGTCAGTCTGGTTTTGGCGGTCGGCGTGTAGCTCTTGAGAAAGGTGTGTATTCTCTGGTAGTAGTGTTTATGGGAATAGAGCGCAACAAGAAGCTTTTGATACCCTTCAATAAGTTTCTCTTTTTCCATTATTGGTTTGAAGTTCAGACAGCCATCCGTATTCTCGCCGGTTGCATCACTGAGCAGCCGTCCCTCGGCTTTCAGGCGATGCCAAAGGCGGGTCTGCGGCAGCGCGGTCAGGATGCCCACCATCGCCGTGACCACACCGATCTGTTGGATAAAACGGATTTGCATGTCAAAAATGTTCTCCGGATCATGGTCAAAGCCCACAATGAATCCACCCATGACTTGCATGCCGTGCCGATGAATCGTGTCCACGACCTCGCTCATCTTGCCACCGGTATTCTGTTTTTTACCGCACTCTATCAGGCTGTCATGGTTTGGCGTCTCAAGACCGAGAAACACCTTGAAAAAATTAGCCGCGCTCATCAGTTGCATCAATTCCTCGTCGTTTGCCAGATTGGCACTGACTTCGGTAAGCAGGGTAAAGGGATATCGGTGTTCCTTCTGCCATTCGATCAAAGCAGGCAGCAGTTGCTTCACCTTTTGCGTGTTGCCGATAAAATTGTCATCGACGATAAAGACGGATTTCCGCCAGCCGGTATCGAAGATAGCCTGAAATTCCCTGCACATCTGCTCCGTCGACTTCAGCCGAGGAATCCTGCCATTCATGATGACGATGTCACAGAACTCGCAGTTGAACGGACATCCTCGCGAGTATTGGATGGCCATGGTCGCATAATTTTTAATATTGATGAGCGACCAGAGAGGAACCGGGGTTCGGGTTATGTCGGGTCGTACGGCCGCGGCATAGAGAGGCTTTGGTTGTCCGACGGCCAGATCCTGCAGGAACAGAGGCAGGGTAACTTCCGCCTCGTTCAAGACAAAATGGTCGACATCTCGAAATTGCTCATGCTGGGTGGTGAAGACAGGCCCGCCGGCAACAATTTTTTTCCCCAGTGCCTTGCACCGTTTAATGATCTGTTGCGCGCTTTCCTTTTGAACAATCATGGCGCTGATAAAAACCATATCCGCCCACGCCAGCTGTTCATCCGATAACGGCTCGACATTAAGGTCCACGAGTGTTTTCCGCCAGCCTTCTGGCAACATGGCAGCCACGGTCAACAAGCCGAGGGGCGGGAAAGCGGCCTTCTTGGAGATAAACTTGAGTGAATGCTTGAAACTCCAGAATGTGTCAGGATACTGAGGGTAAATAAGGAGAATGTTCATGGGAGTTTCTCTCGACTTGGCTGCTGTTGCATTATCTGAGTTGTGCCATCAGATAATGTCATTGACTAAAGGAAAACTGATAAAACTCATGCCCAGAAAACCGAATTCCGGGGTCGGGGACGCGGAGAGATGGGTGAAACGTTGAGCCGGAGGGTTTCGCAAGGCCTGGGGGACGGGGGTGGGGAATCACTTATTACTATTCAACTTCCCTTTTTCAAATAATACCTGCTCCGTCCTCTGCCGCTGTCCGGCCACGAGCAACTGAACGTTACTACCAACATATCAAACAAAAAGAGTCTTGACAAGAAAAAACAGGGTAACATGTCGAGCAAAAAAAGATGAAAAAACCGGAAAATCAGTTCATTTTACATCCATGACAAGCACTTGTCTGCAAACCGAGGCGGTCAGCCGTCATCCATGAACCGGGGCAGCCGAGTGAGAAAATGTTGGCAGGCCTATCTGGCCACTCAAACGAAAAGCAGCATATTGCCGTAAGAACCTGGCCATCGTTCCTTGCTGGCTGCGATAGCGGCTGTGCAGCGGGATATCATATTGGTGGCCTTATCACTGTCCCCGGGCAGGGATTCAATTCTCCCGCATGTTTTTAATAAAACCAACAAGGCGGTTGACGGCCGGCGGGCCGGCGTGGCATTCTTGGACAGGGGAAACGAAGCGTCCGCACTGACCGCCCGACACTCTTTGTCAAGAAAGAGGGATCAGATGAAAATATCTCGTTCGCTGCTCACGTTGGTACTCGTGCTCGTAACCGGTTGCATCTTTATTCTGGCTGGCCCGGGCCTGCTCTCCACCAACGCCGGAAGATCCTTGATCATCGGTTCGCTCAACAAAAAAATCCCAGGCACAGTCCGGATAGATTCTCTCAAACTGAGCTGGTTCGGGGGGCAGCAGGTGCAGGGAGTGACGGTCAGCGACCCGGACGGCCAGCCGGTTGTCACTCTTGGCCGGCTCACTACCGAGGCCAGCCTCCTGTCCCTGGCCCGGGGGCGACTCTCCTTCGGCCGAACCGAGATTGCCGGTCTCCGAGCCAAGATTGTTGTCGGCCCGGACGGAGCCACCAACCTAAAAAAAGCCCTTTCCGCCAAAAAGGCGGAGAAAAAAAACAGCCAGCCCAGCGCCACCGGAATCACGATCCCAGTGCCTTTATCCGGCGAGATGACGCTTGTTGATTCCAGCATTACCCTGTCGGCGGAAGGCATTGACCCGATTGCCTTGCAGGATGTCAAGGCCACGGCCCGGCTCTCTTCCATCGATACGCCCATCCAGGTAGAACTCTCCGCACGGGCCACGCAGGCCGATTTGAGCGGCGATATCTCGCTGGCGGCTTCCTTGGCCGGCTTTGATCGCCATGGAACCCTGGCGCCCGATCAAATGGACAGCATGATAACCATGCGGGCCACCAATCTGCCAGTGGACGGCATCGACCGTCTGCTCAACCAGGCCGGCCTGCTCCGCCAGGCCCTGGGCGACCACCTGGACCTGGCCGCCGAGGTGAAGCTGACCCACGGTGCAGGCGAGGCCGTGGTCAAAATATTGTCACCACTGCTCACCGCCGATATCACTGCCACAGCGGCCAACGGCCGCTTCAGTCTGACACGGCCGGCCGCAATCAATGCCAGGCTTACCTCCGGCCTGATCGAGGCCCTTGGCAAGGATCGGGGCTTGGCCCTGGCCGCCGATGTGCCAATCACCATCGAGGTTGAGGAGTTGACCGCCCCGGTTACCGGCTTCAGCCCGAACGCGGTCGGGCTCAAAGCGAAATTGTCAATGGGCGACGGCATGATCCACGCCACGGGGCCCATGAACAACCTAGGCTGGCGCAAGATGGCGCTGACAATTGAGGCGAAAAACCTGGCAGACGCACTTACGGTGAAACTCGACGGCGTTGCGGAGCAGGCTGGCAATCAGGGCGTTTTTCACATTGACACCGACCTAACTCAGTTGTTCGATGAACAGGGGAAACTACAGCCGGAAAAAATCTCCACCAATGCGAAGGTCGTGTTGGAATCATTACCCATGGCTCTGTTCGACGGGCTCCTCGATCAAGACGGCCTGCTCACCACCCTGGCCGGGCCGACTCTGGCAATGGAACTCAGAACCAAAACCGCCGGTCTCACCGCACCCAGGGGCACGGTATCGATAAATGCACGGGCGGCCCGACTGACCGTGA
>Ga0208863_1000763_pt1 | contig 25581 bp, 25 predicted proteins | sample RifOxyD3_FD_184040 | JGI IMG/M metagenome (GOLD analysis project Ga0208863, IMG submission 184040) | Soil microbial communities from Rifle, Colorado - Rifle Oxygen_injection D3 (SPAdes) | ecosystem: Environmental > Terrestrial > Deep subsurface > Rock core/Sediment | place: Rifle, Colorado...
AAAGCTTGGACCTGCAGGAAAAATCAGCGTGCCAATCAAGGACTTATGGCTCTATCCACTTGAGCGCAACTTCAGACACATACTAACTTCTTGATATCACATGAGACGGGTTGGCCGAATGTTTACGGTCGGACCATGATAACTGGCGAATATTCCGTCATTTTGTGTTATTTTAATGCCAAATTTATGCCCAACAATTGCTTTTTTAATGGCGAAATGGCGTTTTTTCCCGCAAGATAGGCTATGGCCAGAGCAAATCGAGAATTTAAAAAGCGAGAGGCATCCGTGATAGAGAAAAAAACTGTCTACGTCGAAACATCAATCGTATCATATCTGACGGCTCGCCCCACTAGCGATTTGTTGGCGGCAGCCTGGCAGAAAATAACCAGTGATTGGTGGGACACTCAAAGCAGCCGGTTCAGTCTTTACACCTCCAGCATTGTTGCCGAAGAGGCTGGAAGAGGAAACCCTGATGCTGCATCACGGAGGCTCATGGCCCTGTCTGACATTCCACTTCTGGCAATAACCGAAGCAGTCGTCGCCTTATCCAAAGCGCTCCTTCAAGAAAACGCGCTTCCGATTAAAGCGTTGGATGACTCTCTTCATATCGCAATAGCAGCCGTTCATGATGTCGACTACCTTCTGACATGGAACTGCCGGCATATTGACAACGCTGAGTTGAAACCTGTAGTGAGAAAAGTATGCGCCGCACATGGCTATGTGTGCCCGGAAATTTGCACTCCACAAGAACTTATGGGGGTAAACTAAGATGGCTGACGAAATCATCGAAGAGCTGTGGAAAATTAAAGACGGCATCGCACACGAACATGCTTACAACGTAGACGCTCTTGTCGCCCATCTCAAGGCGAAAGTGCTATCGCCTGGGCAGAAAGTTGTGGACCTGCGTGCAATGAAAACCGCCGGACAAAACAGGAAAAGGAAAAATCAACGGCATAAAATCGCTGAACAACCAGTTTGACTTGACCGCGAGAAACTTGGCGGTTTTTCTATTCGCGCCTTGGCGCGGTCAAGTCAACTGGAGCGTTGGCCTTGAGCAGACCTAAGATATGAGCATGTTGCCAAACTGCACACAATGTGATAACGTTTATTAATGAAAAACATAAATTGGAATACAGAGAAGAGTGTAGCGCTCAAAGCATCACGGGTAATTTGTTTTGAAGATGTTGTTTTCTTTATTGAAAGGGGCGAAATATTAGACGACTATCTGCATCCCAACCAAAAGGAATACCCTGGACAACGAATCATGGTGATTAGCGTGGCCAATTACGCATATCTCGTACCGTATGTTGAGAATGAGGAAGAGTTGTTTCTGAAAACTATTATCCCGAGTAGGAAGGCCACACAGCGATATTTTGGAGAAAAAATATGAATACTAAAACTAAACTGACAAAGGAAGAGAAGGAAATACTGGATAGCTTTGAGAAGGGTGAATGGGTTCCAGTTACAAACCTTACACAAAGAAAGAAAGAGTTGTCAGCTTATGCCCGCAATACTTTAAGAAAAGATAAAAGGCTGAATATACGTATTTCCGAAAGAGACCTCATCGAGCTACAGAGAAAGGCCGTCAAAGAAGGCTTGCCGTATCAGACCTATATATCTAGTATTATTCATAAATTCATTAATGGAGCGTTGGTTGAAGGGACAACAAAATAAGGGCCAACAAAATGGTACTTTTAGGCAGTAGAAGGCAAGATTTTCCTTATACGGGTAATAAATACTGAGGAGCCGAAGCCTCCTGGCATGATGAGCACGCAGGAGTATATCGAAGCGGCCCTCGCAAAAATTTATTATAGGCAACTCCTTCAAGTCCGATGAAAACCGTTCACGACTGGCAATGCTACCAAGCTTCGGTCCTGGCTCAATTTGAGAGCTGGACTGCCTTACTTTATCGGCCATGTCGTGTCAATCGGCATTGAAAATTGACCCACCATCGGCGTCCAAAATTGACCCACCTCAGGCAGTTGAGCGAAACTTCAGACACATACTAACTTCTTGATATCACATGAGACGGGTTGGCCGAATGTTTACTGCCGGACCGAGACAACCGATTGATTTAATGAAAAAAAGATATGGAAAATAGGCCATATTTTGCCTTAAAGACACCATTTTAAGGGGCGGTTATGCTTTCTTGCTAGGCATCATAGCCTTAAGTATTTTTGTGTTCGGCGTGTATTTTCTGCCGATTTTTATTAAAAGGTTAAGCTCTTGTAATTCTTTTATGTCTCTAAGTACTGTAGCCCTATTTACCGTGGCGTATTTTTTGGCAATACTTGGATTGAGTTCGATTAGTTGGTCAACATCAAGCTCTTTATTGATTGGTATACTAAGGATTAATTCCCTTTTTCTTTTAAAAGAGTCTCTTTTGGTATACTTAATATCGGCGAAAGCCTCATAGATATAATTATGCCAGAATATGACAAATTGGCTTTGCTGTATCAAATTCAAATTTTCATTCAAACCATCTCGAAATCCTTGAGTAGCATATTTAATAAAAGCAGACAAATTTCTGTTTTTTTGGGCCATATCAAGTTGTCTATAATATTCAGGCCGAGTCTGGTTATAAAAATTCGATAAAATATGTGAAACTATGCTTGGCAGTCCAGTCCTTAACAGAATATAAAATTCAAGCAATCTTCCTGTTCTTCCATTACCATCACCAAAAGGATGTATCCATTCAATATAAACATGGGTAATCATCGCTTGAATGACTAAAGTTGAAAAGCTTTGCCCATCACCATAATGAAACTCTTGCTTTAACCAATTGCACAATGTATCAACTAATTCAGGAACAAATTTATAGTCTGGAGCTAAGTATCTACCGACTACACGATTGTCATCTCTGAATCTCCCTGGGATAGCATCAAAGTGGTTACCAAGATTTTGGCCTATCATGCGATGAAAGTCCTTAATCAGTTCTGGGGTAATAATTCTAACTTTATCCTCAACAACTATTTCTCGGAGCAATTCATTGAATGCCGCTAAAATATTCTTCACCTCAATTTCGAGGTATTCTTTGCTTGGGGGGAGTTTCCATCCCTCGTCCAATTTTTCAATTTCTTCTTGGCTTAAAGTGTTTCCTTCTATGGCAGTGGTAGCTTGTGCTCCTTTAATCAGGGAAACGCGAAGTAATCTGTCTCGGTGTTCAGGTTTTAGTGGGATATCAGTTAATGCTTTTATATAAGCATCACATTCGCCAAGCATGTATGAACATTCATTGTCTAACTCCCACTCTTTTTTGAATGAAATATGTTTATGGGTGTCCATTTTGTCGCCTCCTGTGTATTTTTAAGTTGACAAAATGACCGTATCATTTGTATTTTTATATGTCAATAAAAACAAAAAAAAATACTGCATAACAACCGCATCATCGTGCCAAGATTAAATCTGAAGCCTCAGGATAGAGCGAGGGGAGCGGATAAATCGGGTTATCCGTGAGTATTGCGCGAAGGAAAAATAAATATAAAGGAGCTGCGCTCAGGCAGCCGCCGTGGTCCGATAGCACAAGCCAGAAAAAAACTCGTACAACTTGGTTACTGAAGAAGGAGTTTAGACAATTTCCCTGAGCGTTTTGCGTATATCCCAGAGAACATCTATTTTGGTACCAGCTACCGGCATGTTACTCATAATAAATATCGTATTGTGTATAAAATAGGCTATGATTCCGTGTATATAATGAGAGTATTGCATGGCGCAACGCTTCTTGATTTATAGAAAAGACGAAGCGCTAACCAAAGAAATTAACCAACTGGGTTGTTTTAGGGCGGACAAAAAAAGGCCCTTGGTTTCCCTTGGGCCTTACGAATCTTTAGTATATCAATACGTTGATTTACGGTGTCAGTGAAAAATCCTGCTGTATCGCATCAGTCGTTAAAATATCTACGTTGAGGTATTTGGTCTGGTATCCTGCTGCAGAGGCCTCAACCGTATACTGGCCTGCGTCAGTTGATGTTGCTAGCGTCGAAAGTGAAATCGGCAGGGTGCCGTTACCATATGAGCCGAGAAGTGGTGCGGCGATTGGCAGTGTCAGACCATATATTCCATCAGCCGACTGGTATTTGACAGTCGCAGTCATGCCGCCGATCATCTGCATCGCATTAACCACCGGGACCTCGGTGGAGCTGGTCGGATTCAAGATAATTGTGCCGCTGATGTTTCTGGTCACTGATGTCGGCAAGGTTAGGGGAGAAATGGCAGTGCTCACCAGTGCGGTACTCGTACTGCTGGAGATCGGCACACCGGCTATTAGCATAGTTGTGCGTCCGTCCGCCGTAAGAACGATATCGTAACTTCCGAGATCAAGGCGGGCGAGGAAAAACTCGCCGGTCAGGACGTTCGGCACCGTGGAACGCTCTACCACTCCATTCATCTGAGCCGTGACCAAGACATGATCGCCTGATAGCACGGGATCGACAAAGCCGCTGATCCCGTTCAGTGTAAATGGAATTATGTTGATGACCGGCTTGAGCCCATATGTGCCGTTTCCACGTTTCACCACAGACTTCAAGGCATCGAAATCCAGCAGCAGATCAATTTGCTGACCAGGGGCTACATCGAAAGCATGGACTAATTTTATACCGCTTTGCACTGCACTCGGCGTATCGAGCGTGATTTCCGTGGTCGTACCGGACAGAACAACCGAGTTCTCCAGTCCAGTTCCGGTGTTTGCGGATAACACCAGGCGAAGTTGGGTGTAATGGCCGGCCGGAAGCGATGTTTGGCCGAGGCTGTCGAGGACACCGTTGGAAAGGTTCAACAGGTTGATTTTTCTTGCAGGAGTGAGAGTAATGTCGGACCAGCCCGTATCGTTGTCGGTGGCTGAGGAGCTTTGGTGTACGCGTATTTTTTGGACGGTTACATTAACAGCGTCGAAACCATTGCTCGGGGCATCAGTCAGCGAAACGGATAGTGTACCCGGTTGCGTATTGCTGTCAGAATGGTTACCACTGCATCCAAATAGAATTAGCCCAAGTAATGCGGTAAACAAAGATGTATAAAAAATTTTGTTTTCTAGCATTGTTATCTCCTCTTTAATAATTTTTATCAGCTTTATATCGGGCAATCCGACAGTATTTCACTTTCTCTTTTCAGGAGAGATCAGATGAAGCATGCTTATTTAGAACTACAACTACAACTTTCGTGCCAGAGTAGAACTGTGGATTTTTTTGTAGATATCATATTGATTATATGATGGATAATGCGTAAGAATGGTTTAGAGAGGAAGGTTGAAGCAGTCAAAGGCGGCCGTTACATTTAACAGATCCGTATCTGTGCATAACTTTTTCGCATCTGGGGGACAGGTTAGACTTTATGCGTGCAAGGCAGGGGATGGGGATTGACTCCCTTGCAATCATGACGTATAAAATTTCGATCGGTACAAGAAAAGACATGGACTTTATAGATCTTGGTTTTGACTCGTGGTTCGAGGACTGCGCAACAGAACTGCATCAACCGGATTACAACATTGCTCGAGTTACAGCGGTTGATCGGAGTGGCGGCCTTATTAGAAATGAAAATGGAGAAGTGTCTTCCGAGTTAGCTGGGAAACTACGGTTTTCAGTCCTGGCGTCTGCTGACTTGCCGTGCGTCGGGGATTGGGTATTTGTGCAATATCATAATGACGGCGAATTAGCGATTATACATGGGGTATTTCCACGCAAGACATTTCTGCGTCGCAAGTGTGCCGGCAAAACCGTAGACTTTCAGATGATTGCAGCAAACATCGATATTGCCTTCATCGTCCAATCATGTCATTACGATTTTAATTTAAGGAGATTCGAGCGTTACCTTGTTATGGCCAATGAAGGTCGTATTGAGCCAATCCTTGTGCTGACCAAGACGGATTTGATCACTAAAGATGAGTTGGAGAAGAAAGTTGCAGCAATAAGGGAATCGGGCATCACTACCAAAATTCTCACACTCAGCAACACCACCGGTGCCGGGCTTGATGAACTTCGTCAATTCTTGGTTACTGGAAAGACATATTGCTTGCTTGGGTCCTCCGGTGTTGGAAAGACAACGATTATTAACCGCCTCGTCGGGCGGGATGAGTTTTCAACAAAAGCAGTCAGCGGAACCGGAGAAGGTATACACACAACTGCACGACGCCAACTTATTCTTCTTGATAAGGGTGGTATGTTTATTGATACGCCAGGGATGAGGGAGTTAGGCATCTTGGCTTCCAGCGATGTCATTGAAGATAGTTTTAATGACATTCATGGGATGGCCATGAATTGTCAATATGCCAATTGCAGCCATATCCGAGAGCGAGGCTGTTCAGTTCTTGAGGCAGTTGAAAACGGGAGCTTGAGTGAAGACCGCTATAAAAGTTATCTCAAGTTAAAAAAAGAGTCCGAGTTTTATGAACTGTCCTACGTGGAGAAGCGCAAGAAGGATAAGGCCTTTGGGAAATTTGTCAAATTGGCAAAGTCGCAACTAAAAAAATGAAAGCATACAGTACCTTGACAGGCCTAACCTTTAGGGTTGCGATCATAGCATGATCAAGAGCGTGGTCATCACTAATCTGAGGAGTGGTGATTGACCACTCCTCAGCAACCGCTGGATTATTTCGATAAATTTTTCCCACTGATTTTGCGGAAGAAGTCTACTACAAGGTCTTTAAGCCGGACGGTCGCTTCGTTAAGGTCGATTTTCTCCTCTTCGAGAACTTTCTGGAAAAAATCACACTCTACGCAGGTTTTATTCTTGGTAGCGAAACTTCCTGAAATTTTGCCGCCGCAGAAGGTACCGGCCACCAGCCAGCAGGCCCGCCCCGCATTTTCTCCTCTATGGAATCCGTCAAGATGTTTCTCCGTTGAGGCCGGACAGACGCCAAGTTCGCTCGCCTTCTCTCCACCCGGTTCGCGGCCGCATTTTTTAAATTCCCAGCAATTCAATAGCTTGATCAAGCTGTATTCCTCCTAAGAAAGAAGTGGACTACACTCGCAGTAACCTGCTGAGTAGAAACAGAATTGAGATTAATTAAAAACCCGGTCGCATTATATGGTCATCAGACAAAAAATGCAACCTTCGCTGAGGTCAGCTGGATATTCAAGAGAGGAATTGACTTCCTGGTAAGGTTTTATTCCACGAGCTTGAGCATGTCATCAATCATCTCCAGTCCGCCCTGCCAGAACGCTTGATCATTGAGGTCGATCCCGAACGGCGCCAGCAGCCGGTAAGGGGAGTCGCTGCCTCCTGCCTTCAGCAGATCGAGGTACCTGGGGATGAACTGCGCTTTGTCCTGCTGGTAACGATGATAGAGGGCCATGACCAGCAACTCGCCAAAGGCGTAGGAGTAAACGTAGCCCGGCGTGCTTAAGAAGTGCGGGATGTACGACCACCAGATCCCGTAATCCTGCGAAAGGGTTACGGTGTCGCCAAACATGGCGGTCTGGGTGGCCCGCCAGTGTTCGGAGATCAGTTCGGAAGATAGTTCACCTTTGACGCGGCGTTCGTTATGGACCCGGTCTTCAAATTGATTCATCGAGATCTGCCGGAATACCGTAGCAAAGATTGATTCGAGCTTCTGGCAGATGAAGGCGCGCCGTTCATTCTTATCGGTCAGCAGTTCCAGCTGATTGTGGAAGACCAGCAGCTCGGCAAACACCGAGGCTGTCTCGGCCAGCACCAGTGTAGTCCCGCTGTTATAGTACCCTTTGTCTGCCGCCAGATACTGATGAATGCCGTGTCCCAGTTCATGCGCCACAGTCGAAACGTCTCTTATGTTGCCGGTGTAGTTGACCATAATGTACGGGTGAACCTCCGGCACGCAAGGATGGGCAAAGGCGCCGCCGCGTTTGCCATCAAGAAGCGGGGCGTGAATCCAGCGGCGTTCAAAGAACTGGGAAGCAATCTCAGCCATTTGCGGCGCAAAGTCGGCAAAGGCATCGAGCACGATACTCCGGCACTTATCCCATGGAATAGCCGGCGCAGCTGAGGTGGTTTGCTGATCATCTGCGGCTGAGTCGGGCATGGTTGCGGAGAGCAGTGGCAGGGGAGAGTAACGATCGTAATCCATGAGTTCGTCCAATCCCATGAGTTGTCGTTTGATCCGGTAATAGCGCTGCGGGATGTCGTAGCGCGAGATGACTGCCTCAACCAGCACCCGCACGGTTTGGTCTTCAAGTTCATTATAGAGGTTCATCGAACTGATCCACTCCTGATAACAGCGTAAGCGGTCGTCGATCATCTTGTCGGCCAGCAGGGTGTTGAAGATGTGCGTTAAGATATGGAGATTGCCGGCAAGGCCGGCAGAAAGGTCGGCGGCAGCCTGTTTACGGACTTCCCGGTTCATGTTATAAAGGTCGGCAAGCACCTCCTCTTCTGAGCGGCCTTTTTCGCCGAAGGTCATGTGTCCCAATACCTTGTCGAACAAATTCATCCAGCTGCTGCGGCCGACCGGGGCCTTTTCGAGCAGCAGGGCCTCTTCTGCCTGGGAGAGGAGATGCTTGGTGTAGCGGCGCAGGCTTGCCAGGTAGTGTTGGTAATGGGCTAATAGCCCATCAGCTAGAAGCTCTGCGGCCTTCTCCTCCTCAAGCTTGTTCCATTCCAGTTCAAAGAAAACGGTTCTGGTGCTGATCCGGCTTAAAACTTCTTTGATTTTCTGGAGAAAAGCGCCGGCTGTCTGCTCTTTGGTTTGTGTGGCAAAATTGAGATAGGCAAAGGTGCTGAGTTTGCCGGCCAGAGTTTCCAGCCGTTCAAGCCGGGTAACCAGATCGAGAAGCTGCTCAGCCGACAGCCGGGCAACTTTGCCGCTATATTGTTGATCTATGGTCTCGGCTTCCTGAGTGCAGGAGTCGAGATCCGCAGCGATGGCAGGATCTGTAGTGTTGGAATAAAGGTCGGTGAGATTCCACAGAATATTTGTGGTACGCAGCTCTTGATTAAGTTTTTCAGACACGGTTTGATGCTCCGTTAAGTTTGATGTTTTGGGGTTGTCTTTTGAGCCTCTTAGGGGCTCAGTAATAATTTAAATACCGGGTATGGGCAGGGTCTTCCTGCCCAATAAAAAACTGGGCGCGAGGACCGCGCCCCTACGATAACACCGGGATATTTGATGCTTGTAAGTCCCTTATCAGAGCCACTTTTATAATCTATTTCGAGAAAAATGAACCGTTTTTTCTCATTGAGTCTGAGAGACACGGCCAGGTATGGCAGGAGTAGTTGCTCAATGTCGATAAAAATCTATTGCGCGACGATTCCCATACCAGATATAGTGAGCTTTGCTTTGCTGCAATAGTATATCTTGTTGATCTAAAAAGAAAAAGAAGTAAGTAGAGGTTTTTTGTCATGAACGTGAACAACGCAGTCTACGATGAATCGAAAATCAAGACGCTCAGCTCGCTCGAGCATATTCGTTTACGGCCCGGTATGTATATCGGCAGGCTGGGAAACGGCTCCCATCCCGATGACGGCATCTATATCCTGCTCAAAGAGGTTATCGACAACAGTGTTGATGAGTTTATCATGGGGGTGGGCAAAAAGGTCGAAATTGCCATTAACAATGAGGGCAGAGTGCGGATTCGCGATTATGGCCGGGGCATTCCGCTGGGCAAACTGGTTGAATGCGTTTCAGTGATCAATACCGGCGCCAAATACAATACCGATGTCTTCCAGTTTTCAGTCGGCCTCAATGGGGTCGGAACCAAGGCGGTCAATTCCCTCTCCGAGTATTTTGAGGTCACCTCCTTTCGGGACGGGCGCTTTGCCAAGGCCTTTTTTACGGCTGGTGTGCTTAGCAGCGAGGAGGGCGGCGACACTGCGGAGAAGAACGGCACCCTGGTGGAATTTCTGCCGGATCGGAAACTCTTTGAGGACTTTTCCTACAATTTTGAATTTATCCGCAAGCGGCTCTGGCGATATGCCTATCTCAACGCCGGGCTCAAGCTCTATTTTGACAAGGAGTGCATATTTTCGGCCAAAGGACTGCTGGACCTTCTTGATAACGAGATCCAGGGTACTCAGTTGTACGATGCCATCTACCATAAGGATCAGGAGATCGAGTTTACCTTCTCGCACACCGATGGCTATGGCGAGTCGTATTTCTCCTTTGTCAACGGGACATTCACTAATGAAGGCGGCACCCATCTCTCCGCCTTCCGGGAAGGGATACTCAAAGGGATCAACGAATATTCCGGTAAAAAGTTTGACGGAGAGGATGTCAGGGAGGGCGTAGTCGGGGCGGTTGCCGTCAAGATCAAGGACCCGATTTTTGAGTCGCAGACCAAGAACAAGCTGGGCAATGCCGATATCCGTTCCAATATCGTCAATAAGGTCAAGGACGTACTCAGCAAGTATCTCTATAAACACACCCAGGTCGCCGAGATCCTGCTGGAAAAGATCCAGCATAACGCCAGGGTCCGAAAGGAGTTGCAGAATGTCCGGAAGGAGGCCAAGGCCAAGGCCAAGAAGGTCGCCATCAAGGTGCCGCAACTGCGGGACTGTAAGTTCCATCCCAGCCGGGAACACCCTTCGCCGGCCGGTCGTGAAAACATGGTTTTCCTGACCGAAGGCCAGTCCGCTTCCGGCTCGATCGTCAGTTCCCGGGATCCCATGACCCAGGCCGTCTTCTCTCTGAAGGGCAAGCCGATGAATGTCCTGGGGCATCCGCTTACTTTGCTCTATAAAAACGATGAGTTGTATAACATCATGCAGGCGATGAATATTGAGGAGTCGGTCGGCGGCCTGCGTTATGACAAGGTGATTCTGGCCACCGATGCCGATGTCGATGGTCTGCACATCCGCAACCTGCTGCTCACCTTTTTTCTGCACTATTTTGAAAGCATCGTCAAGCGTGGTCATATCTATATCCTTGAAACCCCGTTGTTTCGGGTGCGCAACAAGGAGGAGACAATTTACTGCTATTCGGAAAAGGAGAAGACTGCGGCTGAAAAGAAGCTGGCCGGCAAGGGCGCCAATAAACGTCAGGTCGAGATCACCAGGTTTAAGGGCCTCGGCGAGATCTCGCCCAAGGAGTTCAAACAGTTCATCGGTCCGACCATGCGATTGCAGCAGGTTAATATTGATCGGCTCAGTGAGGTACCCAAGGTGCTGGAGTTCTATATGGGTAAAAATACCCCGGAGCGCCGTGACTATATCATGGCGCATCTGGCCTGATTTCGGCAAAAGGTTTTCTGTTTATCGATAAAAAGAGTGAGTTCATTATAGCCCTATGGAAACATTGACAAATTACGGTGAGCTGCAGAAGCTCTTTGATACCAATTTTCTTGACTACACCTCTTACGTCATTAAAGAACGCGCTATTCCGGATATGGTTGACGGCCTGAAACCCGTGCAGCGCCGGATCATGCAAACCATCTTCAACATGGATGACGGTCGGTTTCACAAGGTCGCCAATGTGGTGGGCGATGCCATGAAGCTCCACCCGCATGGCGATGCTTCGATCTACGCGGCGCTGGTCAATCTGGCCAACAAAGGGTATCTGATCGACCGCCAGGGCAACTACGGGAATATCTTCACCGGCGATCAGGCGGCAGCGGCCCGGTATATCGAATGCCGGCTCTCCCCGCTGGCCAGAGAGACCGTGTTTAACAAGGATTTGACTGAATTTGTCCAGTCGTACGATGGCCGGGCCCTTGAGCCCGTGACCCTGCCGGTCAAGATCCCGCTGCTTCTGCTGCATGGCGCCGAGGGTATTGCGGTGGGCATGGCCACCAAGATCATGCCGCATAATTTTTGCGAGCTCCTTGAGGCACAAAAGAAGATCCTGCGCCATGAACCTATCCTTCTCTACCCGGATTTTCTCCAGGGCGGGCTGCTTGATGTAACCGGTTACGAGCACGGCAACGGCAAGATCAAATGTCGGGCCCGGATTTATGAGAAAAATGATAAGACCATAGTTATCAAGGATATCCCCTATACCACCACCACTCAGAGCCTGATTGAGAGCATCGAAAAGGCGGCGCGTTCCGGCAAGATCAAGATCACCTCGATTGACGACTACACCGCCGAAGAGGTCGAGATCGAGATCAAGCTGGCGCGCGGCATCTATGCGGCAGATACGATCCGGGCCCTCTATGCCTTTACCGACTGCGAGGTCTCGATCAGCCCGAATTTTATCGCCATCCAGGATGACCGACCGGTTTCTATGGCGGTCGAGGAGGCCCTGGCTTTTGTTACCGAAAAGCTGGTGGTTGATCTTGAGAAGGAGTTGCGGATTGAGCTTGACCGGCTGAAAGAGCGGCTGCACTATCAGCTGCTTGAGCAGATCTTTATCGAAGAGCGGCTCTACAAACAGATTGAAGAGTGCAAGAGCCAGAAGGAGATCATCGAGACGATTGAGCGGTCTCTGCAGCCATTTATCGACCGGCTTGAGCGGGCGATCACCCTGGCCGACCTCGAACGGCTGCTGGAGATTCGGATCAAGCGGATAAGCCGTTATGATATCAACAAGAAACAAAAAGATATCGATGACATCCGGGTCCAGATCGTCAAAACCCTGAAGCATCTGGAGGACATGGTCGGCTATACCATCAATTTCATAGACGATCTTTTGACCAGATACGGTCAGAATTATCCGCGTCGCACCGAGATCAAGGCCTTTCAGGAGGTTGAGATCCGCGAGGTCGCCCTTTCCAATCTGACCGTCAGTTATGACCGCAAGGATGGATTTTTAGGGCACATGGTCAAGGGGGATGCCGAGATGGTCCTGGCCTGTTCGGAATATGATAAGCTGCTGCTGATCTTCCCGGATGGCCGTTACAAAGTGATCAATGTGCCGGATAAGGTATATGTCGGCCAAGACCTTCTCTGGGTGGGCAAGGCCCATGAAGATGTGATTTTTAATGTTATCTATCGTGATGGTGCCCAGAATGTTTCGTATCTGAAAAGGTTCCACACCCCGAAATTCATTCTGGAAAAAGAGTATCGGCTGTTCGAGGAGCACAACCGTTCAAAGATTTTATACTTTTCCACCGGGCCGAGCGGCAAGGTCAAGGTTCATCTCATGTCTGCCCGGCGCTCCCGCTCAAACTCCATGGAGATTGACTTTGCCGAGTATCTGATCAAAGGGGTTTCTGCAATCGGCAAGCGGATTTCCAATCGGGACGTCAGGCGGATCTCCGAACTCAAAGAGACCGTGCCCCAAGAGAAACAGGTGCCGCGACCATTGCCGGGTTTAAACCCGGTTAAAGAGAAAAAGCCGGAGGAAAGTGAGGAGTAGGGCTTGACATGTCGGAAATTGAAACGCGACCATTTAACTGCTCACAACTATGTCCATAGTTTTCTTTGGACTAGCAACAGGAAACATGGGAATGTCCCTAGTTTTCCCATATCCGCGGCTCTCGCTTTGTCGCCTCCCGAAAGGCGCCAAGGTGGGGACGGAGCTAGGCCGCCAATTTATTGTGTTGTTTTTGAATGATTTTTTGGTGTTCCTTGAGAAGCTGGGAACGCTCTTTCCAAAACATAATTTCTTGTTCTCTCGTCATTTTTGCGATCTGCTCCTGGATCTTCTCTGCGCCAACGTGTTTCATTTCGACGCAATCAAATTTATTCGTCTTCATATTTAATTACCTCCAATGGAGAAAATATTGCTATTTGTGCAAATTGTCCGTTTTTCACTTGTTCAAAAAACGTCCTACTTGGTTCTTTGAATTCTTCATCAAAGATACCACCAATAACCGATGTGTCTGCATATACGCGAATTATTCCCATAAAATAACCTTGATTCTACTATAACTTTTTTAAAGCTCATGAGATACTGGGAACGTTATTGATTTAATGATTTAAGCACTTATCCGACCTGTTTTTGCATGGTTGTGGCTGGAAGGATTCCGACGCCATAACCCTTTATTGCTCATAAGCCTTGAGAATAACCACGCTCGTGACAGGGACATCCCTGTGGCCGCCGACTGCAGTGGTCGGTACCGTCACAATTTTATCCACCACATCCATTCCCGAAATTACCTTGCCGAACACCGCATAGCCGAACTGACTTGGTGGTCCTGGTCGATGGTCGAGTGAGGTGTTGTCATTGACATTGATGAAGAACTGGCTGCTGGCGCTGTTGATGTCAGAGGTTCTGGCCATGGACAAGGTGCCGCGTTTGTTCAGGAGTTTGTTGTCCGCTTCGTTTTTGATGGGCGGATGGGTTGGGTTGCGTTGTTTCATGCCCGACTCAAATCCGCCACCTTGAATCATAAAGCCGGGAATGACCCGGTGGAAGATAAGATTGTTAAAGAAGGACTCCTTCACATACTGTCTGAAGTTGGCTGCGGTAATCGGGGCTTCTTTGTCGAACAGTTCGATCTGGATCGTGCCCATTGAGGTTTCAAGGACCACGGTTTTATGGGTCGCCTCGGCTGCTTTTTCAGCAGCGGAGATCGTGGCCGGCAGAAAGAAGAGAATTGCTCCCATGAGAATCAGCTTTATCATTTTGTACTCCGTTTTGTTTAGGTTGTTGTAGACGCCCGCAACGGGCCTGCTCGTTCAGGTGAAAAATCCACCTTAAGAAAATTATGGATGATAATTAACCAAAAGTATTAGCCGAAAGCAAGGGGGATTTTATGACGAGTCATTCGAATGAACCCGACCTGGTTACTGCTCAATGCTTGCCTCCTTATCCTCTTCCCGATTGTTGCAGGCTTTGGTGCGGTCAAACACTCCTGCTACCCATTCGGCGTAAAAACAGAGCAGCATGCCGGCAACGGTTGCCAGGGTGGTGATCCAGAAGAGCAGGAGATGCAGCTTGAGATTTTTATAAAAGAGCAGGTCGAGAATGAAGAGAATCAAGCCCAGATGAATCAGGGAGGAGCCGACCCTGAGCCAGTAGCCTTTTTTTTCAAAAATAAGCCGGGCGCTGCCGGCCAGGGCCAGAATCAGTACCACGGTCTGTAAAAGCAGGGAGAGAGTGAGGATGACCGTTAGACCCGTTTTGAGATCTATCCACCAGACGACTCCAGCCAGTAGTATGCCGAGCAGTACTGCAAAGCGATTGAGCCAGACCGTCGGCATGAGGCGTTTCGGAATACAGATGCCAAGGATGACGATGAGGGCGATGAGAAAGGGGATGAGAATCGTGTTCATCCGCTCCATGTAGGTGGCTTTGATCGCCACCGGCATGTTCTGAATCTGGGCGAATTTAAATGAGAACATCCCGTAGACGCAGATGGCTGAGATTACGAAAAGCACGGCAACGGTAGCGAGGATCAGATAGAAATCATAGGAGCCGGTTTTTTTCATCGGTCAATTTTTCCGGTTACTGGAAGGTGTGTTCGCCTGGGAAAAAGAACGAAGCCAGGAAGGTAAAGATCATGGCGGCAAAGCACAGGATCCCTAAAAAGGCGGAAAAATACCACATGGCAGGTTTATTGGCGTAGAGTCTGGTGTGGAGGTAGGTGCTGAAGATCGCCCACATCATGATCGAACTGCAGATCTTGGGATCCCACCACCAGTTCGGGCCCCAGGCCTGCAGCGCCCAGGGGTAGCCGAGCAGCATGCCAAGGGTAAGGACAAAATAACCGAGCTTGGCATAGTCGTACCCCAGTTTTTCCAGGGCCAGGTCTCTTTTTACCAGCATGAAGATTGAGGTGACAAAGGTAATGGTCATGCCGGCGTAGGCCAGGAAGAGCAGGGGCGGATGAAACCACATGTAGTGGGCATTGTAATAAAAGATCTGTTTGGGATAGAGCCGCATGAAGAGGCCGAACCGTGCCATCGGCGTCAGGCCTGGTTCGAACCAGGGGCTGATTTCCGCAAAGAATTTTGGCAGTGGGTCACGAAAGGGGTTTGCAGCCAGGCAAAGGATGGCTACCTGGATTGCCAGAAGGATGTGGAGCACGGCCCGGAATTGCCGGTGTGCGAGGCTGCGATGGGCGATCAGGGTCATGGCGCTATAGCAGAAAAACCAGAAGAAGTACTTTTCGTTTTCAATCCAGACCGGGATAGTGTAGCGTGGCGGCTGGGCCGGATCATAGAGAGGCAGGGAAAAACTCGCACCCTTGTTCATGGCGTTCAGTTGACTGTTCAGCCAGGTAACGGCCTCGTCCGGCAGGGTGAGGGAGATGTTGTCATGGATCTGCCAATGGAACCAGCAGATCAATATAAATCCTCCCATAAACAAGAGATTCACGGCAAATAGCAGGATGCCGGTTTGTCTTTGCCAGCGCGGTTGGCTGCTAATCAGATTTAGGCAGCCGACCGCGCCCAGCAGGCTGGAGAGACCCAGAATAGCCCAAAGCAGGAGATCGCCTGCCGTGCTGAAAAAAGCCAGGGTTGCCGCAGCAAGCATCTTTAGTCATCCATGCGGGCTTGGTCGTTCTTGCCGGCGGCCAGGATCCGTAAGGCTATGGCCAGCACCAGGATGATGACGACATTGGCTCCCATTTCGGCGAGGACCGGCCAGGTTGTCTCCCACTGGCCGGCGTGATTGCAGGATCGGATTATCATGGTGTGTTCAGCCTCAATGAGCAGCAAACGACGGACCGATGAGATAATGCCGATATAGATGAACGGATTCAGGATAAAGGACTTGCGTTGCAGGAAGCGGACAATTGGCCAGAGAAGCTCCATAATGATCAGCACCAGCAGGACATCGTTCAAGACATGGAGGATCGAACTGATTTCCAGGTGCAGGAGATTGGGCAGCGAGAGAACAAGCACCATGCCGGCGCAGACCAGAAGGGTAAGCGCCACCAGAAAATGGACGATATCATCGCCAACGATGAGCAGGGTTCGCAGTTGTTTGACGTTCAGTCCATAGGGCTTCTGTTCCAAGGTGCTTGCCTCGCCGGTATGTGAAATTAAAAAAGGATATTGAACAATGCGTAAAGGTTTTTGTCAATGACCACAACAGATCATATATATTACAAAGAGATTGTGAAATTTATTTCGATGATTTCTGTGTCGACATTAGAATAATTATTTACTATAGTGCCGCTTTTGTATTGAATCGGTAATAAGGGCATATGGGCGAAATAACGAACGATCAACGGATTGTCATTACTGGGGTTGGCCTGGCGGCGCCGAATGCCGACAATTTGCCGGACTATCGGCGGAAACTGCTGGCTGGGGAAAGCGGTATTCGTGAGATTGATCTGCGCTACATGGGCACCTGTCCGGCCGGTGTTTGCCAGTTCCCTGAGACAAAACACCGAAAAAAGAAGGAAAATAAGCGGGGCACCCGGGCAGGCTGTCTCGGCGTCTATGCCGCTCATGAGGCCTTATTTGATGCCGGCATTGATTTTTCGGAATATGACCGGTCCCGGACCGGTGTTTATATAGGGCTTACCGAGCACGGTACGGTCGAGACTGAAAATGAGGTTTACAATATCAGTCAGTACGGCTACAACGTCGATTACTGGACTCATCACCATAATCCCCGGACGGTATTGAATAATCCTGCCGGTGAGATTACCATGAGTCTGGGAATCACCGGTCCACACTATGCAGTTGGCGCTGCCTGCGCCGCCGGTAATGCCGCCCTTATTCAGGGCGCCCAGATGTTGCGGCTTGGCGAGGTGGATTTTGCTTTATGTGGCGGGGTTTCGGAAAGCGTAGGCTCTTTTGGGATCTTTGCCAGTTTCAAGGCCCAGGGGGCTTTAGCCAGCCATAGCGATCCCACCAAGGCCTGTCGGCCTTTTGATCGGGATCGTAACGGCATAGTGATCTCCGAAGGCGTTTGTATCTATACGCTCGAGCGCCTTGATGCAGCCAGAAAACGGCGGGCCAGGATATACGGCGAGATTGTCGGATATGCCATGAATTCCGATGCCAGGGATTTTGTTCTGCCCTATGGCCCGAGACAGGCGGAGTGCATGCGGCTTGCCCTGCAACGGGCCCAACTGGCGCCTGCCGAGATTGATATTATCAATACCCATGCGACCGGCACCAAGCAGGGTGATGAAGAGGAGTGTAAAGCGGTTCGGGAGTTGTTCCGGGATTGTCCGAATACTTATGTTAATAATACAAAAAGCATTATCGGCCATGCGATGGGCGCAGCCGGGGTGCTTGAGCTGGCAGGTAATCTGCCGGCCTTTGAGGATGGCTTGGTGCATCCGACAATCAATCTCGACAACCTTGATGAAGAGTGCCGGTTGCCCAATATAGTTGCCAATAAACCCGTGGAACTACCCCATGTTGACACCATTCTTAACAATTCGTTCGGCATGGTTGGTATCAACTCCGTGGTGATTGTCCGGAAATATAAAGGTGATTGAGCCCCCACCCATGCGGCCGTCACGATTTCATTATTTTCTTGATTGGAGTATTCAATGACCCGTGAAGCACTTAAGGATGTGATTCTTGAAATAATCGCCGGCATCGACGAGGATGCTGATGCGAGCACTCTTGAACCTGATAAGCCGTTACGCGATCAGCTTGACCTTGATTCCATGGATTTTCTTGATATTGTCATGGAGCTGCGCAAGCGTTATAAGCTGCAGATTCCGGAGGCCGATTATCCGCAACTCGCAACCCTGGAAAGCTGTGTTAACTATCTCGAACCCAGGCTGGCGAATGTGTAAGGTGCGGTGCACTACCCGCTGATCATCATAGGGGCGGGACTCTCCGGTCTGGCAGCCGGAATCAGATTCGCCCGTTTCGGTCAGAAATCTCTCATTCTTGAAAAACATAGCGTTGCCGGCGGCTTGAACTCCTACTACTATAGAAGGGGAATCCTGCTTGAAACCGGTCTGCACGCCATGACCAATTATGCCGAACCAGGCAACCGGCATGCTCCACTCAATCTTCTGTTTCGCCAACTGCAACTTAAAAGACGTTCCTTCCGGACCCACCCCCAGTTTTCTTCCGAAATTTTGTTCTGCGATCAGGCCAGCCTCAGGTTTTCAAACGATTTCGGCCTGCTCTCTGCTGAAATTGCCGCTTCCTTTCCGCAAGCCGTCGATCGCTTTCAGACCCTTGTCCGGTTGATCGATGGCTATGATCCCTTTGCGCTGCGGCCATGGCTTTCAACCCGTCGGATTCTCAATGATCTGCTTGCCGAGCCTCTGCTCAGCGACATGCTCCTCTGTCCTCTGATGTTTTACGGCAACAGCACTGAGCACGACATGGATTTCAGTCAGTTTGTCATTATGTTCCGGTCAATCTTTCAAGAAGGCTTTTTCCGGCCGGCCGGCACCATTAAGGATTTCCTCGATCTACTCCTCGCCCATTACCAGGAATTCGGCGGTGATATTAGGCTGCGCAGTGGAGTCGATCGGCTTATCATTGATGACGGTCGGGTGCGCGGCGTCTGTCTTGCTTCAGGGGAGACCATAACTTGCGATTATCTGGTGTCAACCATCGGTTATCCAGGAACCCTGCGCCTGCTTGGCACCGCAGACCCGGAGACCATCAAGGAAGCCGCCGGTCGGCTCAGTTTCATGGAGTTTCTCTATCTGCCCACTAAAGAAGAAGCAGAGAGGATTGTCGACCGGCGCACGATAATTTTTTACAATCAAGGCGCCAAATTTGAGTATTGCCGACCGGCAGAAGCTGTTGACACCAGAAGCGGGGTCATCTGTTTTCCGCATAATTTCGAGGGGTTGCCTCTGGAGTTCCCCTGCCAGGTCCGAGTGACCCATATGGCTAACTATGATCTCTGGAAACAGGCTTCGACGTCGGCCTACCAGGAGATGAAAGTGGATTGGGGCAGGCGTTCCCGCCGGGTTGTCGGCAAGATTATCGGCAATTCCCTGGAGAGCAATCTCTTTGAAGATTCCTTTACCCCGCTGACCATTGAGAAATTCTCCGGCAAAGATCAAGGCGCCATTTACGGCAGCCCCATGAAGATTAAAGATGGTAGAACCACTTGCCCGAATCTGATTCTGGCCGGCACGGATCAAGGCTATCTGGGGATTGTCGGGGCCATGCTGTCGGGCGTCTCGATGGTCAACCAGCATATATTGGGCAAAGATTAATTGTCGTCCGATCTTTTTACTAGAAAAAGGAACCAGAAATAACCATGGCTAAAGCAGTAAAAGATGTCAAAGAAGAACCATTAGAAAAGCAACTCTGGAAAACCGCCGACAAGCTGCGCAAGAACATCGACGCTGCTGAATACAAGCATGTGGTGCTGGGGTTGATCTTCCTCAAATACATATCAGACTCTTTTGAGGAGATGTTCAACAAACTGCAATCAGGTGAAGGTGAATACGCTGGGGCCGACCCAGAGGATAAGGACGAATATAAGGCCGAGAATGTCTTTTTCGTGCCACCGGAAGCACGCTGGTCTTTTTTGCTGGCCAAGGCAAAGCTGCCCGGTATCGGAACTGTTGTTGATGAAGCGATGGATGCTATTGAAAAAGAAAACCCCTCGCTCAAGGGTGTGTTGCCCAAGGTGTTTGCCCGGCAGAACCTCGACCCCGCCAGCCTGGGCGGTTTGATTGATCTGGTGGGCAATATCGCGCTGGGCGATGCCAAGGCCCGTAGTGCCGATGTGCTGGGCCATGTGTTCGAATATTTCCTGGGCGAATTTGCCTTGGCCGAAGGCAAGCAGGGTGGCCAGTTCTACACCCCGCGCAGCATTGTTGAACTGCTGGTCGTGATGCTGGAACCCTACAAAGGGCGGGTGTTTGATCCCTGCTGCGGTTCCGGCGGTATGTTTGTGCAGTCAGAAAAGTTTGTCGCAGAGCATCAAGGCCGCGCCAACGACATCTCTATCAATGGGCAGGAGAGCAATCAGACTACCTGGCGGCTGGCCAAGATGAACCTGGCCATTCGCGGCATCGACAGCTCGCAGGTGAAGTGGAACAACGAAGGCTCCTTTCTCAACGACGCCCACAAAGACCTGAAGGCCGACTTTATCATCGCCAATCCTCCCTTTAATGTCAGCGACTGGAGCGGCGAGTTGCTGCGTAGCGATGGCCGCTGGCAATACGGCGCCCCGCCAGCGGGCAATGCCAACTTTGCCTGGTTGCAGCACTTTGTCTATCACCTGTCTCCCAACGGCAGGGCCGGGGTGGTGTTGGCTAAGGGCGCGCTTACCAGCAAAACCAGCGGTGAAGGCGAGATCCGCAAGGCGATGATTGCCGATGGCAACCTGATCGACTGCATCGTCAACCTGCCTGCCAAGCTGTTCTTGAATACTCAAATTCCAGCCGGGTTGTGGTTTATGAACCGCGCCCGTAACAACGGCCATCCCCGCAAGAATGAAATTCTGTTTGTCGATGCGCGGAATCTGGGGCATTTGATCAACCGCCGCACCTTGGAACTTTCTCAAGATGATATTCAAAATATTGCCAATACCTATCACGCCTGGCGTACTGGCGAGGGCGAATATGATGATATAAAAGGCTTTTGTGCCTCGGTGCCGCTGACACGGGTGAAAGAGTTGGACTATGTACTGACACCGGGGCGCTATGTCGGCCTGCCCGATGAAGAGGATGACTTTAATTTTGTCGAACGCTTCAATGCCCTTAAAGCCGAGTTTGAAGCTCAGTTGCAGGAGGAAATGGTACTGAATAAAGCCATTGCCGAGAATTTGGCGAAGGTGACGGTATGAGTTGGCGAGAATTTAGGCTTGAAGAGATAGCCGAAATACAAAACCATAAACGAGTGCCTCTGAGCAGCATGGATAGATCAAAAAGACAAGGAAACTACCCGTATTACGGAGCATCGGGAATTGTAGACCACATTGATGGCTACATTTTCGATGGTGATTTTGTATTGATTTCTGAAGATGGTGAAAATCTTAGAACACGAAAAACACCGATTGCATTTAAGGCTTCAGGGAAATTCTGGGTCAACAATCATGCACATATCGTTAAGTGCAAAGAAAACTATTTGAGCGACATAGTTGTATATTATCTGAAGAATACGGATTTGAATGAGTTCATTAGTGGTGCTGTTCAGCCAAAGCTCAATAAAGCAAGCTTGACTTCAATTCCATTTTATCTTCCGGAAGATAAGCAAGAACAGCGCACCATCGCTACCATCCTCAGTAGTCTTGACGACAAAATCGACCTACTGCACCGCCAGAACCAAACCCTCGAAGCCATGGCCGAGACTTTGTTCCGCCAGTGGTTTGTGGAAGAGGCGCAGGAGGATTGGGAGGAAGGAAAGCTCGATGATGTAATATCAGTCAAAGGAGGAACCACTCCAAGCACTAGCATTGCAGAGTTTTGGGACGGGAATATTTATTGGACGACACCTCGTGATTTATCTAATCACAATTCTGTGTTTATGTTCACCACTGCAAGAAAAATTACAGAAAAGGGGCTTTCGCAAATTGGGCCCGGTTTGCTGCCTGTTGGTACTGTTTTGTTGTCTTCACGCGCACCCATTGGATATTTGGCGATAACGGAAGTGCCGTTAGCGATAAACCAGGGTTATATCGCAATTATTTGCAACAAAATTATATCAAACTATTTCATGTATCTTTGGTGCAAGTCCAATATGGAGTATATTAAAAACTCCGGGAATGGATCAGTCTTTCAGGAGATTTCAAAATCAGTTTTTAAAGAAATGAGCATTACCATTCCGCCGGAAGCAATGTTGAAAAAATTTGACGAAGAAATTGAGTCGACTTTTCTGAAAATTAAAACAAACCAATTCCAGATCCAAACCCTCGAAAAACTCCGCGACACCCTGTTGCCGAAGCTAATGAGCGGCGAGGTCCGGGTGGGTTATGTGTAGGGGCAAAAAATCTTTTGCCCCTACGGCGGGTATTCGTATCATGGCCCCCACGTCATGTATTGGCCCCATAGGACAAACGGCATGACATTCAATTCCGACATCCATCATCGCAAATCCATCCGTCTGCGTGGATATGATTATTCGCAGGCCGGTTTATATTTTATTACCATCTGCACCCATGAGCGGTTGCCGATATTTGGAGAAATCGTTGATGGGAAAATGATGTCGAATGAGGCGGGAATGATGGCAGAGAAATGTTGGCGTGCAATACCCGATCATTTTTCCTGGGCCATGTTGGATGATTTTGTGGTAATGCCGAACCATGTGCATGGAATTATCACCGTAGGGGCAAAAGATTTTTTGCCCCTACAACCAAAACATAGGGCGAATGATCATTCGCCCCTACAATCGAATGCGGTGCCACAACCGAAACATGGCACATCCCAAACTATTGGATCAATTGTGCGGGGATTCAAAATTGGTGTTACCAAATGGTTTCGCACCAATACGGATATGCAGGTGGTCTGGCAACGTAACTATTACGAACATATCATCCGCGATGAAGCTGCCTATTTGAAAATAGCGGATTATATTCAAACCAACCCGCAACGATGGCTGGAGGACACCTATTATGTCTAAATTCACCGAATCCTCCCTTGAAAAACTCCGTGACACCCTGTTACCTAAACTGATGAGCGGCGAAGTAAAGGTGTCAATATGAAAGATCACTCCATGGACATATCGGCAAAGCTCCGAACCCTGCTTGAATTGCCGGCTGAAAACGAGGTGGTGGAATTCAAGGAGGCCAAGAATAGCTATGACTTTTCCAAGCTGGGCAAGTATTTTTCCGCCCTGAGTAATGAGGCTAATCTGAAGCGTCAGCCTTCTGCCTGGTTGGTGTTTGGCGTAAACAAGCATCACCAAGTAGTAGGTTCATACTTTCGTTCCCAGCGCAAAGATCTGGACAGCCTGAAAGAAGAGATCGCCAATAAGACCACCAACCGCATTACCTTTATCGAGATTCACGAAGTACAGCTTGATCGAGGCCGCGTGGTGTTGTTTGAAATTCCTGCTGCTCCTAAGGGGCTGCCCATAGCCTTTGAAGGCCATTATTTTGGTCGTGACGGCGAGGCGTTATCGCCACTTAATCTGGAAGAAATCGAACGTATTCGTACACAGTCGGCGGTAGACGACTGGAGCGCGGCCATTGTCCCTGGCGCTGGCGAGGACGATCTGGACGATGAAGCACTACAGGTGGCAAGAAAGAACTTCAAGAACAAGTTCCCGGACAAAGCTGCCGAGGTGGATGGCTGGGACAACACTACCTTTCTGAACAAGGCCAAGCTAACCATCAAGGTGCTGGATCTGGACTATGCCCGTTTACTCGCCAGCAACGGCAACTTGACGCTCCAGGAAATAATAGCGCTTGATAAGGTGCAGAAGCGTCATCCGCTCAATGACGACGACGAAAAATTGCTGAAAGTCAAGTTGCTCATTGAAGGTCGAAAGCCTAATTTTTACATTGCCAAACCTGTCGCACAAAAGACTGGCCAGAAAGCTTCGTACAGCAAGAACAGAGCTTTTGATAAGCAGTATTACCTTGATTTGATCTGTAAGGCGATTGGCGAGCACGGCTCGCTAACACGCAAGGAGATTGATGAGTTGCTCTGGAACAAGTTGCCGGACTGGATGGACGATAAACAGCGAAAAAACAAGGTTGGAAATCTGATCGGGGAGCTGCGTCGGCAGCAAAGGATTGTTAACCGGGGTTGCGATGCTCGCCCTGTTTGGGTTCTCGTAAAAAATGGTATGGTATGAGAATTTACGAGAAACCTACGAGAATAAATTATTAAAAGTAATTTAATATTAACTTGTTAAGTCTGATACTCGCTCTCGTAAATGATTGCTTGTTACGAGATGGCGGAAGAGGAAGGGGCCAGACATGAGCAGTAGACTCACCGAATCCGCCATCGAAGACTTTGCCATCAAGCTATTCGAGCGCCTGGGCTACAGCTATATCTATGCCCCGGACATCGCCCCTGACAAGGTGAATGGCGAAGCCAGAGAAGGTGCCCCGGGGCATGGCGATACTCCCGAGCGCAGCCATTACGACGAAGTGTTACTGATCGGGCGGTTGGAGCAGGCGCTGCGGCGCATCAATCCCAAGTTGCAACCTGCGATGTTGCAAGCGGTACTCAAAGAGGTGCAGCGCATCAGTTCACCCGAACTGTTGGCCAATAACGAAGCCTTCCATCGCCTGCTCACCGAAGGGGTGAATGTGAGCTTTCAGCAAGAGGGCAACGAACGCGGCGAACGGGCGTGGCTGATCGACTTTGCCAAGCCCGAGAACAACGAATTTGTGGTGGCCAACCAGTTTACGGTGATCGAAAATCGCCAGAACAAGCGGCCCGATCTGGTGCTGTTCGTCAATGGCATCCCGTTGGTGGTGATTGAACTGAAAAACGCCGCCGATGAAAACGCCACCATCAAGGGGGCCTGGCAGCAGATAGAAACCTACAAACAGACCATTCCCAGCCTCTTTACCCATAACGCCTTTGTGGTGATTTCCGATGGCCTGGAGGCTAGAGCCGGTTCACTGTCAGCAGGTCTATCGCGTTTCATGGCCTGGAAAAGCGCCGACGATGTAGGGGCAAAAGATTTTTTGCCCTCGCCGCCGCTACGACCAATAAAAGATTTTTTGCCCCTACAACCGCAACATAGGGCAAATAATGATTTGCCCCTACCAAAACCCGAATTGGAAACCCTGATTCAGGGCATGTTGAATAAGACCACCTTGCTGGATTTGCTGCGCCATTTCATCGTTTTTGAAAAGAACAAGAAGAAAGATGCCAAAACCGGCGTGATCAGCATCAGCACGGTGAAGAAGCTCGCGGCATATCATCAGTATTATGCCGTGAATGCGGCAGTGGCTTCTACCCTGCGGGCGGCGGACGTAGGGGCAAATGATCA
>Ga0208863_1000765_pt1 | contig 25576 bp, 25 predicted proteins | sample RifOxyD3_FD_184040 | JGI IMG/M metagenome (GOLD analysis project Ga0208863, IMG submission 184040) | Soil microbial communities from Rifle, Colorado - Rifle Oxygen_injection D3 (SPAdes) | ecosystem: Environmental > Terrestrial > Deep subsurface > Rock core/Sediment | place: Rifle, Colorado...
ATGTCCGGCGCAAACTGGCCGGGGAATGGATCCCGCCGGTACGGGAGATCTTCCCCTTTGTCATCGGCTCCATGTCCTTTGGCGCGCTCTCGCCCAACATGTGGCTGGGACTCTTGCAGGGCGTGGCCTATTGCAATGAGGTTCTGGGCATTCCCGTGGTCATGGCCACCGGCGAGGGCGGCTGCCCGCCCTGGGTTCTGCGCAGTCCGTTTCTTAAATACATCATCCTCCAGATTGCTTCCGGCTATTTTGGCTGGGACGAGATCATCCGGGCTATCCCTGAGATGCAGTGCGATCCGGCGGCCATCGAGATCAAGTACGGCCAGGGCGCCAAGCCCGGCGACGGCGGCCTCCTGATGTGGTTCAAGGTCAGCAAACTCATCGCCCGCCTGCGCGGAGTGCCGGAGGGCGTGGATCTGCCCTCCCCGCCTGTGCACCAGACCCTCTATTCCATTGAGGAATCGGTGATGAAGATGATCCAGACCATGTCCATGGCCTGGAACTTCCGGGTTCCGGTCTATCCCAAGATCTCTGGTTCCACCTCGGCCAAATCGGTCTTGAACAATCTGGTGCGCAACCCTTATGCCGGCGCCTTGATGATCGACGGCATCGACGGCGGCACCGGGGCGGCCTACAACATCAGCATGGACGCCACCGGCCATCCCATCGCCGCCAATGTGCGCGAGTGCTACCTTGACCTCTGCGCCCAGGGCAAACAGAATGAAATCCCCATCTTTGCCGCAGGCGGGGTGGGCAAGAACGGCAACGTCACCCAGAACGGCATGGCCCTGATCATGCTCGGCGCCTCCGGTGTCCACATGGGCAAGTTTATGATGCAATCGGCGGCAGGTTGCCTCGGCACGGAAAGCAATCGCTGCAACGTCTGTAATATCGGCCTTTGTCCCAAGGGGATCACCAGCCAGAACCCCAAGCTCTATCGCCGTCTCGACCCGGATCAGGTCGCCCAGCGCGTGGTGGAGACCTTCATGTCCATCCGCACCGAGATCAAAAAGGTCATGGCGCCTCTGGGTCGCTCCCAGAGCCTGCCCATTGGCATGTCCGATGCTCTGGGCATTGATGACAAGGATGTGGCCGAACGTTTAAATATCAGATACGTCTGTTAAGGAGCACGCTGTGAGTAAAACAATTGTCATAAAAGGGCTTGATGCCAATGGCCAGCGGATCAGCTCCAAGAATTTTGAAGAGCTGGTTCAGCAGGCCTTTGCCAAATCCACCCGGTTGAAGCTGGAAACCTACGGCCAGCACAATGTGGGCGGTCGCCTGAAAAATGCCGGCGCCAAGGTGGAGATCGAGATCAGCGGCCCCTGTGGTCAGCGTTTGGGCTGCATGGGCATGCCAGGCACCACCATTGTCTGCGACGGGTCAGCTTCCGATGACGTGGGCTATCTCAATATCGGCGCGGAGATCACGGTCAAGGGCGACGCCACCAACGGGGTCTGCAACGCCATGGCCGAAGGCAAGGTCTATATCGGCGGCACCATCGGCGCCCGGGGCCTGACCATGACCAAGTGGAACCCCGAACACCAGCGCCCGGAGCTGTGGGTGCTGGGCTCGGTGGGCGACACCTTTGCCGAGTTCAACTGCGGCGGCATCGGGGTTATCTGCGGCATCGAGGCCAAAAACCCTAAAAATATCCTGGGCTACCGGCCCTGCGTCGGCATGGTCGGCGGCTGGCTCTTTTACCGGGGCAAGACTGATGGCTCCTATGACAAAAAGAGCGTCATGGCGGTGCTGCCGGACGATGCCCAATGGGCCTGGCTCATGGCGCAGATGCCCGTCTATCTCAAAAAGATCGGTCGCACCCGGCTGCTCAAGAAGCTCTCCGTCCGTAAGGAATGGATGATGCTGATCTCCATCCCGCCCCAGGATCGGGCCTTGATGTTCTCCGGGCCTATGCCCATGGCCGAATTCAAGAAAAAGATCTGGGATCCGGGCTTTGGCGGCGGCGATCCGATTCGCGACCTGGCCCCGGGACTTGACCGCAGCCCCATCGGCATGATCGAAACCGGCGAGCTAAGGCGGCGGCAGCCCTTCTGGGCCAACCGTGACAAGGCCGCCCCTTGCGCCTATTACTGCCCGGTGCACATCCCCACCATCGACCGCTTGCGCCTGATCCGCGAAGGCAAGGGGGAAGAGGCCTACAAGATGCTCCTGGACTACACCCCTCTGCCTGCCTCGGTCTGCGGCTATGTCTGCCCGAACCTCTGCATGCAGAACTGTTCCCGGCAACTGGTGGACGAAAAAATCGACGTGCAGATGCTGGGCCGGGCGGCCCGTGATGCCAAGCTGCCAAAACCCGCAGCCAGGACGGGCAAGAAGGTCGCCATCATCGGCGGCGGCCCGGCCGGAATGAACGCGGCCTGGCAGCTGGCCAAGGCTGGGGTCGAGGCCCATATCTTCGAGCGCGACCAGCAGTTGGGCGGGAAGCTGGCCCAGGTTATCCCCTGGGAACGCCTGCCCAAGGCCATTTGGGATGCGGAGATCCAGCGTTTTCTCTCCATGCCCAATATCAAAGCCACCTTTGGTGTGGCCATGACCAAGGACAAGTTCGCGGAGCTTACAAAAAAATACGACCATGTCATCGTAGCGGTCGGCACCCACCAGCCGCGTACCATTCCCTTCCCTGGGCATGAGCGGGTCATCCCGGCCCTGGACTTTTTGAAGGGTGCGAAAAGCGCCAAGCCGCCCAAGGTCGGCAAGCAAGTGGTGATCATCGGCGCGGGCAATGTTGGCTGCGATGTAGCCTGCGAGGCCTACCGTCTGGGAGCCCAGCAAGTCACCCTGGTGGACATCCAGAAGCCCCTGGCCTTTGGCAAGGAAAAGGCTGCGGCAGAACAACTCGGCGCTACCTTCCAGTGGCCGGTGCAGACCAAGGAGGTTACCGCCGAGGGATTGATCGACGCGGCAGGACAGCTCATCCCGGCTCAGACCGTGATCATCTCCATCGGCGATGTCCCGGCGCTCAAATTTCTCCCCGATACCGTTGAGGTTCTCACGGTGGGCGGGGCAGGCTGGATCAAGTGCGATGCTGCCGGACGGACCAGCGACCCAAAGATCTCGGCCATTGGCGATGTGGAAAGGCCAGGGCTTGCCACCAACGCTCTCGGCGCGGGCAAAAAGACGGCGGACGCCATCCTGGCCGGATTCAAGGGCGAGGAATGGCAGGATTTCGGCCAGCAGCTTATCCCCCAGGCCAGCCTGACCTCAGCCCATTATACCCCGGATCCCTGTCCTGGCTCTTCCGAGACGGCAGAGGCCGAACGCTGTATGAGCTGCGGCACCTGCCGCGACTGTCATCTCTGTGAAACCATCTGTCCGACTCAAGCCATCTCCAGGGAAAAACTGGAGGACAAATCATACCGCTATGTCTCGGATCCAAACAAGTGCATCGCCTGCGGCTTCTGCTGCGACACCTGCCCCTGCGGCATCTGGGTGATGCAACCCTTATAATTTGTTCAAGTAATTGCCACAAAAAAGCCCCGGCTGAAAAGTCGGGGCTTTTTTTGTGGCGCGGATACAGCTACACAATTGACAGCAAAGATCAGGGCTCACGATACCCGGCTATCGACTCGTCCGTTATCCCCTGGCAGCAGATACAGTTTTTCACCCGCTTGGCCTGTCTGAGTCTGGTTGTGGCCTCACGATACATAGTGTCGTAATCCTGCCAGGTGTCACAGGAGGTGCTGATAGCCCCGGCGGAGATTTGCAGGGGATATTTCTTACCTTCGAAAGTAAACTCGAAAAGTGTCTGTTGCAGCCTGGCGAAGAAATCCTGCGCTTTCAGAACGTCCGCACCGATCATCAGGCAACCGAACTCGTCGCCACCCAAACGACCAATCACGTCCTCTTGCCGTTTCATTTTATTGAGTATCATGGTGCAATGAATAATGGCTGCGTCTCCACCGGGGTGACCAAAGGTGGTGTTTATATCCTTCATATTGTCAAGATCGAGAAACAACAGGCAAAATTGAGTTTTATAACGCAGATGCCGGGCGAATTCATCCTGCAAGCGGGAAAAGAAGTAGCGCCGATTGCTGATGCTGGTCAGATAATCGGTCATGGCCAGACTATGCAATTTCGTCGCGCACTTGGTGCGCAGCATATTGAACGAGGCGGCAATGGCGGTGTAATAGAGCATCGCGAGCTGAAAATGCAGGAGCTGGGTCTGCGTAAAACCAGGGGCTGGAGGGATAATCCCGGACAAGGCCAGCAGACAGAAGGACCAGAGCCAGCCGCGAAACTGGCCAGAGACGTAAAAAGCAGCCAGCGGCAGGCTGAAAATCCAGTAGACGCCAGTCCCCTGAATACCGCCGTAGTGAAAGAGGGCGGCGGTGATGGTGGTGACGCTGAGCATGACCAGATTTTCCGCCAACAGCTGCCGGTGCAGATGGGAAAGCAGATAGGCTGGCGGCAGGAGAATCAATACGGCCAGCCCCTCGATGATACCCAGGGCCGTGAAAGCATGCCTAAGATTAAAGACGGCAAAAAAAATGCCGACAGGAAAGCCTATGGTACAGGCGAGACGGATGTCCTGCCCGTGATCCTGCCCGGAGGTAGATGGCTCGATGCCTATGAGTTCGGCGGCACACTGCCGCAGCCGGGAAATCAGTCTCGTCGGCAGATAATGGCGCCACGACACGATTGCATGAGTGGACATGGTTTGTAAATACTCAGCCAATTCCCTGTCAGCGCTTTGCGACAAAGGCAGGATCAAGGTGTTGCGGCAAAAGCGCCCCTGTATTCTTCCGATGATGCGGCAGGTGGCAGTCGGTTAAACAAGGGGGGGGAAGAACCAAGGGATAAAGCTGCGTTTAGCAACTTGCCTGCTCAAACGAAACTTATGCCCTTTGGATATAAAGCTTGTTGTCCTTGCTCTGTGGACACGCCAACCATTTTTTTGAATATGGGAACAATATCGTAAAATGTAAACATTTTTCTTCTGATGTCGGGCGGAAATAGTGTAGATTAAACTGCTCACGCGGCAAGGCGATTTTTGTTGATGTTATTTAAAACAATGAAGACCAAATCGTTTACCAGGGCAAATTACCTTGTTTTTTTTGGCCTTAACCTGACCCGTGCTTAAGGATTATCTCTAAAAACATGAAAACGAACGCAAATTCTCAACAAACGATGCCAAGACCATACTACAGGGAAGCAAGCGTCCTTTTCCTGTTCGTTTCTTTCTTTTGCTTTTCAGAGGCCCAGGGATTTCATGATCTCGAAATACTGGATTGCAAAGGCTGTCATGGCCTTAAAAAAAGCGCCCCGAGTTCTGTCTGTCTGCACTGTCATGCGGAAAAGTTCCGGGTTCTTTCAAAAACCGGCAACGCCTATACCCCGGGAGGGGATTTTTTCTGGCTCAATAACCAGTACAGCGTCGGCCAGAGTCTCGGAGATGGCAACAGTCACGGCCACAATGTGCTTGCTGACGAATTTGACCTGCAGACCGATGCCCTGCTCCCCTCAGCCCCAAGTGACGGGAAGGTTAAATATTTAGCCGCCTGGATGTCATGTACGAGTTGCCATGATCCGCACCAGTCAACGGCATTTCCGGGCAAAGGCTATCGGCTGCTGGGGGGGACTGACTATAACGGCGGCAAAAAAACAGTCAAATTTAAATTTAAATTTCCTTCCCCTGTTGCCAGGCCTTCGGAAAGGGACTACGAAGACTGGCGACCGGAGAGCGATGCCAACCATGCTGATTACAGGACAGGGATGTCCGAATGGTGCTCCAACTGCCACAGCGGCTACACTTCCAATCCCTCACTTAGTCACGCGGCTGGGGCCAAGGCTCTTTTTGGGGATATTGCCCAGAATTACAACAGTTACGATGTTCGACGAAATGCCTTTGATTTTCTCATCCCTTTTGAACGGGGAGCAATGGACGATGAGGCCACGTCGAAGGATATTACGGCAGGCCCAAACAGCAGCTCCAACGTCATATGCCTCTCATGCCACAGATCCCATGCCTCGGCATTTTCAAATATTGGCAGATGGGATTTCAAGGTAGAATTTCTTGCCAACTCGCCAATTCTTGCCATTACCGAAGGGGCTCACGCCTTTTACGGGCAATCCATTACAGCCCGTTATGGCCGCAAACAGAAAACCCTCTGCAACAAATGTCATAGCAAGGGCTGAGAAATTATCTTCTGAGATAAGCAACTACCCAAAACGATTCAAGCTGGACTCTGGAATTAGAGGGCCAGGTCGTTACGCACGGTTTTACGCGGGCCGCCATGTCCGGCCGTGCTCCAGTCCCGGATCGGGGCGATGACCGCGAGATCGTCTGCCTTGTCAATCCGAACCAGCTTGTCATGGATAGACTGCCAGATGCAGGGAACGTCCTGATGGATCTCGCAGCGGCCTCCCACCGAACCGCCGCAGGGGCCGTTCATCAGGCTTTTGGCGCAGCGGGCCACCGGGCAGAGACCGCCGGTGAGGTGAAGGATACAGTTGCCGCAGCCGGCGCATTGTTCGCTCCACACCCCCTGTTCGGCGGAGCCGCCAAAGGAGGAGGTGTTTACCCCCGGATACACCCTGGCCATGGGGCGCAGATTGGCGATAAAATTAACCCCCACCCCGCAGGCCATGGAAACGATAGCATCGTACTGACCATCCCATTGGTCGATGCTGTCGATATATTCCTTGTCGCACTGGCGCACCAGGGTAGCCTCGATGGTGACCACCGGCTGACCGGCCTTCTGCTTACCCAGGCGGATCAGGGAGGCCAGAATCTCCACCTCGCGCTCACCTCCGGCGGAACAGACCGTGACGCAGCCGCGACAGCCCAGAATCAGGATGCGCTTGGCGTCCTGCACCATGTCCATAATCTCAGCAAGTGGTTTTCTTTCGGCAATAATCATTTTGCACCTCCCCTAAACGGGCTCGGGCCCAGGGTCGTAATCCGTTCATCCATCTCCTGGGCAGCCTTGACAAAAGCGGGGTGGAAGCCGCGTTCCAGGTGATACATCTCGATGCGTTCCGGTTCAACCCCGAGTTCGGCCAGGGCTTTCTTGATGGCAGCCACCCTTTTCGCGGCCCGCTGGCTGCCCATGAGGTTGTGGCATTTGTCCAGCGGACACCCGGTCACATACACGCCGTCGGCGCCATCTTCAAAGGCCTTGAGCAGGGTGCTGACCTCAAGTTTGCCGGTACAGACCAGGCGGTGGATGGTCACGCTTTGCGGAAAGCCATCAGCCTGCAAGCCTTCCGGCCCTTCGGCCAGGGTCTGCTGAGAGGTATAATGGCAACAGAAGGCTTGAATATTCGGGGTAAAGGGCATGGGGTTCACCTGCTACTGATTTGCGCCGCAGGCGGCGATCAGTCGCTCGTCCTCGGACTCGTTTAAGCGGATGGCTTGGGCCGGGCATTCGGAGGGGCAGATGCCGCAGCCCCGGCATTCCTGAGGATCAATGGCAGCCTTACCCTGATCGTCGATCTTGGGAATCCGCCAGGGGCAGACCCGGACACAGGTGAGGCAGGAGACGCAGAGATCACGTTCCACCCAGGCGGCCTTGCCCTTGTCGAGCAGATCCTGATCGGTAATGTAGCCAGCCTTCATGGCTAACTGACGCAGGGCGACCATGATCTCGGCAAAGCGGACATCCTGGGGGCAGACAAAGATGCAGCTGCGGCACCGGGAACAGAACCAGAGCAAGTCGGAATTAAGCAGCTTCTCTTTTAAGCCCATCCGGATCATGTGGATGATCTTGCGGGGGTCGAAGTCGGGGATGGCCTGACTGACCGGGCAGATCCCGCTGCAGGCCCCGCAGGAAAAACAGCGGTTCAGGAATTCGCCTCCCGGAATCGCCGTTACCTCGGCGCTGAAGGCCGCATTGATATCCTTGCTGGAGATTGCCATAACAAAGCCTCATCATAAGGTCTGAAAGCCGACAAGGGACGCCGGGTAATTTTTTTCTAATGCTGGGCACTTTAGCATAAAAAACAGCCCCTCCCAATAGGTATATCTACCGAAATAAGCGGTTTTTAGGGCGGCGTTCGCTGGCCCGTAACTTGATATTATACCAGGTAAGCGTTCAGCAGTGCCGCAGATGCGTACCCCAAAGGGGCATAAAATCCAAAGGTCTACGAAGTGTGCTATTGCACATGAGCAGACCGATGACAAAGCAGATGTGGTGCTGCTGGACGCTTACCTATACCAGAAAGCGGAACTCTCCCTTGCCCAGTAAATCCTGAAGATGGAGTACCCCCGCCAGACTGCCGTGGCGATCAGTCACCGGCAGAAAGGTAATTTCGTGGCGCTGCATGATGCTCAGGGCGTCGGCGGCCAGAAGATCCGGGGTGATAGCCTTGGGCGCCCTGGTTATGGTGTCCGCCAGGGTGAGGCCGGTCAGGCTCCCGGCGCCTTGGCTGATAAAGCGGCGCAGATCGCCATCGGTAAGAATGCCGGTGACTTTTTCCTCCTGCATGACCAGTACCGCGCCCAGGTTTTTGGCATTGAGTTCGGCAATGGCCTCCGGCAGGGTAGCGGTTTGAAATACCCTGGGAACCGCCGCGCCGGTGAGCATGACCTCGGCGACATTCACCCTCAGGCGCTCCCCAAGACTGCCCGCCGGATGGTTGCGCCGGAAATCGCTTTCCTTGAACTGCTTGAGATTCAGGAGTACCACGGCCAGGGCATCGCCCATGGCCAGGGCGGCGGTGGTGCTGGCGGTGGGCGCCAACCCCAGCGGGCAGGCCTCGCGCGGCACCGCGACCTTGAGTACCGCATCAGCGCCCAAGGCCAGGCTGGAGAACGGGTTGCCGGTCATGGCAATGATCTTGGCCCCGCGTTTCTTGAGGTTGGGCAGCAGGAGGCTGAGTTCCGCAGTTTCGCCGCTGTAGGAGATGGCCAGAATAACGTCCTGGGGATCCACCATGCCCAGATCGCCGTGCATGGCTTCCACCGGATGAAGAAACAGGGCCGGAGTGCCGGTGCTGTTCATGGTGGCAGCAATCTTCTGGCCAATAAGCCCTGATTTGCCGATACCGGTGATCACCACCCTGGCCGGGCAGGCCATGATCAGAGCCACTGCCTTTTCAAAATCGGCGTCGATCTGGTCAAGCAGGGCGGTAATACCTTCCGCTTCGATCCTGAGAACTTCCTTGGCCTGTTCAATGCTCATTTTTCGGATGGTTCCTATTCTTTGCCCTTGGACTGACAGGCATTCCTGGTGCCCAACAGAAGCTTGCAGAAATCCTGATCCGGCTCCACTGGATAATCCCCGTCAAAACAGGCCTTGCAATAGTCTGCCGGTGGGCCGCCGCAGGCTTCCAGCAGACCCTCCAGACTGAGGTAGTAGAGAGAATCAAGCCCCAGATAAGCGCGGATCTCGTCAACGCTTTTCTTGTTGGCGATGAGCTCGCCGCCCGAGGGAAAGTCAATCCCGTAATAACAGGGATTCCGGGTGGGCGGGCAACTGATCAGCATGTGTACCTCTTTTACCCCGGCTTCGCGCAGGGACTTAACCCGGGAGCGGCCAGTGGTGCCGCGAATAATGGAGTCGTCGAGAATGATGACCCGTTTGCCCTGCAGAAAGGAGCGGATGGGGTTCAGTTTGACCCGCACCGAAAAATCGCGCATAGACTGGGTGGGCTGGATAAAGGTGCGGCCCACGTAATGGTTGCGGATCACCGCCATTTCGAGGGGAATGCCCGAGGCCTGGGAAAAACCGATAGCCGCGTAGTTGCCGGAGTCGGGAAAGGGCATGACGAAATCCGCTTCGATCTTGCATTCGCGGGCCAGGATCTCGCCCATGCGTTTGCGGCTCTGGTAAACGTTCTTGCCGAAGATGTCACTGTCAGGCCGGGCGAAGTAGACCTGCTCGAAGATGCAGAGGCTGCGGCGCTGGCTGGTGTCCAGGTGGAGGGAACGCTGGCCTTCGCGGTCGATGATCAGGATCTCGCCAGGCTCGATGTCGCGGATGTACTGGGCCTCGACCAGGTCGAGGGCGCAGGTTTCCGAGGCGACGATGAAGCCGCCGTTGTTTAGTTTACCTAGACACAGGGGCCTGAAGCCGCCTGCGTCTCGCACGGCGATGAGTTTATCCTCGGTCAGCAACAGGATGGAGTAGGCGCCCTTGATGCTGGCAAAGGTGTCGAGAAGCGCCTGATCAAGGCCCAGATGGGAACAGCGGGCGAGCAGATGAACCACCACCTCGCTGTCCATGGTGGATTGAAAGATCGAGCCTTTTTTTTCCAGCTCGTTGCGCAGGCTGCGGATATTGACCAGGTTGCCGTTGTGGGCCACGGCCACAGTACAGCCCTGATGAATGGCGGTGAAGGGCTGGGCGTTAACGATGTTGGAGGCTCCGGTGGTGGAGTAGCGGACATGCCCTACGGTGAGGTGGCCTTTCAGCCCTTGCAGGTCGGCCTCGCTGAAAACATCGTGCACCAGGCCCATGCCCTTGTGCTGGGAGATCTGGCTCCCGTCGCTGGCCACGATCCCGGCGCTTTCCTGACCCCGGTGCTGAAGGGCGTAGAGGCCGAAGTAGGTGAGCTTGGCCGCGTCCTCATGGCCGAAAATTCCGCAAACGCCGCATTCGTCCTTGGGGCGGGATGCGCCTGAGTATGTCATGGTATTTTGTTCCTTATGATGTGCTTTCCAGCCGCCCGGAAAAAAGGAGAAAATATACCTCCTAATTATATGGATGGGAAATGTTTTTTTGCTCCGTAACGGTTCAGCAGCACCACATCTGCGTTGTCATCGACCTGCTCAGGTGCAATAGCACACTTCGCAGACCTCTGGATTTTATGCCCCGCAGGGGTGAGCATCTGCGGCACTGCTGAACCGTTACGTTATCTGGTGTCGGTTTTTTTTCTTTTCCTGTTCGGTTCCTGCCTCTGACGTCCTCCTTGCCCCGGCATGATCCAGACCCCGGAAAAAATTAAGCCAGGAGGAGGTGTTGTTGAGCGCCCAGTTGCGGGGGGGGACAAAGCCTTCCCGCATGGATTCCGGCAGGCCGCAGGCGACAAGGCGTTCGTAGATCCGCACATAGAGGCAGCGTTTTTTGCCAGGGTACACCTCGCACCAGCCGTCGCGGCTGCCGCCGCAGGGGCCGTTCAGCAGGTATTTGGCGCAGCCGGCTTGCGGACAGACAAAGGCGAGGTCGTCCAAGGTGCAGTCCCCGCAGTTCTGGCAGCCGAAGAGGAGAAACTTGCTCAGATGTTCCAGGTGGGTGAGGCTGCTGTCCAGCCTGCCGCCTTCCAGGGCGAGACAGACTTTTTTGCTCAGCGGATAAAGCGGCGCTTCCTGGGTAAAAGCCAGATTGTGGACGAGCCGGGCCAGGCGGTAATTGACCTGTAAGCCTGATTGCCCACCGGCCTTTGGCGTGAGCTCATTGGTATTGAGACCGGTGGTTGGCTCTTTTTTATAGAGATAAAAGCCGTCTCGGTGCCAGTAGTCCATCTCCGCTATCAGTTCCCGCCAGTTTCCAGCAAAGGCCTCGGCGGCGCTGAGGAGAAAGTCGATATTGTCATAGGTGAGCCCTGGCCCGCCGAGATGGGCCCCAGCGTAGCCCAAGCCCTTGAGGATGGCCAGCAGCTTCGCCCCCCGCAGCAGCCGGGCTTGTTTTCCCTTGTCCGGGCCTGCCGCCTCGCGGCGGATTTCGGCATACAGGGCCTCGGTGATGACACAGCCGGGGATTTTGCCGTTGTGCATGAGGCTGGCGACCGTGAGGTTCGGGATAAAGACATTGCCCAGCACCGGCAGATTCAAGCCGTTTTCTTGCAGGTAGAGAATGACCTCGTGGAATTTACGGGCATCATAGCCAACCTGGGTGATGATATAGTCCGCACCCCGCGCGGCCTTGCGGTGGAGCTTGGCGTACTGCATCAGCAGCTCCGCCTCCAGCCTTTTGAAGGGCGAAAGGGCCACACCCATAAGAAAGGAGGTGGGCTGCAAGCGGTCACAGGGCACCGCACCTACTTTGTCATCGACCTGTCCGCATACCTGGTGTATAGCGCACAGGTCTCTTTCGCGCATCTGCGGCACCCTGTGACCGCTTGTTTCGGGATTATGCACCCTTCTGTGGTTTACGCCGGGATCAGTTACTGTGGGTTGGATGGCGGCCCGGCCCCGATCCGGGCCGTAGTTTCCCTGGTTCATCCGGGAGATGAGGTCAAGAACATGCACCGAACCAAGGTCGAAAACCGGTTTGGGGCAGCCCTGGTAGCCTTCCTGGGGATAATCACCGGTGATCACCAGCAGATCGCGGATGCCTAAGCGATCCCAGGCAAAGAGCAGGCTTTCCATCTGGTTGCGGTTCTTGTCCTTGCTGGAGAAATGGACAATAACGTCAAGCCCCATGTTCTGGATCTCGCGGCCCAGGACTTCCGGGGACAAGGCGGCCTGGCCTCCAGCGTTTTCGGTGATGCTCACCGCCTGGATGCGCGGGTCGCGGGCCAGCTTTTCGGCCAGCTCCAGGGTGCGGTCGTGTTCCCGGCTGTGCCCTCCCCGGCTTGGCACCAGTTCGAGGGTGAGGGTGAACTGGGCGGGGTTGAAGAGCGATTGCCGAAAAGGGGATGTTTTTTCAGCCAGCATGGGCGGGATATCAATCAGGCTGGTTTTGCGATTCTGGCCGCAGTGGTGGTTCGGCAAGCCAGTTTTTCCTCTCTCGCATAAATTCGGTGGCAAGAAAGGCTGCCCCGCCTACGATAATCCCCGCAGCGATGATCGCCGCCAGCCAGCCGTGAGAACTTTTCCTGCGGCGCTGCTCCACTGGAGGCAAATCGCGCCTGCAATAGCGGCAGACTAGGGCCTGAAGGTGAATTTGTTCCTTGCAGAACGGGCAGATTCGAGTACGAGTACGCATGCCGATTACCATATAGCGACTGCCCGCTGCTTGTCAAGAAACGGGATTATTTTTCAACCTTTACTTAATAAAGGAACAGCAGTAATCCGTAATGGTTTTCACCCGCAACCAGAATTTGGCGTGGGCCGGAACCTCAAAGGCCTCTCCATCCTTGACCGTCTGCCAGCTATCTGCCCCTGGCAGCAGAACCTCCAGCGCTCCGGCCATGATCTCCATGAGTTCCTTGTCCGCCGTATTGAATTCATATTCTCCAGGCAGCATGATACCCAGGGTCTTCTGGGAGCCGTCGGCAAAAATCACCGTCCGGCTGGTGACCTTGCCGTCGAAGTAGATATTGGCCTTTTTGACGATAGTGACATTGGTAAACTCAGGCATGGGCGTTTCCTTTTAATCAGTTTTTCAAAAAAACAATTCCCGCCAACATACAGGCGGGAATTGTTGAGGCACAAGAGCTTCCTCGTAGGTTTTTTATAACTGCCCCGGATAAATTGCAAGAATTTATTGGCCAGCTTGCCACAAAGTCATTCGAACATACGTCACGGCTTTTCGTGCAAGTTTAGGGCTTTGACGATATAGGCCGCCTTACCCAGCCGTTCCGCCTCATACCCGCTTCCTGTTCGTCAGGCCAGCGCTTTGCCTTCGGCTTCCTCCAGATTCGCAGTCACCCACGACACCCTTACCGTCCGGCTAACTCTTCCCCTTGCCGGGCGCACCCAAAAAAAGCCCGGCCAGAGGCCGGGCTTTTTTTATACGCACAATTCAGATCAGACAATAACTTAACAACCCTCAACAGCTTTTTTCTTCTTGGCAGCTTCGATCTTGCCAGCCTTAACCATTACCTTGTCGCCAACCTTGGCTGCGCCCTCAGCCTTGGCCTCTGTACCATCGGCGCAGGTTACAGTTACGGCAGTACCCGCAACAGCCTTTACCACGCCAGCACAGTCAGCAGCAAAAGAAACCGCAGCGGTGCTGACTACAAATGCCATCGCCATTGCCAGAGAAATCATTTTTTTGCTCATCTTTTAGCTCCTTGTAAGGATTATTTGGCCATTCCCATTATACGGAACAGAAAAAATAATGAACCACCATTCAATAACTATACGACAGGATCACAGGATGTCAACCAGAAATTTTTCGTAACTATTCAGACTGCGAAACTCAGAATTCAGGAGTCAGAATTAAGAATACTATGTAAAAACGCCCTTATGACTTCTGAATTCCGACTTCTGAACAATTACCTTCTTCGGAAGAGCGACAAAAGATGAATTATTCAAGTTTGCCTACAATTACTCTTGCCCTCGCCAGCCGCCGCCCAGGGCCTTGAACAGAGCGACCAGATTGGTGGAAACGTTGCGGCTGCTCTGGGCCAGGGCATCCTCAGCGGCATAGAGAGAACGCTGCGCGTCCAGCACGGTGAGAAAATCGTTTTGCCCCGCAGTGTAAAGGGCTGTGGCCAGCTCCACTGCGGTGCGGTTAGCCGCCACGGCCCGAGCCATGGCCTGACGATGCTCCTCCTCCCTGCTCGAGGCGATCAGGGCGTGTTCAACCTCCCCAAGGGCGGTGAGCACCGTCTGTTCATAGCTCAGAAGTTCCTCTTCCTGAACGGCTTCTTTCAGTTCGAGATTGGCGCGGACGCGGCCCAGGTCAAAAAGCGGCCAGTTCAGCGCGGGGCCAAAGGACCAGGCAGTGCTGGCCCGGTTGAAGGTGGAAGAAAAGGTCGTACCCTGGAGACCAAGAGCGCCGGAGATGGTAAAGCTGGGAAAGAGATCAGCTCTGGCCACGCCAATCCGGGCGGTGGCGGCGTGAATTCCTGCTTCTGCCTTGCGAATGTCCGGTCGCCGCAAAAGAAGATCCGAAGGCAGGCCCAGAGGCACCGCCGCCAAAGCCACTGGCAGAGGCCCTTCCGGGGTCAGTTCTGCCAGCAGGGCGGAAGGTTCGCTGCCCAGCAGCAGGCTGAGGCTGTAAATCGTTTGTCGGGCCTGCGCCTCAAGCAGCGGGATCTGCCCGGCCGTGGTGGCGGCCAGCGCTTCCGCCCGCACCACATCGAGTTTGCTGGCAAAGCCTGCGCTGAAACGCTGACTGGTCAGACTGGCCGTGTGCTCCTGGGCCTTGAGGTTCTGCCGGGCAATAGCCAGCCGCTGTTGCAGGGAACGCAGATTCAGGTAATTGCCGGCAACCTCGGCGCTCAAACTCACCAGCAGATCGCGGCGGCTTTCCCTTGCCGCGTCAAGATCAGCGCCTGCCGCCTCGACCCCGCGCCGCAAACCGCCAAAAAGATCAATCTCCCACCCGGCATCAAAGCCCAGTTGATAGAGGTTGCCGGTTACCGCCTCGCTCCGGCTCGAAGAGGCCGGATTCCGGCTGCGGGAAAACGAGGCGGCGGTATCCACCGCCGGGCCAAGGTCTGCCCCGGCTATGCCCAAGGAGGCGCGAGCCTGGCGGATGCGGCTTTCTGCCAGGCGCAGATCCAGATTGGCCTGCATGGCCCGCTCCACCAAGGAGGTGAGCCGGGGATCATTAAAAGCCGTCCACCACTGGGCCAGATCCTGAACCGCCGCAGGCGCAGTCTCGACGGCCACTGGCGCCTGCCCCAGCCATTGGGCGGAAACCTTGGTCTCCGGACGCTGGAAATCAGGCCCCATCATGCAGCTGGCCAGAAAGGGCAGACAGAGGCAGAGAGTCAGGCTGTACCGGCCTGGTGTTCTGTGCGAGCGAGAAATCATAAGGTTACTCCTTGAGAAGGATATACCGGCGTGCATCATTCATAACGCAGAGCCTCAATGGGATCGAGGCGCGAGGCCTTCCAGGCCGGATAAAAGCCAAAGATGATTCCCACCCCGGCTGAAACCAGCACCGAGGCGGCGATGGCTGAGGGAGAGGTCTCCACCGGCCAGTTGAGCAGCGTCCGCACCAGCAGGGAACCGCCATGGCCAAGAACAATGCCCATGGCCCCGCCGGTGAGACAGAGAACCACCGCCTCCACCAGAAACTGGCGGAGGATGTCACGGCCCCTGGCACCGACCGCCATGCGCAGACCGATCTCCCTGGTGCGCTCGGTAACGGAGACCAGCATGATGTTCATGATCCCAACCCCCCCCACCACCAGGGAGATCAGGGCCACGGCCAGCAGCAGGTTGGTCATCAGCTTTGTAGTGGTGGAAAGGGTTCTGGTCAACTCAGCCATGTCACGGATGATAAAATCATCCGGTTCGCCAGGGCGAATACGATGCCGCTCCCGGAGAACCAGGGAAATCTGTTCGATGGCGGCGGAGATCTCTTCTGCGTTGCTGGCTGCGGCCATGACCTGATCAATATTGGCGAAGCGGATCGGCATGGGGTTGTTGGCCTGCTGGATACTGGAACGTTCCGGGTAGAGGCTGCGCGGGGTTGTCGGGTAGAGGTTGCTCAGGGTATTCACCGAATCGGTGGCAGCAACAGCGCTCTGGTTGGTGTTGGCGAGGCTCAGGCCGGTTACCCGGTATTTAATGGTGGTCCAGGGCGCGATGATAACGTCGTCCTGATCCAGACCCATCATGTTGGCGCCTTTGGGGGTCAGCACCCCGATCACCCGAAAGGCGATGTTCTTGATCCTGATCTCCTTGCCCACGGGTGATTCACCTTCAAACAACTCTCTAACCAGAGTCTGGCCCAGAAGACAGACCCGATTGCCATTGAGTACGTCCCGTTCACTGAAGGGATCGCCCTCGGCCAGAATGCTCCAGTCCTGCACATCAAGATAGGCCGGGGTGACGCCATAGATGGCGTTGGGCACCCAGTTGCGGTTGCCGTAAACCACCTGGGCCCGGGCGCGAACCATGGGGGTGGCGTTGCGAATGGACGGGCATTCCCGCAGGATAGCCTGGCTGTCTTCCGGGGTCATAGTGGTGGTGCTGCCCGACCCGAAGGTAATCCCGCCGCTGGAGGCGGTGCCGGGCCGGATAACCAGAACATTGGCCCCCATGCTGGCAATGGTTTTTTTAAGGGCTGCCGAGGAACCAGCGCCGATTTCCATCATGGCGATGACCGCGCCCACCCCGATAACGATGCCCAGAGTAGTAAGCATGGCCCGCATGGGATTGCGGCGCAAGGCCCGAAAGGCGGTACGGGCGGTGGTGTAAACCTTCATGCCCCACCTCCCTTGCTTTCCCGGCCTGGCCCGCCAGAAGAGGCCTCGTCGAGGATCACCCCATCGTCCATGCGGATCACCCGTTGGGCGTGGCTGGCCACCTTGGGATCGTGGGTCACCATGATGATAGTAATGCCGTCTTCGATGTTGAGCCGCTCAAACATCTGCAGCACCTCTTCGCTGGTTCGGGAGTCCAGGTTGCCGGTGGGCTCGTCGGCAAAAAGCACCGGAGGGTGGTTGATCAGAGCCCTGGCGATGGCCACCCGCTGCTGCTGGCCACCGGAAAGCTGGGAAGGATGATGATCCAGCCGGTCGGCAAGCCCTACCCTGGCAAGCATTTCTGCGGCCCGTTCCCTAGCGGCCCGATCGCTTAAGTGCTCGGCGGTGTAGGAAAGCGGCATGGCTACATTCTCAAGGGCGCTGGTTCTGGCCAACAGGTTGAAGCTCTGAAAGACGAAGCCCAACTTGCGGTTGCGGAGCAGGGCCCGCTCATCGGTGGACAGCCGGGAAACCTCCTGGCCGTCCAGCCAGTATTCGCCCGTACTCGGGTGATCCAGGCAGCCCAGGATGTTCATCAGGGTGGACTTCCCGGAACCGGACGAGCCGGTGAGCGCAACCAGTTCTCCCTGGCGAATGGCCAGGGAGATGCCTTTCAGCACAGGCACGGCAATGTCGCCCATCTGGTAAGTCTTTTCGATCCCGCGCAGGGTGATAAGTTCCATGGGCGCTTTACCTGGCTCCGCCGCTGTTTTTACTGCCGCCGAACAGTTTCGGGGCAAAGGGGTTATCGCCTTCACCCTTGCCTTTTTTATCTGACTTTGGCAGGCGCATCCCGGTGATCACCTGTATCCCCTCGCGCAGATCAGCGCCTTCCACTACGGTATTGACCCCGTTGCTGGCCCCGGTCTGGACTTCAATCCTGCGGGGCTGCCGGTCTTTGTCAAGCACCCAGAGAATCCCGCTGCTCTTGCCATTAGCCGTAGCCTGGTCAGCGGCAGATTCCTTATCTTCCTTCTTCCCCCTTTTTTTTCTGCCGCCCTCCGCCTCGTCTTCCCTGGCAGGCGGACTCCAGCGCAGGGCCGCGTTGGGCGCCAGCAAAACATTATCGAGCTGCTGCATCTGAAACTGGACATTGGCGGTGAGATACGGCAGGAGGCGACCATTGGCATTATCGGTGGCAATCTCCACCGTGTAGGTCACCACGTTCTGGGTCATGGCGGCGTTGAGCCTGACCTTGCCCACCTCACCCTTAAAGGTCTCGCCAGGGAAGGCATCCACGGTAAAGGTCACCGGCAGGCCGGGATGAATGCGGCCGATATCCGCCTCATTCACCGCCACCCAGACCTGGATGCGGGTAAGATCCTTGGCCAGCAGGAAGAGGCTGGGGGCGTTGAGGCTCGCCACCACGGTCTGGCCGGTATTGACCCGGCGGTCGATGATGATGCCCTTGACCGGCGAGGTGATGGTGCAATAGCCAAGGTTGCGCTGGGCTCGCTTCAAGGCCGCCTCAGCCTGATGGATTGCCGCCTCGCTTACCGCCACCTGGGCCAGCGCGGTTTTCTGCGCCGACTCATAGGCGTCGAAGCTCGATTGCGCCAAGGCTGCGGAGGGGCCGAGCAGTTGGGCCCGCTTCCAGTCCTGCGCCGTCCGGGCAAGCTCCGCCTGGGCCTTTTGCAACCCGGCTTTGTTGGCCAGAAGCTGGGCCTCAGCCTGGGCCACGTCCGCAGCGTAAAGCGAGTCGTCGATTCTGGCCAGCACCGTACCCGCCGTAACCAGCGAACCGTAATCCACGGTTTTGCCCTTGGCGTCTTTGCCAAAGGAGATGATCCGCCCGGCCACCTGAGCGCCGACGTCGATAACCTCTTCCGGCTCCACGGTGCCAGTGGCGCTGATGGTAACCGCCAGATCCCCGCGCCTGAGCTCGGCAGTCCGATAGGCTGCGTCTTTTCCCTGACGGCGGGTAAGCTGCCAGGCTGCCAGGCTGCCAAGAAGAAGCACGGCTATCAGGATAATAAGAAATTTCTTGCCTGGACGTTTCATGATTAATCCTCGTTGGTTAACGATTGCGCCTGCCGGTCGCGCAACGCCCGGATCCCGGCAAGGCTGAAGCGGGTAACATGATCCGCCAGCTGTTCTACATCTTCGAGCAGGGGTTCCAGATCGGTTATAGGGATACCCTGTGCGGTTTTGCGGCGGCGGGCATGGAGCAGTGGGCCGAAACACTGGGCCCGGATGCTCATGGCACAGAGCCGCACCTCATGCTCCTGCGGCTCCTGGTTCAGCAATTCTCCGACCAGGAGAGTAAGAACCTTGAAGATCGGCTCCACCGATTCCTGCATGGCCTTGACCAGAAGGCCGGTCGGGTTGGCCAGTTCCTTGTGGAAGATATCGAAATCATGGCTTTGCGGATCAACAATCCGGCGCATGATCGAAAGGATCAGGCCGCGCAGCCGTTCTTCCACCGGGGCCTGGGCCAAAATGCCGCCATCCGGGGGATAAAGGCTTAATGACTGGCTGAAGGCGTAACGCCAACTCTCCACATACAGGGCCTCCTTGCTGCCGAAATGATAGCTGACCGCAGCGGTGTTGGCTTCGGCCTGCTGGCATATTTCGGCGATGGTTGTCTCCCGGAAGCCTTTGCTGGCGAAGATCCTGCCTGCGGCAATCAGCAGACCCTGCCGTGTTTCCTGGCCATCACAGCGTTGTTTTCGCACAGATTATTCCCTTAAGTGATAAGTTAAACGTATATTTGATTTATTTGCCTGGCCTCGTCAAGTTTTTTCTGGGCCTGATTTTTCTCCGGCTATACTTTGAAACAGGGAAGAGAATATGTTACAGAGGGGGCATGAATATGCACCCTCAACAACAAGCGGCCTTGGACGGGCAAACCGATCTGCGCGATCTCACTCCAAACCAGCTGAGCGACTATGTCGTGGCCCTTGGCCTGCCGGTCAAGCGGGCCAGGCAGATTTTTGCCCGCCTGTACCGACCAGGAGTTGACGATTTTTCTCAGCTTGGGATCAGCCGAGAGGTCACGACCCTTCTGGCCAGCCACGCCATCATGAGCAGCCTTACCCCGGCCACGGTGGAAAGGTCGGAGGACGGCACCGAAAAATTCGCCTTCCGGCTTGCGGATGGCGCAGTGATTGAGAGCGTGCTCATCCCCGAGGACGGACGGCACACCCTATGTATCTCCTCCCAGGCGGGTTGCGCCATGGGCTGCCGCTTCTGCCTCACCGGAGCGCAGGGCCTTGTCCGCAATCTGCGGCCCGCCGAGATCGTGGGCCAGGTGCTGGCGGTGATGACCCAGATGCTCGCCTCCGGCATCAAGCGGGCCACGCCGCGAGAGCTGCTCAACAATCTGGTCTTCATGGGCATGGGCGAGCCCCTGGCCAATTACGACAACCTTCTCGCCGCGCTCATGATCCTTATGGATGACCATGGCCTTGGCTTTTCCGAAAGACGAATCACGGTCTCCACCTGCGGGCTTGTCCCGAGGATGGACGATCTGGGCCGGGATATCCGGGTCAATCTGGCCGTGTCGCTGCACGCCGCCGATGATACGATCCGCAGCCGCCTGATGCCAGTAAACAAAACCTATGGCCTGGAAGCGCTGCTGGCCGCCTGCCGCAGGTATCCGCTGGGAAAAAAGAAGGTGATTCTTTTTGAGTACATCATGCTCAAGGGGATCAACGATTCGCTGGCCGATGCCCGGCTGCTGGCGGAAAAGCTGCAAGGCATCCCCAGCCGGATCAACCTGCTGCCCTATAACGGCTCAGGGGAGACCGAGTACGCCTGCCCGGAAGGGGCGCAGATCCTCGCCTTTCAGAAGGTACTGCGCGAGGCGGGCTTTAACACCTTTATCCGGCAGAGCCGGGGCGCGGATATCTCTGCGGCCTGCGGCCAGCTGGCGGGCAAGGGTTAAGGCAACCTTGAAAAATCCGGAGAAGTCAGAATTCAGGAGTCAGAATTAAGAATACTACGTGAATACGCCCTCCTGACTTCTGAATTCTGAATTCTGGACAATTACCTTCTTCGGAAAAGCGACGAAGATTTGATTTTCCAAGGTTCCCTTAAAAGAATTGCCGGAAGGTGCAGCGGCGGCAAAGGGGTTCGCTGAGGCGGCGCTGGAAAAAGCCGGTGCGGATGGCGGTAGCCCTGGGGCTGGCGAGGATCTCGATCAGAGATTGCGTCTGGATGTTACCCAGAGGGATATCTGCTTCGGCATCGAGACAGCAGGGCACAACCGTCCCGTCCACCAGGATGGCGACATGATCTCTCAGCCCGCGACAGGCGCCTTTATCGCCCAGATCTGGGGCCGGAGCATGGGGCCAGGTGAAGCGGGCGTTCTGGCTTAAGAAAACCCTGGGGGCCAGGGTGAGGCCGTGGCCGGGGGTGAGCCGGGTGACAAGCGGCTCAGACAGGGCGAAAAAATCTTCAAGCGCTTTCAGGATGGGGCCGTTGGGGCCAAAGCTGGCGCTGGCCTCCGTTATGGGCAGATTCCAGAGACGCAGACTGATCAGCAGCGAAGTGGCGACGGCCTCCTGGATAAAGGCAAAAATTCCGGCCAGATAATCGGCAAGAGCTGAATTGGCTTGCTGATCGCTGAAGCTGTGCAGGGAGATATTTACCTGACGCAGTGCCGGACTGGCCAGCAAAAGTCTTTGCCGCTGGGGCAACAAGGTACCGTTGCTGGTCAGGTTGATCTTGAGCCCGTGCTCCTGGCAGAGGGCGAGGATTTCGGCAAGCTCCGGGTGCAGCAGGGGTTCGCCCAGCACATGCAGGGCAAGATGGTCGGTATGCCCCTTGAGCCGGCGGAGGATGGCGCGGAAGACCTCCGGGCGCATGAAGGCTTTGGCCCGCTCACTTTGGGGGCAGAAGCTGCAGGAAAGATTGCAGCGGTTGGTGATCTCAAGATATATCTTCTTGAATTTTTTCAAAGGCTGCTGGATCAATCAAGAATTTCAATATCGCCCTGTTTGCATTCGGCACAGCGAAGCATGGGGTCGATTTTGACAAAGGCCGTCCGCCAGCCCTGTTCTTTGATGGTCTCGGCGAAGTCCTTTTCACAGGCGGAGCAGAGCCAACGGTCGCCCTGGGGGGTGACAAACAGTTTCATTTTTTTCACCAGGATGGGAAGGGTAATAAGCGCATCGCCATTTGCGGCTTTGCAACGATGGTGTATTCTTGCACCCAAAGGGCATAAGTTTCGTTTGCACCCTAACGGGCATAAAATCCGGCAAGCTGCTCAACTCAGCTTTACCCCAGCAACATAGTTGAAATCAGGCGGCAAAGAAAGGGCAATCCAGACATGGCAACAAAGAAATTTTATGCGATCCTGGCCGGGCGAACGCCTGGCATCTATGACAACTGGCCCAAGGCCCAGGCCCAGGTTGCCGGTTTTCAGGGGGCCAGATTCAAGGGCTTTGCCACCCGTTGCGAGGCCGAAGCCTGGCTGACGAATCCCGCTTCGGGCCAGGGCGGAGTACGCAGCGGCAAAGGTACCGTTAAATCAGGGCCTGCGCCAGGTTCGGATACCTCCCCCCAAGAGGGCGTGGTCTCCATCTACACCGATGGCGGGGCCCGCTACAATCCGGGGCCGGGCGGCTACGGCATCGTCCAGATTTACAACGGCCAGCGCAAGGAACTGTGCGGCGGCTATCGCCTGACCACCAATAACCGAATGGAGCTGATGGGCTGTATCGTGGCCCTGCGCGAACTCGAATACCGGGACAGGCCGGTAATGCTCTATTCCGATTCCAGCTATGTGGTGAACGGGATCAGCAAGGGCTGGGCCAAGGGCTGGCGAAAAAGGGGCTGGATCAAGGCAGACAGACAGCCCGCGGTCAACCCTGATCTCTGGGGGCAGCTGCTGGATCTTATCGAGGGACTGAACATCACCTTCAACTGGGTCAAGGGCCACAACGGCAATCCCTTTAACGAGCGCTGCGATGAACTGGCCGTAGCCTCGGCCCGCCAGCCTGATTTGCCGGTGGATCTCGGGTATAAGGGGGCTGGCGGATGAGCGAACAAGAGAACCGGCTCCTGGAGGTCTGGCGCAGGCAGCTGGCCCAGGAGTACCGCCATCTCTGCTGGCGGTACCGGGTGCGCCTGAGGCTGCCGCTCTTTGAGATCAGGGAGGGCCAGAACCGGGCTGGCTCCTGGTCGCCGGGGCAGGACACCCTCAGCCTGGCCTCCTGGCTGATCCGGGATCATTCCTGGGATGTGGTACTGGAGGTATTGAAGCATGAGATGAGCCACCAGTACGTCCAGCAGATCCTGGGTCGTGGGGATGAGTTGCCGCACGGCCCGGCCTTTCAGGAGGCCTGCGACCGGCTGGGGGTGGAGCCAGAATTCCGCGCCGCCCAAGGAGCCATCCCGCGTCTGCTCAACAGGAAGGAAGGGAAATCAGAAGGGATGCTGGCCAGGGTGGAAAAGCTTTTCGCCCTGGCCCAGAGCGCCAATGAACACGAGGCCGCTCTGGCCATGCAGAAGGCCAACGCCCTCTTGCGCCGTTACAACCTGGAACGGCTCGACCGGCATTCGCCTTCTGCTTACGATTACCTGATCATCAGGCCAGGCGGCAAACGGATCGCCGCCCACCAGCGGGTCATGGCCGCGCTGCTCAAGGATTTTTTCTATGTCAACGTGGTTATCGCCCGGCAGTTTGAGGCGCGAAGCGGCGAAACCCTGCGGGTGATCGAGCTAACCGGGGCCAGGGAAAACCTGGCCGTGGCCGGGCACATCTATTATTTTCTCAGCCACCGGCTGGACTATCTCTGGCAGGAGTACCGGAAAAGCACGGGGGCTTTAGGGCGGGAGAAAAATTCCTATTGGCTCGGGGTGCTGAACGGTTTTCGGGCCAAGCTGACCCTGCAGGACAAGGAGGCCATGCGCACCAGCGGCAGCAATACCGCCTCCAGCCTGATCTGCGCCTCAGATCCGGGGCTGATCCGCTACTACCGGGCGCGTTATCCCCGCCTCCGCACCGTGCAGCATGCCGGGCCTCTGCTGCATGCCGACACCTATCAGGCCGGGCAGCAGGAGGGGAAACAGCTGATCATCCACAAGGGGGTCGGAGCTGCGGCTAACGGCGGCAACAAGACGGGGTTGCTGCTGGCCAATGGCTAACGGGCCGCGGCCTCTCTATAGCGCAGCGCCAGGCCTTTGAGAAAATTACGGAGAAACTGGTCGCCGCATTCCTTGTAATTTTTATGTCCAGCCTTGCGAAACAGGGCGGACAGCTCGGCTTTCGAAACCGGATTGCCAGCCTGCTGTAAAATGGCGAGCATGTCGCCTTCCTGTAGTACCAAAGCGATGCGCAGTTTTTTCAGGATGGAGTTGTTGCTGAGCGGCCCGACTGATGGGGGGGGGTGCTCCGGCTTACCTTCCTGCCTGCCTCGCCGGTAGATGATAAGGCCGCGCAAAAAATCTTCCATCAGCGCATCCGGGCAGGTGACAAAGCCTTCCTCCTCTTCTTTTTTCAAGAGATTGATGATCCTGGCCTGGGCAAGCGTCTGTCCGGCCAGGCTGAAGATCTCCGTCATGGCCGTAGCAGAAAGAGCCAGGGCATAGCGCACCCCGCGCAACACATCATTGTTCGTCATTTTTGCTCCTTCAACAGAGCCCCAAGGGCGGCAAAGGGATTCGAGGTGGCAATCTTTTCCTGGTTTTCGCCTGGTTTCAAAGCCCCATAGGCGTCGGCAACGCTCTGACGATCATGCTCATTGTCATGGCAATAGAGGCATAGCAACTCCCAGTTGCTGCCATCAGGCGGATTGTTTTCGTGATTGTGGTCTTTGTGATGAACCGTGAGGTCGCGCAACTTCTTGCCGCTGAATTCGCGCCCGCAGGAGGCGCAGATCCAGGGATACATCTTGAGCGCCTTCTCCCGATAAGTCTGGGCCCGTTTCTCCCGCTCGCGCTGGGCCTCAGACAGCAGCCGTGGGGTATCGCTCCTGATCGGTGGTGTCATGGGGATCTGATCCTGTGCTGAAAAAGGGAACTCTGGGGTCAGAACTCTGGGGTCAGGCCTGACTTACGGACATTCGTCCAGGTCAATTCAGGGACAGTGTTCATTTGTTGATTAGCGTTAGCAGATTGGGATCGTTCTTCTATACTATGCATAAATCCCCCCGACGCAATCAGGCCGACGTACAAAAAATCCGCTTACCTCCGGATAAACTCAGATTCACTCCAAGCCTGGCTTGTCCGGCAACTGTGCGCCATGCCACACTGCGACAATCCAGACGATATTTTCTTTGACCCGGTAAAAGAAACGATACGGGGAGACAACCACCTCGCGGTAGTGGCTCTCGGGAAACTCCGGGAGAATGCGGCCGGACTCCGGGTGATCCGCAAGCCGGGAGAGCGTTTTTTCCGCCTGACGCCGAAACGAAACCGCCGCTGACGGTTTGTCACGGCGGATATGGGCAAGGACGCGTAAAAACTGATCGCGAGCGGATGGCGTAAAAACAATTTTCACGGTTGGTCCGTCAGCAGGGCATCGGCTTCGGCCAACACGGTTTTCAGGTCAACACCGCTTCCTGCCTCGATTTCTTTTTCGCCACGGGCCAGCAGCCGCAAGATTTCAAGCTCGTGCTGCGTATGCTCGTAC
>Ga0208863_1000766_pt1 | contig 25501 bp, 21 predicted proteins | sample RifOxyD3_FD_184040 | JGI IMG/M metagenome (GOLD analysis project Ga0208863, IMG submission 184040) | Soil microbial communities from Rifle, Colorado - Rifle Oxygen_injection D3 (SPAdes) | ecosystem: Environmental > Terrestrial > Deep subsurface > Rock core/Sediment | place: Rifle, Colorado...
TAAACCCCTGACAAAAGTCGGGATTTTGACGCAAGTTGAAATCGTCTACGGAAAAATATGTCATTTAATAATTTATATTCAGTGAGTTATCCTGTGCATAACTTCGTATCTCCGGACAGTAGTGATGACTTATAACGATTTACGTAAAGGTCGTGTTTCGCAATCGGGTGTGGTGTATCACATCACGGCGGTAACGCAGAACCGGAAGCCTTACTTTGCATCGCTGGATAATGGGCGCAAGGTGGTGCAGCAGTTGATGGCGTTGCAAACTGAAGGCAGAGCGGAGACGCTTTGCTATGTTGTGATGCCGGATCATTTGCATTGGTTGATGGTGTTGCATGAGGGCAAGTTATCCGAGGCGGTGCAGTTGTTGAAGGGGCGTTCGGCACACGCTATTGGGCAAGCGATTTGGCAGGCGAATTATTACGACCATGCGGTGCGGCAAGATGAGGATTTGCGCAAGATGGCGCGGTATATTGTGGCGAACCCATTGCGGGCGAATCTGGTTGAACAGATTGGCGATTATCCGTTGTGGGATGCGGCTTGGTTGGACGAGACGTTGTTGGGGTGATTGGCAGGACGGGATTTATCCCTACAAAAGACAATCGGGCTGAAGCCCTTTCTACGGAGATTGCATGAACCTGCACAAGGAAATTGAATTCGAGAACGACATCTGCGCACATTTGGCTGCGCGTGGCTGGCTGTATGCGGACAGCGATTTCGCAGCCTACGACCGCGCCCGTGCCATGTTCCCCGCCGATGTGACTACTTGGGTGCAGGATACTCAGCCCAAGGCTTGGGAGTCATTGAGCAAGAGTCACGGCGCAGCAGCCGAAGCGGTTTTGCTGGATCGTATCCGCAAGCAACTGGATGATCGCGGTACGCTGGATGTATTACGGCATGGCATCGAGTTGCTGGGCTTGCGTCAGCCGTTGCAACTTGCTCAGTTCAAACCCGCACTGGCGATGAACCCTGAGTTACAACAGAAATATGCCGCTAACCGTCTGCGCGTAGTGCGGCAGGTGCGCTATTCGCTGCACAACGAGAATTCGATTGATCTGGTGCTGTTCCTGAACGGCATCGCCGTTGCGACAGTAGAGCTGAAGTCGAACTTCACGCAGTCGGTGGATGATGCGGTGGATCAATATCGTTTCGACCGTCACCCCGGAGGTAGGTCGGGTTTCAACCCGACAGCAAATAGTCGGGATAAATCCCGACCTACAGAGCCGTTGCTGGATTTTCCGCGTGGCGCACTGGTGCATTTCGCGGTCAGCAACAGCGCGGCGATGATGACCACACGTTTGCTGGGTGCAACAACGACCTTTCTGCCGTTCAATCTGGGCGACCACGGCGCGGCGGGTAATCCCGTCAATCCGAACGGGCATCGCACCGCCTATCTGTGGGAACAGGTGTGGGCGCGGGAAAGCTGGCTGGAGATCATCGGGCGTTATATCGTCGCCAAGCGCGATAGCAAGAAGCAGATCAAGGCCGTGATCTTCCCGCGTTATCACCAACTGGATGCCACCCGAAAACTGCTGGCGGCAGTGCTGAGCGAAGGTGCGGGACAGAAATACCTGATCCAGCATTCCGCCGGTTCGGGTAAGACCAACTCTATCGCGTGGACGGCACACTTCCTCGCCGACTTACACGATGCGCAGCACAAAAAGCTGTTCGACTCGGTGCTGGTGGTGTCGGATCGCACCGTGCTAGATACGCAGTTGCAGGAAGCCATCTTTGACTTCGAGCGCACCGCTGGCGTAGTCGCCACCATCAAGGGTGAAAGCCAGAGCAAGAGCGGCGAACTGGCGCAAGCACTGTCCGGCGGGAAGAAGATCGTGGTGTGTACCATTCAGACCTTCCCCTTCGCGTTACAGGCCGTGCAGGAGTTGGCAGCGACACGGGGCAAACGATTCGCCGTGATTGCGGATGAAGCACACAGCTCACAGACGGGCGCAGCCGCATCCAAGCTCAAGCAGTTGCTGAGTGCCGAGGAAATGCAGGAACTGGCAGACGGCGGCGAGATCGGCACGGAAGACTTGCTGGCAGCGAACATGGCGGCACGGGCGAATGACGCAGGGATCACTTATGTCGCCTTCACTGCAACGCCCAAGGCCAAAATGCTGGAACTGTTCGGTCGTCGGCCAAGCCAAAATGTAGGTCGGGATTCATCCCGACAAAACGATGTCGGGTTAAAACCCGACCTACCGGCGCCGTTCCACGTCTATTCCATGCGTCAGGCCATTGAGGAAGGATTCATCCTCGATGTGCTGAAGAACTACACGCCGTATAAGCTGGCTTTCAAACTCGCCAACGGGCAAGCCCGTTCTCCCTCTCCTCAATCCTCTGGTGGAACAACTAGCCATTCGACTAAGCACGATGAAACCGTGCAAGTCGCTGGTTATCCCGCAAGCGGGCGAGGAAGCGAGCGAGAAAATACATTTCCGATCCCTGAAGGGCGTGAGTGGGATGAGAAGGAAGTCGAACGCAGCACGGCGATGAAAGGCATCATGCGCTGGGTGCGATTGCATCCCTACAACATCATCCAAAAGGTGCAAGTGGTGGTGGAGCACTTCCGTGAAAACGTGCAGCCGTTACTCGAAGGTAAAGCCAAAGCGATGGTGGTGGTCGGCAGTCGTCTGGAGGCCGTGCGCTGGCAGATCGCCATCGACAAATACATCAAATCGCAGGGCTACAAAATCGGCACGCTGGTGGCGTTCTCCGGCGAGGTCAACGATCAGGAATCTCACCCCGACCCGCTCTCTGAAACCAGCAAAACACTCAACGCCAACCTAAACGGGCGCGACATCCGCGAAGCGTTTGCCACGGATGAATATCAGATACTGCTGGTCGCCAATAAATTCCAGACTGGATTCGATCAGCCCTTGCTGTGCGGCATGTACGTGGACAAACGGCTGGCCGGTATTCAGGCGGTGCAAACACTGTCGCGCCTGAACCGTGCCTATCCGGGCAAGGATACGACTTATGTACTCGACTTCGTGAACGATCCTGACGAGGTGCTGAGTGCGTTCAAGACCTACTTTGAAACGGCAGAGCTGGACGGCGTGACCGATCCGAATCTGGTGTATGACTTACGCGCTAAACTGGATGCAGATGGTCACTACGACGACAACGAGGTGGATCGCGTGGTGAACGTGGAGATGAACCCCAACGCGTCGCAATCGGAACTTTCCGCTGCCATTGAACCCGTAGCGGATCGACTGTTGAAACGCTACAAAGCCGCGCTGGAGGCATTCAAGGCAGCCGCGATGAAACAGGATGCCAACGGGCAAGCCCGTTCCCCCACCCCAACCCTCCCCCGCGCTGCGGGAGAGGGAGCAAGAGCACCCTCACCTCAATCCTCTCCCGCGAGCGTGAGAGTAAGCGAACGAGAAAATCAATCGTCAAATCCTGAATCGCTGCGCGACTTTTACGTTTCTGCGGAACAAGCGGCACAGGACGAAATGAATGCGCTGGTGTTGTTCAAACACAATCTGGGCGCGTTCCAGCGGGTGTATGCCTTCCTGTCGCAGATATTCGACTATGGCAACACCGCCATCGAGAAACGCGCCATCTTCTTCAAACGACTGTTGCCCTTGCTGGAGTTCGGGCGGGAGCGTGAAGGCGTCGATCTGTCCAAGGTGACGCTAACTCATCACAAGCTGAAGGATCAGGGCAAACGCAACTTGGCACTGGTGAACGGTGAATATCCCAGGCTGGCTCCTCTGACCGAACCCGGCAGCGGCGAGGTGCGTGAGCAGGAGAAGATTTACCTCGCACTGATTATCGCCAAGGTGAACGACCTGTTTGAGGGTGAGTTAACCGACGACGACAAGCTGATTTACGTGAACCATGTGCTAAAAGGCAAACTGCTCGAATCGGATATTCTGGTACAGCAGGCCAATAACAACACCAAGGAGCAGTTTGCCAATTCACCCGATCTGGCGAATGAACTGATGAACGCGATCATGGATGCGCTGTCGGCACACTCATCGTTGAGCCGTCAGGCACTTGGGTCGGAGAAGGTGCGGAGTGGATTGAAAGATGTACTGCTTGGCCCGGCTCAGTTGTATGAGGCTTTGCGTGAGCAGCGAGTAGTGATATAGAGCAAACGCCCTGTCCACCCAACGTTCCCGTGTGCCATTGAGATGGTCGAGCACACGTTTGTGAAGTGAGTTACAAATCAGGTTCTTGAATGAGATAATGAGCACATCTAAAAATCATTTAAATAAGTCGTCAGGTAAGAGGCTAAATTTCTCCAAGGCTATCCAAATCATTTGGGGGTATCTCAGGGGGTATTTAGACCTACACAATAAAACTGATTGCTTAATAATCAATAGATTGGACTTAAATTGCTGTTAATGATCGACAATTACGACTCTTTCACCTACAACCTGGTGCAGTATTTCGCTGAACTGGGCGCCGAAGTGGAAGTCCACCGCAACGATGAAATCACGGTCGAGCAGATCGAAGCCATGAACCCGCAGCACATCGTGGTCTCGCCCGGCCCCTGCACGCCGAACGAGGCCGGCATTTCGGTCGCCGCCATCAAACATTTCGCCGGAAAAATTCCGCTGCTGGGCGTGTGCCTCGGTCATCAGAGCATAGGTCAGGCCTTCGGCGGTCGTATCATCCACGCCAAACAACTGATGCACGGCAAGACCTCGCTGATCCACCACACCAGCCGCAGCGTATTCACCGGATTGCCTAACCCGTTCACCGCGACGCGCTATCACTCGCTGGTGATCGAAAAAGAAACCATGCCGGATTGCCTGGAGATTACCGCCTGGACGGACGACGGCGAGATCATGGGCGTGCGCCACAAAACGCTCGCGGTACACGGCGTGCAGTTTCACCCCGAATCGATCTTGACCGAACACGGCCACGACATGTTGAAGAATTTTCTGGAGGGACGCCCATGATCACGCCACAACAAGCACTGACCCGACTGATAGAACAGAGGGAGATTTTTTACGATGAGATGCTCTCCCTGATGCGCCAGATCATGAGCGGCGAAGTGTCTGTCGCACAGATCGCAGGCATACTGGTCGGTTTGCGCGTCAAGAAGGAAACCATAGGCGAAATCTCGGCCGCCGCTTTTGTGATGCGCGAATTCTCGACCAAGGTGCCGGTCACCTGCCGCGAGCATCTGATCGACACCTGCGGTACCGGGGGTGACGGCATCAGCACTTTTAATGTCTCGACCGCCAGCGCTTTCGTCGCGGCAGCAGCCGGTGCGCGCGTCGCCAAGCACGGCGGACGCTCGGTGTCCTCGACCTGCGGCAGCGCGGATGTGCTGGAGAAACTCGGCGTCAATCTCAACCTCACGCCGGAACAGGTAGCCCTTTGCGTGGATACCATAGGCATCGGTTTCATGTTCGCACCTAATTTCCACGGCGCGATGAAATACGCAGCGCCGGTGCGCCGCGAACTGGGCGTACGCACCATGTTCAATGTGTTAGGGCCGTTGACCAATCCCGCAGGCGCGGATAATCAGGTATTGGGCGTGTTCCACACCGATCTGGTCGGCATCATGGTGCGCGTTCTGCAACGTCTGGGTAGCCGTCACGTACTGGTGGTACACGGCGCCGACGGAATGGATGAAATATCAATAAATTCAAATACTTACATTGCAGAACTAAAAGACGGGAAAATTTCAGAATACACCGTCACGCCTGAACAGTTCGGTATGAAGTGCGCCTCCAACGATTTGCTGCGAGTGGCGAATGCGGAGGAAGCCTGTGCGATGCTGACCGGCGTATTGAACAACCAGCCCGGCGCACCTCGCGACATCGTGCAGCTGAATGCGGGTGCGGCCATCTACGCTGCAGGATTGAGCGCATCGCTGGCAGAGGGCATCAAACATGCTGGCGAGGTCATCGCCAGCGGGGATGCGAAAGCAAAACTCGATCAGCTGATCGGCTTATCCAACCAGCTATAAGCTAACGCGAGTTTCACGTTAAAGGACGCGGCAGGTTTACGCCTGTCGCATCAACTCCTCGATCTGCGCCACCGTCTTGGGGGCGGCATCCGTCAGCACGTCGTTGCCCTCTGCGGTGACCAGCACATCATCCTCGATACGGATGCCGATGTTCCACAGCGCCAGCGGCACATCGTCGCCCGGACGAATATAGCAACCGGGCTCGACGGTCAGCACCATACCGTTTTCCAGAGGACGCCACTGTTCGTTGATCTTGTAGTCGCCCACATCGTGCACATCCATCCCTAACCAGTGTCCAGTGCGGTGCATGTAAAACTTCTTGTAGCTGCCACTCTCCAGCACACCATCGACCGTTCCCTGACACAGCTTCAGATCGATAAAACCTTGCGCCAGCACGGCTAACGCGGCGTTATGCGGCGCTTCCCAGTCATTGCCGGGCATCGCCTTGGCGATCGCCGCAGCTTGCGCCGCCAGCACGATTTCATACACGTCTTTTTGAGCGGCGCTGAATTTCCCGTTCACCGGGAAGGTGCGGGTGATATCCGAGGCGTAACCCTCCAGCTCGCAACCCGCATCGATCAGCAGCAGATCGCCGTCGTGCAATTTGGCATTATTTTCAATGTAGTGCAGCACACAGGCATTTTTGCCACCGGCGACGATGGAGGTGTAAGCCGGATCGCGCGCGCCGTGACGGCAAAACTCATGCAGCAATTCCGCTTCGACCTGATACTCAAATTGTCCGGGACGGGCAAACTGCATCGCACGCCGGTGCGCGCCCACCGAAATATCAGCGGCTCGACGCATCGCAGAGACCTCATGCAAGTCCTTGAACAATCTCATTTCATTGAGCAAGGCACGCACATCGCGGATTTCATCCGGCGCACGAATGCCGCTGCGCGCCTTTTGCGCCACTTCGCCGCGTATCTTGAGCAGACGCTGATCCCAGGCTGCGTCCAAACCCAACGGATAAAACAAGGTGCGCTGATTGCCCATCAGTTCCGCCAGCTTCTCATCCAGTTGCGCAATCGAATAAGCTGCGTCAAAACCGAATTTCTCCTGCGCCGCATCCGGCCCCGAACGATAGCCGTGCCAGATTTCGCGCTCCATATCCTTGTCGCGACAGAACAGGATAGCCTGATGAGGCGTACCCGCGACCAGAACCAGCACCGATTCCGGTTCGTTAAAACCACTCAGATAATAAAAGTTGCTGTCGAAGCGATAAGAATAATCCGCGTCTCCGTTGCGGCGCTGCTCGGGCGCCGTCGGCAAAATCGCGATGCCGTGCTGCATTTTATCCATCAGACGCGCGCGGCGCTGTGCGTAACAATCAAACATGGGTTTCCTTGCGTAATTCGATGTCGAGTTCGTGGAGGCGCTGCGGTGTACCGACATCGATCCAGCGTCCGGTATGATGTTCACCGCTGACTTTCCCCAGCGCCATCTGCGCTCTGAGCAGCGGCGCTAACGGCGCTACACTACCACGAGGAATCTCGTCAAACATGCGCGGATGGTAGAGACCGATGCCGCTGAACGTCAGTGCAGCAGAAAGTGGGTAGTGGGTAGTGGGCAGTGTAACGACCCGACTGGCATGCAGATAAAAATCACCATTCGAGTGATGAGCGGGGTTGTCCACCAGCACCAAATGTGCGGCATCCCCAGTGCTTTGCATGGCTGCCGCCCTATCGTGCAAATGCTGAAAGTCATAATCACACCATATGTCGCCGTTCACCACGGCGAAGATCTCCTCCTCGCCGATCAACGGCAGCGCATTGGCGATTCCGCCGGCGGTTTCCAGCGCTGCAATTTCCGGCGAATAGCGGATGCTGGCACCAAAACGCCTGCCATCGCCCAGCGCGGATTCAATCTGCTCACCCAGATGGGCGTGGTTGATCACAAGTTCCGTGATTCCCGCCGCCGCCAGCTTTTCGATGTGCCAGACGATCAGTGCCCGACCCGCGACTTCGAGTAGCGGCTTAGGTGTATGGTCAGTCAAAGGGCGCATGCGCTCGCCGCGCCCCGCCGCTAAAATCATTGCAATCATGTTCGCCTAAAACCCATAACCGGTCGGCGCTTCTTGTGGCGGCTCCAGTTCATTGAGCAGATTGAACAAGGGTTTTAAATCGACATAGCGTGCGCAGGCCGCGCGCAAATAGTCCATCACCAGCGGCATGTCTTTCAGATAACCATCCTTGCCGTCGCGATGGCAAAGCCGCGCGAAGATGCCCAGCACCTTGATGTGGCGTTGCGCCCCCATCCACTCGTAATCCCAATAAAACTGCCCGAAATCCGCACGCACCGGCAACCCTGCTTTGCGTGCTTTCTCCCAATAAGCGATCAGCCAGTCTATGATTTCCGGCTCTTCCCATTTGATGTAGGCGTCCTTAAACAAGGACGCCAGATCGTAGGTGATAGGGCCATACACCGCATCCTGAAAATCGATGATGCCGGGCGAGGTTAAACAACGATCGCACAGCGATTCGTTTGCTCCTTCCCCAGCTAGCGGGGGAAGGTTGGGAAGGAGGGAACGGGCTTGCCCGTTAGGTTCGGTAACCATCAAATTACGTGAGTGATAATCGCGATGTACATACACACGCGGTTGAGACAGGTTATTGGCGACGATGCGGGCAAACACCTGCTCCAGTTTGGCTTGTTGTTTGTCACTGAGCGTAATTCCCAGATGTTTGGCGATGTACCATTCCGGGAAAAGATTCAATTCCCGGCGCAACAGCGCCTCATCATAGGGCGGCAGTGTGTCGGCGCTGGAGGCGAGCTGGATTTTAATCAGCGCATCGGTGGCCGCACCATACATCGCGCGCGCATTCTGCGGCGTCAACGCCTGCAAATACGTGGTATTGCCCAGATCCGACAAGAGCAGGAATCCCTGATCCAGATCCTGCGCGTACACGTGCGGCACATGAGTTCCGGCATCCTCAAACAGAAGCGCCACATGCAGAAAGGGACGGCAGTCTTCATGCTCAGGCGGCGCGTCCATGACGATACGAGTCGAGCCGTCGCCGAAGGTAGCTCGGAAGTAGCGGCGGAAACTGGCATCGGCAGAAGCGGGGGCCAGTGTAAAGGGGACACCGGGAAACTGGCCTTGCAGCCAGAGGTTAAGTTGTTGCTGACGTTTCATAATGGGCTTTTCAACGGGTCTTAATGGTAAACTTGCAAAAGTTTACCACCTTACCAATATTATGCGGTTTCGTTTAAAGCCTGTATTACTCACTTTGTTATGCACTTTTGCCAATCTTGCACTGGCGGAAGACGTGCGCACACCGCCCGCTGATCAGCCTGCCGTTAGACAACAGGCATCGGATGAACCCGTTTTTGTTGAGGCTGACAAACTGAGGGGTGTCCAAAAGAATCAGGTCGAAGCCACTGGCAATGCCATATTGCTTAAAACCAATCAGACCATACGCGCTGATCGTCTGCTGTACAACCAGGAGTCCGGTGATGTCGAGGGCGTCGGTTCGGTGGTAGTAGAACAAGAAGGCAATACCATGAGCGGCCCCTATCTCAAGCTCAATATGGACACGCACGCGGGCTTTATGGATCAGCCACTTTTTTTCATCAAAGAAAACGAGGGGCGCGGCTCAGGCGACATGCTGCACATACAAGATCAGCAGCATTACACCCTGGACAAAGCAACTTACACCACCTGCCCGGCCGACAATCAGGACTGGTTGTTGAAAATGGACAGTCTGGAAATAGACCGTGATCAGCAAATCGGCATCGCCCATCATGCGCATGTAGAGTTCATGAGCGTGCCCATTCTGTACTCTCCCTGGATGGACTTTCCCCTGGGCGATCATCGAAAAAGCGGTTTCTTGTCACCCGTTATAGGCAGCACATCGAAAAGCGGCAGTCAGGTCACCCTGCCCTACTACTGGAATATCGCGTCCAATTACGATGCGACGATTGCGCCACGCATCCTGACCAAGCGCGGCTTAATGCTTAACAATGAGTTCCGTTACCTGAAGTCCAGTTATGCCGGCGAGGTGCATGTGGACGTGCTGCCGAATGATGCGCTGACCAACACCAACCGCGTACGCTTCGGCCTGAAGCACGCCGAATCTTTCGGCGGCGGGTTCAGCGGCACGATCAACTACAACCGCGTTTCCGACCACGCTTATTACCGTGAACTGGCCGATGTGGTGAACATCACCTCGCAGGTCAATCTGTTACAGGATGCGGCCTTAAATTATGGCGGCAACGGGTGGAATAGTACCGCGCGCGTGCAGCGCTACCAAACGCTGCAAGACCCTTTGGCGCCGATAGGTGTGCCCTATGCGAGATTGCCGCAACTGACATTAAATGCCGGACAGGTTTATTCCGGTTCCAATTTTGCTTTTTTCGGTGAATATGTGAGTTTCAGCCACCCGACCGCACTCAATGGCCAGCGACTGGTGGTTAAGCCCAGTGTTAGCTACCCGCTGATCAGCTCACCGTCCTATTACGTGACACCCAAACTCACCGTACACAGCTCACACTACACGATGGGTGCCAATAACGCGACGGCTCTGCCGGATTCATCGCGCACCTTGCCGATGTTTAGCCTGGATAGCGGCGTGGCCTTTGAGCGAGACGTGAATCTATTCGGCAAAGACTATCTCAACACGCTGGAGCCGCGCGCTTACTATGTGTATGTGCCCTACAAGAATCAGAACCTATTACCGGTGTTTGATACGGCGCAGGCGCCTTTCAATTTTGCCCAGATGTTTACCGAGAATCGTTTCTTCGGCAATGACCGGATAGGCGACGCGAATCAGGTCACACTGGCTGTCACTTCACGCTTTTTGGGGCAGGAAAATGGCACCGAACATCTGAAGCTGATGCTGGGGGAGCGCTTCAGCTTTGCAGCTCCGCAGGTGAATCTGGTCGCCCCTACTTCTACAACCAATAAATCTGATATTTTGCTGGGTGCCTCCGGGCGTATCAATTCAGCCTGGTCGTTTGACAGCGAGTTACAATATAGCCCCAGTATGGCGATGGTGCAGCATTACAACCTGATGGCGCGTTATCGCCCTGAATCCGGTAAGGTGTTGAATCTCGGCTATCGTTTTATCAGCGACACACTGGGCTCGCTGATTCCCGGTGTGCTTACGGCCACGGGGACGACCACGATCAACGGCGTGGTCTATCCGACCACCGGCGGGATGGCTTACACTACCATAGGCGGGAATAATTACTCGGTAGCCTCCCCCGCCGTGCGGCAAATCAACCTGTCCGGTCAGTGGCCCTTGTCCAGTCACTGGTTTGCCGTAGGGCAGTGGAATTATTCCTTCCTGGATAAACGACTGCTCAATGGGGTGGCCGGACTCGAATATAATCAAAGCTGCTGGATGTTGCGGTTAGTGGCGCACAGTTTTACTGTGGGTACAAATCAAACCAGCAACGGTGTGTTCGTACAGCTTGAATTGAATGACCTGGTGAAAGTCGGCTCCGACCCGCTGACTTTGCTTAAACAAAGTGTGCCCGGTTACAGAAAAATGAATGAAAAACCCGCAAGCGGCTCCGTATTGCGATAAATTGAGAGATGACTATGTTGAAAATTGATTTCCCCATTTTATTGGCTGCAATACTGCTGGCATCGTCCCCGGTCTTTGCCGCCGAGCCTGTCGATCCACAGTCACAAGTCGCAACGATAGACGCAGTGGTTTCTGTGGTCAATGACGATGTCATTACACGTCATGAGCTGGACGACAGGTTGCGTACGGTCATCGGTCAGTTAAAAAAACAGGGCACGCCCTTGCCGGAACAGACCGTGCTTGAAAAACAGATTCTGGAACGCATGATTATTGAAATGTTACAAGCGCAGTTTGCCAAGGAAAGCGGCGTGCGTGTAGATGATACGCAGCTGGATCTGGCTTTGACGCGTATTGCTCAGCAAAACAACTTCCCTACCCTGACGGCATTTCAGGCCAAGCTTGAGTCAGAAGGTGTGAACATCAAAAAATTTCGCGAGGAAATACGCAGTGAAATCGTTTCGACCCGTTTGCGCGAGCGTGAAGTAGAGAGCAAGCTGGTCATCAGCGACACGGAAGTGGACAACTATCTTGGCAATAAAGCCAAGATGGGCCTGGAAAATGAAGAGTATCACCTGGCCCATATTCTGGTCGTGGTGCCGGAACAGGCTAGCGCCGATAAAATTCGCGCGGCGCGCGAACGAGCGGAACAGGCTTTAGCGCAACTTGCTACGGGTGCGAGTTTTGCTCAGGTGTCCGCCGGTTTTTCGGATGCCAAGGATGCGCTCAAGGGCGGTGATCTGGGTTGGCGTCAGGGAGATCGTATTCCACCGCTTTTTATGAATGAATTACAAACATTGCAGCCGGGCCAGAATACCGTGGTGCTGCGTAGCCCAAGCGGTTTTCACATACTCAAATTTATTGAAAAACGCAGCGCCAGCGCACCGGTGGTGATTACCCAGACTCATGCCCGGCATATTTTGATCAAAACCAGTGAGATCGTGACCGAGGCAGAGGCTAAAAAACGTCTTATGGAGATCAAACAGCGTTTAGATAACGGCGCGGGGTTTTCCGAGCAGGCAAAACGCTATTCTCAAGACGGCAGCGCACAACAAGGCGGCGATCTGGACTGGCTATCTCCCGGACAAACAGTGCCTGAATTTGAAGAGGCGATCAACAAGCTGAAAATCGGCGAAACCGGCATGGTTCAGACCCAGTTCGGCTGGCATTTAATTCAGGTGCTGGAGCGGCGCAATACCGATGTCAGTGAACAACAAAAACGCCAGCAGGCCCGTGTCTCTATCGGAACATTCAAGTCTGAGGAGCTGTATCAGGACTGGTTGCGTCAATTGCGCGACCGCGCATTCGTTGAATATCGTCTGGATGACGGACAAAAATAAGTGGCGATATCGAGCGCGCCGTTAGTCATCACGGCAGGCGAACCGGCCGGAATCGGCCCTGAGTTATGCGTACAGCTGGCCGCCGTAACGCCTGGCCTGCTGATCATCGCCGATAAGCATCTGCTGCAACGACGCGCGGAACAGCTGGGCATTAACCTTGAAATAAAAGATTGGGATGCCGCAGGGGCATTCCCCGCACAACTAAGGGGCCGAGCCCCAAGTTATTGCGTGAAAGTGGAAAGTGTAGATTGGGGAGTGGCGAGCGGGGAGTCGGGCGCAGGTGACCCGCCACCGGTCACTTCCCCGCTCTCCCCGTCCCTTGATGTCATTCATGTGCCTCTGGCCGTCCCGTCCGTTGCGGGGCAATTGAATTCCGCCAACAGCGAATATGTACTGAACACATTGCGCCGCGCGATACAGGGTTGTCTATCCGGAGAATTTTCCGGCATGGTGACGGCACCCGTGCACAAAGGCATCATCAACGATGCCGGCATTCCCTTCACCGGTCACACCGAATTCCTGGCTGAACTCACGAATACCCGTCAAGTCGTGATGATGTTAGCCGGTGGCGGCATGCGCGTTGCACTGGTGACGACGCACTTAGCCTTGCGCGAAGTACCCGATGCCATTACCGCTCCATTGCTGGAGGAAGTCGTGACTATCGTTCACCGCGATTTACAGCGTCGCTTCGGCATCCAAAATCCTCGCATTCTGGTCGCGGGCTTAAATCCGCATGCTGGAGAGGGCGGACACATGGGGCGCGAAGAAATCGACATCATGATCCCGGCACTGGACAAGCTGCGCGCGCAGGGGATAAATGTCAGTCCACCGCTGCCGGCAGACACCTTATTTACCCCGCACAAATTAGCGCAATGCGACTGCGTGCTGATCATGTATCACGATCAGGGCTTGCCCGTGCTCAAACATGCCAGTTTTGGCCAGGGCGTCAACATCACACTGGGTTTGCCCATCATACGAACCTCGGTGGATCACGGCACTGCGCTGGATCTGGCAGGCACGGGGAAATCCAACTGCGGCAGTCTGCTCGAAGCCATCACGGTCGCCAGACAAATGGCGCAATTTGAACGCATGACAGTCTCACCGAACTAAAAACTTACTCACGCGAAGACGCGGATGGTGCAGAGAAAAAAACCTTTTAATCACACCTCAGCCATTACAATACGTTGCGGTCAGCTTCGGTAAACGGGCAACTCAACGCATAAAAATATCAAATAGATACATATAGTTATATTTTTTTACTCCGCGATCTCCTCGCCTCCGCGTGAAATTGCGTTTTCCAGGTTTATACGATGCATAAGGCAAAAAAGAAATTCGGGCAAAATTTTCTGGTCGACGAAAATATCATCGCCGACATTATCAGCAGCATACGTCCTGAACCCGATGACAATCTGGTGGAGATCGGCCCGGGTCTGGGCGCGCTCACCCGTCCGCTGCTGAAAAGATTAAAACATTTGCATGTGGTTGAGATCGACCGCGACATCATCGCCCGTCTGGAAAACGATTACCCGCAGAATCTGCCGAATTCCAAACTGATTATTCATGCGGGCGATGCATTGCGCTTCGATCTGGCCACGCTGGACGCGCCGCTCCGTATCGTGGGCAACCTGCCCTACAATATCTCGTCGCCGCTGCTGTTTCACTTCGCGGCTTCCGCTTCCCGCATCACCGACATGCACTTCATGCTGCAAAATGAAGTGGTCGAACGCATGGTGGCCGATCACTCGACCCCTGCGTACGGTCGGCTTTCCGTGATGTTGCAATATCGTTTTTACATGGAAAAGCTGCTCGACGTGCCGCCCGAATCATTCCGCCCCGCCCCCAAGGTAGATTCCGCCATCGTGCGCATGATTCCCCTGCCCGCCGAGCAGATCATCGTCAAAAATGAAAAGTTGTTCAGCGAAATCGTCGGCACAGCCTTCGGTCAGCGCCGGAAAACCCTGCGCAATACCCTGAAGAGTTTTTTGAACGAAAGCGAGTTTTTGCAACTGAACATCAGTTCCCAGTTACGCGCGGAAAACTTGTCCGTGAATGATTTCGCAAAAATCGCAGCGTATGTGGACGGGCGAACCGCAACCTGAGTTCAAACTTGTCGGTACAGGCGCGCTGTCACTCTCTGCGCTGGGCGTCCCCGCCGCCCGAGATTTGTATTCGGTAATCCCTGCCATATAGGGTAAAATAGCCAACCCGATGCGCAAATTATCATCCCATGCCCGAATCCTTCCCGTTAGTAATGAGTTTTGCCGCAACCGACCCTTCCGGAGGTGCCGGTTTGCAGGCTGATATGTTGACCATCGCCAGCATGGGCTGTCACCCGTTGTCGGTCGTGACGGCGGTCACCGTGCAGGACACCAGCGGCGTCGAAGATGTGTTGCCGATGGAGGCCGAATGGGTAGTCGATCAGGCCCGTGCCATGCTCGAAGATGTGCCGGTCGCCGCCTTCAAGATCGGCATGCTGGGCAGTGTGGAAAATATCGTGGCGATCGCCGAAGTGCTGGCCGATTATCCCGATGTGCCTTTTGTCATGGACACCGTTCTGGCATCAGGGCGCGGCGACGAGCTGGCGGACGAGGATATGCTGGACGCGATGCGCGAGCTGCTGATTCCGCAGGCCTCCATCGTCACGCCCAACAGCATAGAAGCGCGCCGCCTCGCGCTGGAGGAAGACAATGAAGAAGATGACCCCTCGTTGGACGAATGCGCCAAGCGCATCCTGGCGATGGGCTGTGAATATGTGCTGATCACCGGCACACATGTGCAATCCGCCAAAGTAATCAATACCTTATACAATGAACAGGGCGTGGTGCGCAGCGATAGTTGGACTCGCCTGCCGGGTAGCTATCACGGTTCCGGTTGCACGCTCGCCTCGGCCATTGCCGCCTTGCTGGCGCAGGGTGTCGATGTGGAGGAAGCGGTCAAGGAAGCACAGGAATACACCTGGCAAACCTTGAGTGCGGGATTTCGTCCGGGGATGGGACAATTTATTCCGGATCGCTTGTTCTGGGCGCGTGGCGAGATTGATGAGGAAAAGAGCAGTTGAAATCTGATATCAGCGGCTTATATGCAATCACGCCGGACGAGCACGATACGGCGAAATTGTTGCGCAAGGTGAAGCTCGCCTTACAGGGCGGCGCGCGTGCGGTGCAGTATCGCAACAAATTGGCTGATGCGCCGGCTCGTCTGAAACAGGCTAGCGTCTTGCTGCAATTGACCCGGGAATTCGCCGTGCCACTGATCATCAACGATGACGCAGAGCTTGCCGGACGGGTTGATGCGGACGGGGTGCATCTGGGCGGAGAGGATGGCAGCGTGGCAGCGGCTCGCACCCTGTTAGGCGCAGAAAAAATAATCGGCGTGTCTTGTTATAATCGCCTCGATTTAGCACATGAGGCCGTAAAACAGGGCGCCGACTACGTTGCCTTTGGCGCGGTGTTTGCCTCTACCGTTAAACCCGATGCGCCGGTCGCAACGCTAGACTTATTACGTCAGGCGCGTCGCGAGATTAATTTACCTTTGGTCGCTATCGGTGGAATTACGCTCGCTAATAGCCCCTCGGTTTTGCACGCGGGAGCGGATGCACTGGCGGTGATTTCTGCCCTGTTCGATGCGGATGATATCTGTCTGGCGGCGCGGTATTTTGCAAATTTATCAATACAATCAATTAGTTATAAGGATTTGGCATGACATCAGCACAGAGTTCCAAAAACCAGTCTCTTTTCGATGCCTCTCAGCAACTGATTCCGGGTGGGGTGAATTCGCCGGTGCGCGCCTTTCGTTCAGTCGGCGGTACGCCGCTGTTTTTTCAGCGCGGTCAGGGCGCTTATGTCTGGGATGCCGACGGCAAACGCTATACGGATTATGTAGGCTCCTGGGGGCCGATGATCGCGGGCCACTGTCATCCTGAAGTGGTGAGCGCGGTGCAGGCTGCTGCTGCAAACGGTCTGGGTTTCGGTGCGCCGACCGCCTCGGAGCTGGAAATCGCCGAATTGCTGTGTCATTTGCTGCCCAGTCTGGAAATGGTCAGACTGGTGAGCTCCGGTACGGAAGCGACCATGACGGCAATCCGCCTGGCGCGCGGCTTTACCGGTCGCTCTCGTATCATTAAGTTTGAAGGCTGTTATCACGGTCATTCCGACGGTCTGCTGGTCAAGGCAGGTTCCGGCGCACTGACATTCGGGCAGCCCAGCTCCTCAGGCGTACCGGCTGAAATCGCCGCGCTCACCACCGTGCTGGACTACAACGATGCGGCGGGTCTGGAACGCGCCTTTGCCGAATCGGGCAATGAAATCGCCGCCGTGATCGTGGAACCGGTGGCCGGCAACATGAACCTGGTCACCCCTAAACGCGAATTCCTCGATGCAATGCGCAACCTTTGCACAAAATACGGTGCGGTCTTGATTCTGGACGAAGTGATGACCGGTTTCCGGGTCAGCCTGCAAGGCGCACAGGGTTACTACGGCATCAAGCCTGATCTGGTCACACTGGGTAAAGTGATGGGCGGCGGCTTGCCGGCAGCGGCCTTTGGCGGACGGCGCGACATCATGCAATGCCTGGCCCCTTTAGGTTCGGTCTATCAGGCCGGCACCCTGTCCGGCAACCCGGTTGCGGTGGCGGCCGGGATGGCTACCCTCAAGCTGGTACAGGAAGCGGGTTTCTACGAGAACCTGGCAAAACTTGCCACGCAACTGACCACAGGTTTGACGGCGGCGGCTAAAAAACACAGTATTCCTTTTTGTGCACAATCTGTAGGCGGCATGTTCGGTCTGTATTTCAGCGAGGCGATACCGACCAGCTACGCCGAGGTGATGTCCTGCGACAAAGACGCCTTCAACCGTTTCTTCCACGCCATGCTGGAGGCTGGCGTATATCTTGCGCCTTCCGCCTTCGAGGCTGGTTTTGTGTCTTCCGCACACACGGAGGCTGACATCGATGCGACGATTGCGGCAGCTGAAGCTATCTTCGCGGTCTGGAAATAATGGGGCTCTTCTCTCTTGCGACGTTTTACACTACCGTCAACCACATCAAAGATCTGCCTATGCACGGCGGAAAAGAAGTCGCTTTTGTCGGTCGCTCAAACGCTGGAAAATCAAGTGCAATCAATACGTTAGCAAATCACGTCCGGCTGGCTTACACCAGTAAGACGCCGGGCCGAACCCAGCATCTGAATTACTTCTCTTTGGGTCATGACAGCTATATCGTGGATTTGCCGGGTTACGGTTATGCCAAAGTGCCGCCGGAAGCCAAGCGTCACTGGGAAGCGTTGCTCAGCGCGTATCTGCAAAAGCGCGAGGAACTGGCAGGACTGATCGTCATCATGGATGTCAGGCGTCCGCTGCTGGAACTCGATGAAACCATGCTGGACTGGTTTGCTACGACCGGCAAGCCGATACATATTTTGCTGACCAAATCGGACAAATTAAGCCGTCAGCAGTCGACGGTGACACTGATGAAGGTGAAAGCCTACCTTGCCGAGAATTATCCGCAGTGTTCGGTGCAGTTGTTTTCCAGCCTGAAGAAACAAGGCGTAGAGCAAGCGGAAGCCGTCATCGCGGGATGGTTAAAATCCGAATCTGAGTCTGACCTAGTTGAAGGCGTGTAGGTTGGGATTTATCCCGACTCCAAAATGGCGGACAAAAAAAGCCCCCAACGCGTGGGGGCTAAAAATCTTAACTAAGTTAAGACGCACGCTCAGGGAGGAGAAACGTGGAATGAGATCGTCATTCGCTTGCTCAGATAGACTTTTTTAATAATAGTTCAAAAGAATATAAAATATTATGAAAAATTTTCAGATGCTCGGACAATATCCTCACAAACGCATGCGCCGTATGCGTCACGATGCGTTTTCAAGAAACCTGATGCGCGAGAATGTGCTCACTCCGGCGGATTTCATCTATCCGGTGTTCGTGCTGGAAGGCGAAAACACGGCTGAAGACATCAAGTCCATGCCGGGCGTGCAGCGTAAAACACTGGATCTGCTGTTGAAAGACGCAGCGGCCTGCGTCGAGCTGGGTATTCCGGTGATGGCGATTTTCCCTGTCGTCGATGCCTCGAAAAAATCGCTGGATGCGGCGGAAGCTTTTAATCCAGACGGTCTGGTGCCGCGTGTAGTGGCTAAACTTAAAAAGCACTACCCTGAATTGGGCATCATGACCGATATCGCGCTGGATCCTTACACCAGCCACGGTCAGGACGGTTTGATCGACGATGCAGGTTATGTGCTGAACGATGAGACCATCGCCGTGCTGACCCGTCAGGCTCAATGCCATGCGGCAGCCGGTGCGGACATCGTCGCGCCTTCCGACATGATGGACGGGCGTATCGGTGCGGTGCGCGCTGCGCTGGATGCCAGCGGTCATATACATACACGCATCATGGCTTACTCCGCCAAATACGCTTCCAGTTTCTACGGCCCGTTCCGCGACGCGGTCGGCTCCAGCGGCAATCTGGGTTCAGGCAACAAATACACCTATCAGATGGATCCTGCCAATTCCGACGAGGCTTTGTGGGAAGTTGGCATGGACTTGCAGGAAGGCGCGGACATGGTGATGGTCAAACCCGGCATGCCCTATCTGGACATCCTGCGTCGAGTAAAGGATGAGTTTCAGGCACCGACTTTTGTGTATCAGGTCAGCGGTGAATATGCGATGCTCAAAGCCGCCGCACAAAACGGCTGGCTTAACGAAGAGGCTTGTGTGTTGGAATCCTTAATGGCGTTCAAACGCGCCGGTGCGGACGGTATTCTGACTTATTTCGCGCTGGATGCTGCGAGGTGGCTGAAGGAATAGGGAATATAAATTCGAGCCCAGGAAAAACGGATGGAACGCAGCAAAAATAGTCGGTTTATCCTGATTCCGGCCCGGTTTAAATAGGGGTAGGAAACGGCACCACCGTCCCCTCCCTCCGAACCCGGTGTGCGGTTTTCCCGCGACGGGCTCTCCAGTCAGTTGTTTCCTCATCGGGATTGGCACGCCAACTGATGGGCTTCGTGCATCGTGAATCCGCATCTACCACCCAGCAGTGGCCAGCTTTCAAATACTCCCCACCCCGTCTCACGACGACGCAGTTACCTTCAGCTACGGAGCTGTGGCCAACTCCGACAGGGACTTGCACCCTGCAAATGGCACGCCCTCACGGGCGTACAACCCCCGGCATTCAGGCCGGAACGCGCGCCACCCCGCCCTGAAGGGCCGGGTTTTCGGGGCGCAGTGGAGAAGATACAAACTCCTCCAAGCTTAAATCCACCAGCCTCAAAGTCGGTGACAAATTGGTCCGGTGCGTGGCGATTTTTGGCTGATTGCCTTTAACTTAAAAACGGCAGTTCATTCCGCCTGCTTTCAGACAGGCGTGCAACAGTTTTTAAGGTTCAGGCTTTGACAAGTTGCAAGGCGATGCCCAGCGACTTCCACTGTTTCACTTCTTCCTGTAAAGCCGCTTCGGTCAGGGGATTGAGTTTCAGCCACGGAGGGGATACAGACAGGCTGTATTTGACGCCAGTCATGCTCAATAGAATCTCCGGCAAGGCAACATCGCTGCGATTGCGGTAAAACAAGGCTGCAAGCCGCAAGCTCATTGTCAGCACGTAGTCTTCCGTTTCCGTTAGCAGCCCCAGCAATTTTTTTAAATTGCCGCGATGCGCCAGGGCAAGCAAACTCAGGCGCACCTGCTCCTTCTTGGAAAAGCCCGGCATATCGGCATTGGCCAGGATGTAAGCGGTGTGTTTGTGATAACCGCTGTGTGCGACCCGGATGCCAACCCCGTGTAAATGGGCGACCCAGCCCAACAGTTGCAGTGCAGACTCATTTGGATTTTTTCCGAATAGTTGTCTGGCCAGCTCACCGGACAGGCGGCTGACCCGCTCGGCTTGTTTCATGTCAACATGATAACGTTTCATGAAATGCAGAACCGTCACATCGCGCATATCGTTGTTGTGGAAACGCCCCCACAAGTCATACAGCACGCCTTCTCGCAGCGCGCTCAGGGCGAGTTGCATCTGATTGATCTTCAATTCGCTGAAGGCGGCGTACATAATGGCGAAACCACCGGCCAGGGCGGGCAGCCGATCTGCACGCACGCCGACCAGATTTAGTCGTTGTATGTCACCTGCCTCAATCATGTGCGCGCGCAACTTGTCCAGTCCATCGCGCGTAATGCCGTTTTTGCTGTAGCCATTTAATTCCAGGATTTCAGTGATCGCTTTGGCGGTGCCCGATGAGCCAATCGCGCGCTGCCATTGCCCCTGATAATCGGAGACGATGGCCTGCAACTCATTTCGCGCGGCCAGTTCCGCCTGCAACATTCTTTGTTTGGTGATCTTTCCATCGGGAAAGTAGCGGGCGCTGTAACTGACGCAGCCCATGTTCAGGCTTTCCAGTTGGATTGGATTTAAGCCCCGACCTATGATGAATTCGGTCGAGCCGCCACCGATGTCCATCACCAGCAGATTGTCATCGGATTGCGGCAGACCGTGCGCTACCCCTACGTAAATCAGCCGCGCTTCTTCACGGCCATAAATGACTTCAATCGGGAATCCCAGTGTGCGTTCAGCCTTAGCGATGAACTCGGCGGCATTTTCGGCAATGCGCAGCGAGTTGGTGCCCACCACCCGGACAGCTTCGGTGGGTAAGTCGCGCAGACGTTCGCCGAATCGCCCCAATGCGGCCAGTGCGCGTTGCTGAGCCGCCTCATCCAGATAGTTGTCCGGTGAAAGGCCCGCCGCCAGACGCACCGGTTCGCGTAACCCGTCCAGCATGTACAGCTGCTCGCCTTCTACCCTGGCGATTTGCAGCCGAAAACTGTTGGAGCCTAAGTCAACGGCTGCAAGGACGGGTTGTTGTTCCATTAGCGCTCTTGCTGAACTTCGCGGTCGATTTCATCCAGCGTGACGTGGCGGACATCGCGTCCCTTGACCATGTAGATCACATATTCGGAAATATTCTTGGCATGATCGCCGATACGCTCGATCGCTTTTGCGACAAACAGGATTTCCAGCGAGGAAGTGATCGTGCGCGGATCTTCCATCATGAAGGTGATGAGATAGCGCATGATGGCGCGGAACTCTTCGTCTACCTGATCGTCCTGACGCACCACATCGGCGGCCATCACGACATCCAGACGGGCGAAGGCATCCAGCGATTTACGCAGCATATCGACGGCAATTTCCGAAGCGTGCTTGATTTCGTGGTAACGGGGGATCGCCAGACCGTGTTTTTGCGACAGCATTTTGGCCATGCGGGCGATTTTTTCGGCTTCATCGCCGATGCGTTCCAGATCGGTAATCGTCTTGACCACCATCATTACCAGACGCAAGTCGCTGGCGGTCGGCTGGCGGCGCGCGATGACCTGACTGCAAGCGTCATCGATCTTGACTTCCATCGCGTTGACGCGGGCATCGTCTTCGATTACGCGGTTCATCAAGGCAATATCACCGCTCACCAGAGAGATAACGGCGCTCTTGATTTGGCTTTCTACCAGCCCCCCCATTTGCAGCACATAAGCACGGATGGCTTCGAGTTCGACGTCGAATTGTTTGGAGGTGTGATCGCTACTGGACATGGCATTCCTCGATTTGAATGGTAAACGCTGCAGTGTATAAGGTGATTGTGAAAAGTTTGTTACAACGTGATGCGATTTTTCAACGACACCCCCTAAAGTGTATCGCTTGCAGGTGATTTAAGCCGTCATGGTCTTGACGCCTTCGGGTGTACCCAGCAGCAGCACATCCGCGCCACGGCGGGCAAACAGTCCGTTGGTGACTACCCCTGCGATGTGATCGAGGGCGGATTCGAGTTCAACCGGATTCAAAATTTGCAGACCGTGCACGTCAATAATAATATTACCGTTATCGGTAGTAAAGCCTTCGCGCAACACGGGTTGTCCGCCCAAGGCGACCAGTTGACGCGCAACCGAACTGCGAGCCATTGGAATCACTTCGATAGGCAGTGGAAATTTGCCCAATACATCGACCAGTTTGCTGGCATCGCACAGGCAAATAAACTTGGTGCTCGCCCCCGCGACAATTTTTTCACGGGTCAGCGCACCGCCGCCGCCTTTAACCATATGCATGTGACGGGTGATTTCGTCCGCACCATCCACGTAAACCGGCAGATGTCCCGCCTCGTTCAGCGACAACACTTCGATGCCGTGGCTTTGTAAACGCTTCGCAGACGCTTCGGAACTGGCCACCGCTCCGCGTATCTTGTTTTTGATCTTGCCCAACTCGTCGATAAAGAAATTGGCGGTTGAACCGGTGCCCACGCCCACGATACAGTCGGCAGGTACATATTCAATGGCGGCCTTCGCGACCGCGCGCTTCAAATCGTCTTGACTCATCATTTTTTTGTTCCTCTCTGAAATTATTGTTATGTAGTCGTGATTATTGCAGGAAATTGCCGCTTTGGGGGAAGTCATCATTTTGTTAGCAATGCGCCCCGCCTTTTCGATTGAGCCGGTGGTAAGATTACAAATCAAATTTCAATCCGTCGGGAAGAATGAAAATGTCAGAGAGCTCTGCTAGTAACCTCCATGCAACGACCCCTTTTAACGATCAGAAACCCGGAACCTCCGGTTTGCGCAAGCGCGTCCCGACTTTCCAGCAACCGCATTATCTGGAAAATTTCGTTCAGGCGATTTTTGACAGCATTTCTGCACCACAAGATTCGACGCTGGTGGTCGGTGGCGACGGGCGTTTTTACAATCGCGAGGCGATTCAGACCATTCTCAAGATGGCGGCAGCCAATGGTTTCGGGCGCGTGCTGGTGGGGCAGGGCGGGATATTATCTACACCTGCCGCTTCCTGCGTGATCCGCAAATACCAGACTTACGGCGGTATTATCCTGTCGGCCAGCCATAATCCCGGCGGCCCGGACGGCGATTTCGGTATCAAATACAACACCGCCAACGGTGGCCCCGCGCCTGAAAAAATCACCGAAGCCATTTTTGAACTGAGCAAAAAAATCACCGGATATCGCCTGATCGATGTGCCGGATGTGGCGCTGGATGAAATCGGTGAATATGCGATCGGCGCTATGGCGGTGTCGGTGATCGATCCGGTGGCGGATTACGCCGAGCTGATGGAATCGCTGTTTGATTTCGCTGCGATTCGCAGTTTGCTGGCAGGCGGCTTTCGTATCAAGTTCGATGCGATGCATGCGGTCAACGGTCCTTATGCGCGCGAAATCTTTATCAACCGTCTGGGTGCGCCGGAGTCCAGCATCATGAATTGCGTGCCGTTGCCCGATTTCGGCAACGGTCATCCTGATCCTAACCTGACTTATGCGCATGAACTGGTCGAGATCCTCTACGGCGATAACGCGCCGGATTTCGGTGCGGCTTCGGATGGTGACGGCGATCGCAACATGATATTGGGCAAAGGCTTCTTTGTCACGCCTTCCGACAGCCTGGCGATACTGACCGCGAATGCAAAATTAGCGCCCGGCTATCGCGCAGGTTTGGCCGGGGTGGCGCGCTCCATGCCGACCAGTGCGGCGGCTGATCGTGTGGCGAAAGCGCTGGGTATTCCCTGTTACGAAACGCCGACCGGCTGGAAGTTTTTCGGCAATCTGATGGATGCGGGCAAAGTGACGCTGTGCGGCGAGGAGAGCTTTGGTACGGGTTCATCGCATATCCGTGAAAAGGACGGCTTGTGGGCGGTGTTGTTCTGGCTGAATATCGTTGCCAGCCGGGGACAGTCGGTCGAAGCCATTACCCGTGAGCATTGGGCACATTACGGTCGCAACGTTTATTCTCGTCACGATTTTGAAGCGATTCCAACTGACTCTGCGAACGGCGTGATGAAGCATCTCAAAGAGAGTTTCGCTACCTTGCCCGGCCAAAAACTGGGACGCTACACCGTGGCTGTTTGCGATGATTTTAGTTACACCGACCCGGTCGATGGTTCGGTGAGCACAGGTCAGGGCATACGCATCATCTTCACCGACGGTTCGCGTATCGTGTTCCGTCTGTCAGGTACCGGAACGGAAGGAGCGACCTTGCGCATCTATCTGGAAGCTTATGATCCGGATGTGGCGAATCACCATCTGGACGCACAGGTTGCGCTGTCGGAATTGATCAGTATCGCGGGTGATCTGTCTCAACTGGTTGCCAGAACCGGACGTTTGCAGCCGACGGTCATTACATAACTATCTGATTTTATTGATTTTTATGTTTATGTAAGCCGAGGGTGTTTGTGATGATTAAACATTTTGGTATCGCTGTTATCCTGGCGTATTGCAGCCTGTTTGCCGGCTGTACTTCGCAGCAACTTTATGCGACGGGTCAGGAATATCAGCGTAACCAGTGTTTGCATATTCCCGACAAAACTGAGAGCGACCGGTGTCTGGACAAGATTGCCCATGACAACGCGAGGTAAAAGGGACTGAGGCTAAAGGAATGGCTGCCCTTATATTTGCTCGGCAATATTTAAATAGGTACGAACTCAGCCCTCTCAGCAATGTCGTTAATCTCAGTCCCTTTAGTCTCTTACCGGCTAAATGATCTCAAATAATGACAAGAATTTAGTGATTATTGAGTCATAGCAAGGGTTTGCACGATGGCGCACTCGGTTAGTTTTTCGCAGGTTGCGATTGCAGATCGACCGATGCGAGTCAGGTAGTAGCGATAGGTTTTTGCGACACGCTTGATCAAGCCGAGTATGCGCAGGCGTTTGAGATAGCGCGAGAGTT
>Ga0208863_1000768_pt1 | contig 25471 bp, 25 predicted proteins | sample RifOxyD3_FD_184040 | JGI IMG/M metagenome (GOLD analysis project Ga0208863, IMG submission 184040) | Soil microbial communities from Rifle, Colorado - Rifle Oxygen_injection D3 (SPAdes) | ecosystem: Environmental > Terrestrial > Deep subsurface > Rock core/Sediment | place: Rifle, Colorado...
TGCTGGGTTTCTTCATAAGTTACTTCATAGACTTCCCATTCTTCCGGGAGATGTAATAAACGGTTGAATAATTCTTTCGTTTCCATATCTTTAAATTATTATTTTCACACTATTAACGGTAGAACCATAAAAATTAAAAACACAATAACTTATTTCATTCCTTTGATTCTAGCTTCCCATCCGCACCAGCCATTTGCTCATACATTTTCCAGCGATCGACGACATCCTTTTGCGCCTTTTTCAATAAATCAGCGGCCATTTCTGGATGAGTTTTAGTTAACATCTTATATCTTGTTTCCATATAAACATAATCTTTAAGAGGGATTTTTAATCCCTTGGAATCAAGCATAAAAGGATTTTTGCTATTTAAAGCCAAATCGGGATTGTATCTGTACAATTGCCAGTAACCGGAATCGACTGCAGCTTTTTGATTTTGCATACCGGTTTCCATATTTATACCGTGAGCAATGCAGTGGCTGTATGCAATTATCAACGATGGTCCCTCATAAGCTTCAGCTTCGAGAAATGCTCTAAGTGTGTGGGTATCGTTGGCACCCATTGCAACCTTCGCAACATAAACATTGCCGTAAGACATTGCCATCAATCCAAGATCTTTCTTAGCCAATGGCTTGCCGGCTGCAGCAAATTTTGCAACTGCGCCTCTTGGTGTCGATTTAGAAGCTTGACCGCCTGTGTTTGAGTAGACTTCGGTATCGAGAACTAAAACGTTAACATTTTTACCGGAAGCGAGTACATGATCTAATCCACCGTAACCAATATCATAAGCCCAGCCGTCACCACCCATTATCCATACAGATTTTTTAACAAGATAATCGGCGAGACTTAGCAGATGCTTAACTGAATCTTGCTTTACTCCATCAAGTTTTGATTTCAACAATTCATTCAACTTCGTTTTAAGCACATCAACTCTTTCACGTTGTTCATAAATATCTGCTTCATCTTTTTGTGGAGAATTTATCAACTCATTCACAAGCTGTTCACCAATATCACTCGATAATTTTAGCAGCAAATCCTTTGCATGAGCATTGTGCTTATCAATTGCTAATCTAAAACCGAAACCAAATTCTGCGTTATCCTCAAATAAAGAATTCGACCAAGCAGGACCTCTTCCATCTGGATTTAAAGCCCATGGTGTTGTTGGTAAGTTACCGCCATAAATTGAAGAACAGCCGGTTGCATTGGCAACAATCGTTCTATCGCCGAATAGCTGGCTCACCAATTTTACATAAGGAGTTTCACCGCAGCCAGAACACGCACCCGAAAATTCAAACAGCGGCTGTAGAAATTGTGAATCTTTGACTTTTGTCAGATTAATTTTTGTTCTGTCGAGTTCAGGAATTGATAAATAGAAATCCCAATTAGCTCTTTCTTGTTCACGCAGAGGAAATTGCTCTCTCATGTTGATTGCTTTGAGCTTTGTTTCCTTTTTATTTTTAGCTGGACAAACATCCACGCAAAGCCCGCATCCGGTACAATCCTCAACAGCTACCTGCAGCGAATAGAGCATACCTTCGCCGTAATCTTTAGCTCTAAACTTAGTATGCTTGAAAGTTGCAGGCGTATTAGCCAGATATTTTTCTTCATAAACTTTGGCACGAATAGTAGCGTGAGGACAAACCATCACGCACTTATTGCATTGGATACAAACCTCTTCATCCCAAACCGGAACTTCGAGTGCAATGTTTCGTTTTTCCCATTGAGTCGTACCTAATGGATAAGTCCCATCGATAGGCATTTTGCTCACAGGAATCAGATCGCCTTCACCGGCTATGATTCTTGCGGTTACTTCTTTTACAAATACTGGTGCATTACCTGATACTGCCGGCTGCAGTTGAATTTTACTTGTTACCTGCGAAGGCACTGGAACTTCAAATAATCCTTCTAAAGTCCTATCTACAGCATTAAAATTCATTTGAACAATCTTATCGCCTTTTGCACCGTAGGTTTTTTTGATTGAATCTTTAATTAAAGATATTGCTTCCTCTTTTGGAAAGATGTTTGAGATTGCGAAAAAGCATGTTTGCATAATAGTATTAATTCTTACACCCATACCTGTTTCATCACCAACCTTGTACGCATCAATAATGTATAGTTTCATTTTCTTTTCAATTAAATCACGCTGAACTTTTTCCGGAAGGGAATCCCATACTTGCTCTTTAGGAACTTTAGTATTGAGAAGAAATGTTGCACCCATAGTAGCATCACGAAGCATGTCCATTTTTTCAAGAAATACCTGCTGATGACATGCGATAAAGTTAGCTTTGTTTATTAGATAAGTTGCTTTGATTTCTTTTGGACCAAATCTTAAGTGCGATGTTGTGGTTGACCCGGATTTTTTTGAATCGTAAACAAAATAACCTTGAGCGAAATAATCTGTTCCTTCTCCAATAATCTTAATTGAGTTTTTGTTTGCGCCAACTGTTCCATCGGCACCAAGCCCGTAAAACATTCCTTTAAATGTTTCTGCAGATTCTACTGAGAAGGCAGGATCGAACTCTAAGCTTGAATTTGTAACATCTTCAATAATACCAACGGTAAAATGATTTTTCGGTTTATCTTTTTTCGCTTCATCAAACACCGCTTTTACCATAGCAGGTGTAAATTCCTTAGAAGAAAGCCCGTACCTTCCGCCAAAAATTCTTGGATAAGCAAAACCTAATTCACCATTCATATACTTTTCAGAAATTGCATTGACTACATCCATGTATAATGGTTCACCTGCGGCACCTGGTTCTTTTGTTCGATCTAAAACCGCAATTGTTTTAATTGTTTCAGGGAGCGCATTAATAAAATGCTGAATTGAGAATGGACGGTACAATCTTACTTTCAGCATTCCCACTTTCTCACCCTTTGCAGTAAGATATTCAACTGTTTCTTGAACAGCTTCTGCACCAGAACCCATAACAATAAATACTCTCTCGGCATCCGCTACTCCAACATAATCAAACAGATGATACTGACGGCCAGTCAGCTTTGCAAATTTGTCCATTTGCTTCTGAACAATATCCGGACATTTGAAATAAAACGGGTTTACTGTTTCTCTGCCTTGAAAATATACATCGGGATTTTGAGCCGTACCCCTGATGACCGGATTATCGGGAGACAAAGCACGATTACGATGAGCGATAACTAAATCTTCATCGATCATTGCCTTCATATCCTCAAGAGAAAGTTCTTCAATTTTCATAACCTCATGGGAGGTTCTGAATCCATCGAAGAAATGAATGAACGGGAGTCGAGCTTCAAGAGCGGAAGCTTGTGCAATCAATGCAAAGTCCATTACTTCTTGAACAGAATTTGAAGCAAATAAGCCAAAACCTGTTGAACGAGTTGCCATAACATCGCTGTGATCGCCAAAAATGGACAGTGCTTGTGCGGCAATTGATCTGGCAGAAACATGAAAAACTGTTGATGTTAGTTCGCCCGCAATTTTAAACATGTTCGGAATCATCAGAAGCAGCCCTTGAGAAGCAGTAAAAGTCGTTGCTAAAGCTCCGGTTTGCAATGCACCGTGAATACTACCCGATGCACCACCTTCACTTTGTAATTCGCTTACTGACGGAACTATTCCCCAAATGTTCTTCTTTCCCTGTGCTGCCCAGGTATCACACCACTCTCCCATGTTTGAAGAAGGTGTAATCGGGTAAATTGCTATTACTTCGTTCGTATGATAGGCAACATACGCTGCCGCTTCGTTTCCGTCAATTGTTACTTTCTCTCTGTTCATTTTATTTCCGTTTATTCATTTAAAATTTCGAGTGCTCATTTTAGATTTGTCACCACAAAAAGCCAAATATTATACCAAGCGATAAGTACAAAAATATAGATTTTTTCATCTGAAATTTGTCAAAAAAGATAATTTTTATTGGTGATGAATATTAGCTTTCTCACTTGTAAGAAAGCACCTTAACAATAAGAGGAATTCTTAAATAGAATTGAAAAAAAATCTTTGGAGAGCGGCTTACATACTTTTAAGAACAAACACAGAATTATGATATAAATTCAGAGCACTTGGTTTCCTTTGGTTGATAGAAACTCTAAGAATCATCAATATAGTTCTGGACATTTGGAATGAGGTTAATGCGAGAATTTTCTACGACTCAATTCCCTTTCTCGCCAGAACACCTTTTTCGTAATAATGTTTCACCTCTTTCATTTCAGTTACGAGATCAGCTTGGTCCATTATTTCTTGAGGGCAATATCTTCCCGTCATTATCAGTTCTACATTCTCCGGTTTTGTATCGATGAAAGAGATAACTTCTTCTTTGGTAATCAATCCAAAATAAATTGATACGAAAATTTCATCCAGCACAATTAAGTCATATTCACCATTTAACATTTTTGTTTTTGCCTCTGCAAGTGCTTCTTTAATCTTCGACTTTTCTTCCTCAGATGGAGGAACTTTCTTGTAAACAAAATCATCTTTTCCAACTTGAACGATTGTGATAAAATCTTTCAGTTTCTCCAAAATTCTAACTTCATTGTAGGGAAATTCTTTCATAAACATTACAAAGTAAGTTTTCAGTCCAAAACCAGCCGCGCGGACAGCTTGTCCAATTGCTGCTGTGGTTTTTCCTTTTCCATTTCCAGTGTAAACTTGGATGAATCTTTTTTCCAATTTTTGTTTCATGGTGTAAAATAAAAAAATAAATAGAACACGGATTGAACGGATCAAACAGATCAGGACGGATTCAATCAGTTTTTATCAGTTAAATCCGTGTGCCATTGATATTGTTCTTAAAGCGACTCAAGAATTTAATACAAAAGTCTGACCTATTTTATCCCAACCCAGCTCAATGTTATAATTTTTATAAGAATTATTCATCCAGGTTAATGGCTCATCAATTGGTTCGGTACCTTGCTTAAATGTGCCGCAATGAATGGGTACAAAATATTTAGCTTTTAAGTGTTCGCTCGCCATAATCAATGCTTCTTCAGGATTGCAATGATTTTTTCTCCACGGAACATATGCACCAATCGGCATGATAACTATATCAATACTGCCGCCATCAACTTTTTGAAATAGTCCTGTGAAAGCAGTGTCACCGCCGAATAAAATCCTCTTGCCATTCTTCTCAAGCACGAATGCATTGTAACTTCTACCATCCTCCATGTAACCTTTTGAGCGATCCTTCTCCCAAGGATAACGCCAGCCAAAATGCTGCACCTCATAAGTTTTGAATTTAATTCCCAGAAATTCTAATTCATTGCCCCAATCCATTTCTTGCAGCGATTTCCATTTCAACTCAGCAATAACGTCCAATGTGTTATATGAAGTGATGCAGTCAATCTCGTTTGGAAATTTATTTGTTAATGACATTAGAGTATGATAATCCATATGATCCATGTGAGCATGTGAAAGCAAGATTAGGTCTGGTTTTGGAATTTCATCAATCTCAAGAGCAGGTGCTGAGTATCGTTGAGGACCAAAGGTCATTCCAAGGAAATACAATCCGATTTTTTCGTACAAGACCGGATCAGTTAATATTTTCACTCCGTAAAAATTTATTAGAACAGTAGAATGACCAATCCATGCTAATGTTATTTCTCCGTCACGCCAAAGCTCGGGCGTTGGTTTAAATACAGCTGGAGTGGCTACCGATGTTGTCTTGTTCGAGCTTCGCAAGAACATCGGAGGCAAAAGCATAGAACCCAATGCCGCCGCAATAATTCGCTTAAGAAAGTTTTTACGATTTATTTTTTTCATATTTTGTAAAACAAAGATGATTCAAAAATAATTCAATTTAAAGCCCCACCCTCGCCAGAGGCGAGCAGGCAACCTTCCCCGCTTGCAGCAATAGATACGTTGCGTGGAAGGTTAAAAGGGGATGGCTTTCAGTATCACATGAATAATCACAAGTGAGAAATAAATAATATCAATAGGCAACAACAACAATCCTGCAGTATATTTAAGCGGTTATTTATTAATAATTATAATATTGAGATGGGAACAAATTACAAGGGTACGACAAAAGAAATAAATGTTTTAAATTCTTTCATCAAATTAGTCCGGGCTCATGAATCGCTCAGCTCACGGCTATATATGCTTTTTGAAAAGGGGGGATTGACCGAAAGCCAGTTTTATTTGCTCGATGCGATATACCATCTTGGTCCGATGAATCAAAAAGTGCTTGGCAAGAAAATCTCCCGCAGCGAGGGCAATATTACTATGGTTGTAAATAATCTTGAGAAACGAAAATTGATCAAGAAAAAACAAAGTGATGATGATAAGAGAATTTATATCATCAAATTGAAAAATGAAGGAAGAGAATTGTATGAAAAGGTATTCCCTAAATTCTTAAAAGCAATTATGAATGAGTTTGCAGGAATTGGGGGAAAAGAACATAAGGAGTTTCAACGAGTCTGCAAGCAAATTGGTCTAAAAAATTCCAAATAAATTTCAAAATAAAAATTCAAATCGTCAAACTTTGAAATTTGAAATACTGGTGTTTGAAATTTATTTGTTATTTGGCAGCTGTGATTTGAAATCTGAGTGCGCAACTCAATAAGCGCACAAAATCAGGATTTAATCAACTTTAAGAGTTCAATTATTTGTGGTAGTACTTTTCCAGACTCACCGAACAATGACACGTCAGCAAGCGATGATGCTTCCGTTTCTTCGATGTTCACTTCAACAAGAAAAGCACCATTGCTTTTTGCAACATGAACAAGCGATGCAGCAGGATATACAATAGCTGAGGTTCCAACAATAAAAAACATATCGCAGTTTCTTGCCGCTTTTTCAGATAACTGAAATTGATCAGCGGGAAGAAATTCACCGAACCAAACTACATCGGGACGAATCAATCCACCGCATTTACATTTTGGGATACCATCTTTAAAATCCAATTCACCATCATATCGCTTTTTACATTTTATACAGAAATTTCTTTCAATGTTTCCATGCAATTCATAAATAGTCTTACTGCCAGCCCTGCGATGGAGATTATCAACATTTTGAGTTATCACAATAACATTCACAAAATATTTTTCCATTTCAACTATGGCAAGATGTCCGGCGTTAGGTTTAGATTGATGAACGATTGATTTTCTGTAGTTGTACCACTCCCAAACAAGCTGGGGGTTTCGCATAAAGGCATCAAAGTTAGCAAGTTCTTCGGGACGAAGTTTATTCCAAATTCCATCTTTGCCGCGGAATGTAGGTATTCCACTTTCAGCGGAAATTCCGGCTCCAGAAAAGAAGATCACACTTTTTGCAGTTTTTAACTGTTCAATTAATTCTGATGGAATTTCCAAAAATTATTGCCTGAATTAAATCAATACTCATTTAAAATTTCTTCGGGAAGTTTCTTTGCTTCAGTTACTCGCTGATCGGTATCTTCGTCTTCCTTAGGACTGTCGATTACTTTTTTCAGTACATCTCTAACTTTTTGATATTCATCTTTGCTGATGTAAGATTTTGCTAGGTCTAAATAGAACATTTTAAAATTGGGAACTAAATTTATTGCAATGTTGAACTCAATGATAGCAGTTTCATTATCGGCCTAGCCGAGTCCTAAAACACCGCGAGCCGGTGCCCATTTCTTACTGATCTTAGCATGTGTTCTGGCTAAAACATAATGAGCAAGGGCAACTACATAATTATCGCCGTTGTTCAGTGCGATTGCTTTTTCACAATCATCTTAAACAGAGTTAGCAACACCTGCAGTAGAAAAAACTCTTTTGCATAAAGCTATTCTTCCATTGGCAATGGCGCTCCTCACGTAAGTAATAGATTTATCTGCATAATCAAAAGCTTTCTGATACAAAACGAGCTGTACATCTTTTTGTTCGTCGGTTTTTTCGGGCATAGGTTCACAAACATCAACATAAGCACGGCTGATTCTCCAAAGAATTTCCCAATTGTTAGGTTACAGCTTATCCGCTTGAAGGTAAGTATCCAAAGCATTTTGATTATTATATCTTCAGTGTATTGAAACCCTTCTTCGATGGGTTTTCTACCATTTGATCTTGAATAGAAAAAGTAAAGAGGAGAAAGAAAATTAGAAAGAAAATACCGATGAACTTCTTTGATGCATTCATTTTGTTAGCTTAGTTAGTCAAACAAAGATTTATTTATTTGATGTTCAATTTCGGGATTAATACCATGACTATATAAATCAGTTGATGCTAATGACAAAAATTTTGTCCACTTACTGTCTGTTTTCATTTCGGTGGTAAGAGCATTCTTATAAGCATTAACTTTAGCACTAAGCTCATCGGCTTGGTACAAAGCAATTGCTTCAAGTGTTTTTGGGACAACAGGTGAAGCATGTTCCAATTTTCCTTGATGACTTAAGATCAAGTGGATTAAACATTGTTTTAAATCCTCCGGAAAATCTATTATTTCATCAATTTTTTGATTTACCAATATTGCACTGATAACAATATGCCCGACCAATTTCCCCTTATCGGTGTATTCGAAACCCGTTTCGAAGCTAAGCTCTTCAATTTTGCCAAAGTCATGAAGAATAGCTCCGCAAATGAGCAAATCCCTATTTATTTCAGGATGAAAGTCACACATCAAATCACAAATTTTAATTATCTCAAGAGTATGTTCAAGCAAGCCGCCAATGTACGAATGATGCCACGATTTACCTGCGGGCACAGTAGAATACTTCACGAAGTTATCTTCCGTGAAAATACTTTTTATCAGAGTATGCAACTTTAAATTTGAAATTTTATCAGCCCTATCAAAAAATTCTTTTCTCATCTCACCCATATCACGTTTTGATTTTGCGAGGAAGTCCATCACTGTAACATCATCTGTAACTTTGGTTGGTCTGATTGATTTTACTTTTATCTGAGGTGAACCCTGATAATCATCAATAGTACCTTTAACTTTAACAACATCGCCAGCTTTTACTTTCGTGTAAATTTCCTCAAAACTTTCAAACATATTTGAGTTTAGAGAAATAGATTTGTCAGCGAGTTCAAGAGCTAAAAATTGTTTGTTTGTTTTAGAAGTGCGAAGTTCACATTTCCTTACGATGAGAAAATGATCTACAGCATCACCTTTGCTTAGAGTGATAATATCCGGTTGTGAAAGCATAATTACTTATTTGAATTTAACGAACAAGTTATGAAACTAAATCTAATTGTTTGTCTCTGACTATTTCAAAAAGGCTCCCTTTCGGCAGGTGAGCAATGACTGAACGATTCAGAAGATCAATCGAAACAACAATTGCTTTTCCAACCTCAGCTTCTTGAACTATGCCGATAACTCCCTGGAAAGGACCATCTTTAATTTTAACTTTTACTCCAGGAATCAATCCTTCCTTAATATGAAACTCAGCATTAGTTTGAAGCATTTTTTTCAAATTATCAATTTGCCATTCGGGGATACGCGCAGGTCTTCCTCGCTGGCAAATACATCTAACTATGGCCTGCTGTTCTAAAGATAGAATTCTTTCTTTCTCATTCGAAAAAATGAAAATGTAACCTCTGAGCAATGGTTCATTTATTTTTTTCTTTCTATCGGACCATTGACTGATTTTAACAATCGTGGGAAGATAATATTCAACATCAACTGCCTCAAGCTGTTTAGCAGCTTTGAATTCATTGCGCGGTTTGGTGTAAAGAGCAAACCAAAATTTCTCAGCCATGTCAGCATGTTTAGTAATCTGCCCGCTCATAGAATATAAGAATGAGTCTGCGTCAATTATTTTTTAACCGCCATTCTGCCGATAGAATAGTATGTGAATTTCATGTCTTTCATTTTATCAACATCGTAAAGATTTCTGCCGTCAAAAATCACCGGTTGTTTTAGGAGTGACGCAATTCTTTCAAAATCCGGATTTCTAAATTCGTTCCATTCAGTTACAATAATTAGTGCATCGGCATTTTTTAGTGCTTCGTAAGGATGTTTAGCATAATGAATTTTATTGCCAAGAAATCTGTGCGTTGTTTCTTTTGCAACGGGATCGTAAGCTGAAACATCCGATCCCTCTGCAAGCAATTTTTTGATTATGGCAATTGACGGAGCTTCTCTAACATCGTCTGTATTTGGTTTGAATGCCAAGCCCCACATACCAAATTTTTTACCTAAAATTTTTCCTTTGTAATGCTTTTTAATTTTTTCAATAAAAACATCAATTTGCTTTTTATTTATATCGTGAACCGCTTTAAGAATTCTAAAATCATACTTGATTTCGTTTGCTGTATTAATTAAGGCAGCAACATCTTTAGGAAAACATGATCCGCCGTAACCAACACCAGGAAAAAGAAATCTTTTGCCAATTCTTGAATCAGAGCCGAGAGAAATTCTTACTTTATCTACATCGGCACCGGTTAGCTCGCAAAGGTTTGCAATTTCATTCATGTAAGAAATTTTCATAGCAAGAAAAGAATTCGCTGCATATTTGGTCATCTCAGCAGATCTTTCATCCATAAAGTAAATGGGATTCCCCGATCTTACAAAAGGATCATAAAGCTGATCCATAATTTTTCTCGTTTTTTCATTTCGAGTTCCAATCACAACCCGTTCGGGTTTCATAAAATCATCAACTGCTAAACCTTCTCTTAAAAATTCCGGATTTGATGCAACATCAAAATTAAATTTAGGTGCATGTTTTTTTATTGCAGCCCGAACTCTGTCGCTTGTACCAACAGGAACAGTGCTTTTATCCACTATAATCTTGAATCCGAGCTTCGGTTCTTTCTTAAACAATTTCCCAAGATCATCGGCAACATTAAGAACGTAACTTAAATCAGCGCTCCCATCCTCATCCTGAGGTGTTGGAAGACATAGCATAACCAATGTAGATTTTCGAACGGCATCATTCAGATTAGATGAGAATTGCAATCTTCCTTCTCTCAAATTTCTGCCAAATAAATTTTCAAGTCCAGGTTCAAATATGGGGATTATGCCTTTTCTTAATTTTTTTAATTTTCCTCGATCGACATCTACGCAAATGACATCGTTACCTGTTTCAGCAAAACAAGTTCCGGTTACTAATCCTACATATCCCGTTCCGACTACTGCTATTCTCAAGTTGACCTCCTATTTATACTTTTTATATTCTAATTGCATTTCTTTAGTTAAAAATATAAAACTATAATTATTAATTTAAGATTAATAGATACAAAAGTAATCTACCGAATTGAGTTTATTAATTCCTCAAATCTCTTGTGAAGCACTTTTAAAGAGATGGGTTTAGGCAGAATTTCTGTTACCCCAATTTTATCGTACAATTTTTTCAAATTATCGGATAGGTTCTCCACAATAACCATTGTTGAAATCTTAGAATTTTTATGTGTATTGAAAATATTGTCTAACATTTGCAGCCCAGTCATCAATGGCAGATCATGATCAACAAGTATCATTGAAGGAACCCTACTTGCAATCATGTTTAGAGCATCGTAACCATCGCGTGCACTCATTACATCAAATTCAGGAAATTTAGTTTTAATAAGTTCCTCATAGCTGCCTCTTACCGAAGTGTCGCTTTCAACAATAAGAATTGCGTTTTTTGAAATGGGAATTGTAAAATGAAATTCTGATCCCTCATTTTGGTTTGAGTAGAACCAAAGATTTCCGCCGTGTTTCTCAACAATTTCTTTTGCAAGCAGCAAGCCCAAACCGACTCCTTTCTCACCTTTTGTTCCTTCCGAAAAAAATATTTGATCGATTTTAAATAATTTTACTTTATTCTTTTCGGAAATCCCAACTCCTTCATCTTTCACAATTATCTCAACAAAATCCTCATTAAACTCTTGAGCAGAGATGATAATTTTACCACCCGGTTTTGAGAACTTCACCGCATTACTTATTAAGCTCGTAATCAATAATAAAAATAATCTCTCATCAGTATTAATATGAATTGATTCGCTGACGTTTACTTTTAAATCCAAACTTTTATTAACCACTTGAGCAGTAAACGATGATACGGAATAATGAATCAATCTGCTAGCGTTGGCTCTCTGCGGTTCAAGCTTTACTCTATTGGTCTGAAGTTTTATTATTTCGCTTAGCTGACTTACAAAATTAAATTGATTTTTAGATGACTGCAGAATGAAATTCAAATATTCGGATTTATCATTTTCTGGAATTTTTGGATCATTTATCAAAACCTCAGCAAAACCAATAATGCTTGTAAATGGTGAACGAAGATCATGCGAAATACGTGAAACGAATTTATCTTTTGCTTCATTTAGCTTCTGCAAATCGCTGATAGTATTGAATAATCTATCTTCTGCTTCTTTAATTTCAGTTATATCCGAAACAATACCGTACAAATTTGTCACTTCTCCTTTTTCATCCCTCTCCGCATAAATCTTTTCCATAACGGAAATGAGAATGTTTTCCTTTCGCTCGAGCCTGTAAAAAAGTTTGATGATGTTAGTGGAGGAGTTGGTTAAAAATTCATTTAATGCTTCGCGAATGCGCGAAATATCTTCATTAAAAGTGATTGCTAATCTTTTTTCATTAAACGATTTAATTTCTGAAGATGAGTATCCAATGACTGAACTGATATTTTCAGAGCAATAATTTATTTGCTCGGTTAGAGATGAGAACCACACAAAATCTTTCTGCAAAAAAGAAAAAATTTGTCCGATCGGATTTTCTCGCATTGCATTCACAGACTTATTCTCATTGCTATCCGAAATATTTTGAGAACCGGAATTTTTTTCCTTTGTTTCGGAGGACATTTTGGTCAAAAATCAATTTCAATCAGTTTGCGATAGAGATTTAAAGTTAAATTCCCCTTGAAATATAACAAATTCAATAGATATATTTATTCTGTATAAACATAAATGAACAATAACTAATCCAGGTACTTAATTACTTCTCTGTTTGCTTTTTCTATATCCTCGGCAAAATCAACCTCGATGCATTTTAGTTTACCAATATCAACAGCATAAATTTTATTACCTTCATTTATCGCATCCTGAAACGCTGCTTCATAAAAAATCTTTACTTTGTTTTCCACCAGAATTTTTCTATCGAGAATTTCAAACAGCTTATTCGTGAATTCAGCACTAAATTTTTCAATTCCAATTGATTCACCGACAGCATGCTGCAAGTCCACGGTTTTACTAATTTCACCGATTGATTTATCATTGTTCAATCGAACCTTTATTTCTTCATCACTAAGTTGATGATCTGATCTTAATGCAAGACAATTCCGGTATTCCGATTTTAATAAAAGTCCTAGGATTCTTTTATCGAAAAGAATATCGCTATCCATCAAAAGCATCTCATCATTGGCCACGAAGTCCTTAGTCATCCACAAAGAATAGATATTATTGGTTGTATCATATTTGTCATTAAAGATATAGTTTATTTCTAATTGAGGATAAAACCCGTTAATAAAGTTTTTGATTTGTTCTTGAAGATATCCGGTGACTATGATTACATCATTAAGGTTGTAGGCAAGTAGATTGTCCAACGTTCGCTGTAGAATTGTTTTGGCACCAATTTTAAGTAAACATTTTGGAATATCGTTTGTAAGTGGACGAAGTCTCGCAGATACACCTGCTGCTAAAATTACAGATTTCATTATAGTGATTTAAGTTTTAACGCTGCATCGGCTTTAGATTGAAGGAAGTAAAATATTATTGCGAGAATATTTCCGACAATCAGAATGCCAAGAAGATAAATATCAATACGGTTTAGAAATGATGTGATGATTAGAAATGTCCATTGAGTCGTCGGTCCAAGAAATGTCCAAAGCCGAATTAATAACCGATTCTTTTGGGCATATTCTTCAGCACTGATATGAGCTTTAATTTTTTCTTGCTCGGGTTTTGGATTGGTTGCTTTTTGCTGAACAGCGGAATATTTCAAATAAATCCAAATGACTGCTTTATCAAAATATCTGCCATTAATATTTTTTAAGCGCTCAAACTCTTCTTCAAAAACTTTTAAACCTTCATCCAGAACACTTACACGAACTAAAACATAATCTAAATATCGTGTACGATAAAAATCCAAAAGTCCCGATTGAATTGCATTACTGAACCCTGCAGCCGCTGTTATAATCCACCAGAATAATGGATCGGATAAATTATTTGCATAACCGAAAGCAATACCAAAATAAAGTGCAACACTAACTACATAATCAGCAATGCCATCGAGTATTCGTCCAACTGTAGTACCATTTTTTTTCAGCCTTGCAAGCTGTCCATCACTGCAATCAACAACATTATAAAGGAGATATAAAATTGCTCCGACCATAAATGCCATGTGTGTACCAAATGAGTAGCTTATCCCTCCAAGTATACCAAAGATCATGGAAATGACTGTAAGCTGGTTTGGAGTGATGTTTGTGCTGTAAATTGCTTTTACCAAAAGAAAGGCAAGCGGGCGGTAAAAATATAGATCAAATAATTCTTCGACTTCTATTTTCTTTAAAGAATTTTTATACTCTTGAAAAAGGCTCATTATAGGCGGCGGTTCTCTGCAAATTCCTTAATTGCATTAACAACTGCAAGGTTTTGTTCTTCAGTGCCTATCGTAATTCTTAAATGAGAATTCAGAAGCTCTTCGTTCATGAATTTTATGATCAATCCTTTTCCATTCATGAATTCCTTCAATTTCTTATAAATTTCTTTGGGAATTTTTATTAGGATAAAATTTGCATCAGATTTAAAGATTTTAAAACCATTCAGTTTTCCTAGTTCGGAATAATAAACCTCCTTATCCTTTTTCATTTTGTAGGAAATGCTTCTGTAATATTCAGGAGAATCTAAGGCAGCAATAGCTACTTCTTCCGAGATCCGGTTAAAACCTAAATATCTGTTTGTAAGCCTTGAAAGTTTTTGAATGTTCTCACCAATTAATGCAAAGCCAATTCTCAAACCAGCAAGAGCATAGTATTTAGAGAAAGTTCTTATCAGAATAAGATTTGGATTATCCTTTAGAAGAGTTTCCAGATGATCATTAAAGCCGTCAAATGCATAAGCTTGATCGAAAATCACAATTGATTCACGCAATTCCGCCAGAAGTTTCGTTAAATCTGAGAGTGAAATTGAATTTCCTGTAGGATTGTTGGGCGAGCTGATTAAAACTGCTTTAGGTTTTTCCTTTTTGTAAAGATCAATTAGCTTCTTAAAGTTGTAATGAAAGCTGTCTGCACCTTCATCGAGAGGATATTCCAAATTTTTTCCGCCGACTTCGCTGGCAAGCTCCTTGTAATACCACCAGGAATAAGCCGGAATTAATAATTTTTCATCTTTGCCCAAGTAGCATAAAATGGCTTGCTTCAATAAATCTTCTGCACCATAACCAAGCAGCACTCTATTTTCAGGAAGGTTAACTTCTTTAGCCAACCTTTCAGATAAAATACTTTTTACTCCGGACGAAAAGACCTTTGTATAGCAGCTAAGCTTCGAATAATCTGCTTTCTTTAATACTTCAAAACAAAGTGGAGCTGGTCCGTAATTATTTTCATTTCTGTCTAAATATACTTTGTGTTCCATTGTTCCTCAAATTTCATTTTAAGCCACACAAAACTATTAAATAAAATATTAATAGTCATCGCATTTTAATTTGAAGTTAATTAACGCTAAACATTTTTATGGAATTATAGGCGAGAAAAATTCCAATGAGAATTAAAACAAAACCTAATACTCTAATTACCCCGCTAATCAAACCTATTCGCAACTTATTTCTAAATTTGACGATCATGCGTGAATAAAGACTTAACCATAAAAAACTTCCGATTGAAAGGCTCCCAGCATAAATTAAACTAAGAACTACAGGATTAAGCTGATCCGGCTTACTGTGATTATTGAATCTTTCCATTATACCATTATCAACTTTTTGCTCTAATTTATTTTCCGAATTGATTTTTTTTATTGTATTAAGATTCTCCTTAACTATTAAATCTAATCCGCCTGTATTTAAGTTTAATGAACTAGCAAGTGAAAATATTACGAAGGTTGAAGAAAGCCAACCAAGGAAAAGTGAGGGGTTAGTAATGTTTATAAGAATGCCAGTTAATAATCCGCCTTTGTTTGCAATTCTATCTCTAACTATTTCTTTGAGATTTATGTGAGTAAGATCGAATTTTGTTCTCATCACTCTTATACCAACTATTATCAAAATGATAGAACCAACAATAAGAATGTATGGTACGAAAGGTTTGTAAACCTCATAGAGGGTAACAATTCCAAAAACTATTATTAAAACGTAAAAGAACTCTATAATAGCTGCACCAATAGCAACTTTAACGCAATATGGAAGTTTGCCTAATAAGGCATTTGAGGTAATTAATATGTTTATTGGACCAGCAACCGGAATAGATAGAATAAAACCGGCTACAAATCCTATGATTATGATTGTTATTGCACTTTCCACGAAATCGTTCTTTTATTTCTTATAAAATCAAAATGGCTATCAATGATTAAGGATTATTTTTGAAGGGTTAAATTACAAAAACTTTTGCAACATCTATTAAAAGCGAAGGATTATTCAATAGAGCTGTGGTGAATAATTTTCCAAGGGTTCTTTTTTCGTAAGGCACTTTATTGAACGCATGAGCAATGTTATTAAACTTTTCATCGGTGAAGTTGTAAATACCGTTTTTTATATTGTTGTAAATTTCATGGCGCTTACCAATTCTATCGTGCCATTTTTTATCATAACTAAAAATATGTTCTAGCTTATTCATTTTTATAGCTTCGCCCGCAATTCTACCGGCAATGCTTCCGCCAATCATTCCGCTTGTAATTCCGCCGCCGCTTAACGGATTAACTTGATGGGCTGCATCACCAACAAGCATAATTCCTGGAGCACTGATTTTCTTCAAAGTTGGTGAACACGGAACTCCACCGGCAATTTTTGTTAGTACTGACGCATTTGGATATTTTTTTTCCATGAACGAATCAAGAAAAGATGATGCAGATTTTTTCTTTCCGATTAATCCACTTACGCCTAAACCTATATTTGCAACGTTTTCACCTTTGGGAAAAATCCAGAAGTAACCATTGGAGGCAAAATCTTTTCCAAAATAAAAGTAGCATGTGTCGGAATTTACATTCACATTTGACGCAGTTATCTGTACACAGCATTCCATATCTCTAAAATCGCAATGAGTTTCTAATCCAGCCCATCTTCCAACTCTGGACTCAACTCCATCCGCAGCGATTACAATTTTCGCTTTGGCTTCCATCAGCTCACCGTTAAATTCATACCTGACACCGGAAACTTTTCCGCTATCAAACAACAATCCATTCACATATGCACGAGTTAAGATTTCAGTTCCGGCATTAGAAGCGGTTTTTGCTAATTCATAATCAAAGATTCTTCTCTCTAAAATGTATCCTGTTTCTTGAAACTCAATCACCACCTCAGTTCCATTCGGAGAGTTAAGCGAAAACTTGTTGATCTTTGCAGCAATCCATTTTTCATTTGAGTCAATAAACTCTTCCACTCCTTTTTTATTCACTGCTTCACCGCACCGAACCGGATATCCGACATCTCTGTCTTTCTCAAGCATTAAAACCGAAACAGTTTGCTCAGCAGCAAAGCGCGCCGCCATCGAACCTGCAGGTCCAGCACCGACTACTATTATGTCGTATTCTTTTTTCATTCTATATCTGCGACTATCTGCTCAATCTGCGACTATCTGCTCAATCTGTGTCATCTGCGTTCTATTGATTTAAGCCAATGGCACCACATAGTGCCAGGCACAGATGACGCTGATGAAGCTGATTTACACTGATTAAACCTCGACACCATTTTTATTAAAAGCGATTACCTCAATCGGGCAACTCCACACACATTTAGCACAATTAGTGCATCTTTCATCAATAATACTAATTTCCGCTTCCTTCAACTCAATCGCATCCTCCGGACAAACACCAACGCAACATCCGCAAAAGTCGCATTTGTTGGGACGGATTTCGATCATGAGTATTCCGGTTTTAGCTTGACGATAGTTCATAGCACCAATTAAAAATTAGAAATTAAAAAGCCCGACTCGAATTCATCTCGGGATTAGATGTCAATAAAAAGATTATTTTACTGAAAAGTTAGGTTTTTTTGTTGGATAAAAAAAGGTTGAAGTTAATTGAATTGCAACTCAATGCTTTCGGCTTCAATTGGTGAGTCTAATTCGATTGGTGATGAATTATCAATTTGTTCAAAAACTTTGCCGGATGGTTTTACTATCACTTTATAATTTTTCAATGTTCCTTCGGTGGTAGAGAATACATAAATTTTTGAAGAATCTTTAAAATTTAAAAGCCGGATCAAATAATGATTAGCTTCATCTATAAAAGTTTTTGCCATAACAGCGAGTTTTTCTTTGGGAGAATCAGCAGCGAAAATGGGTACGTCATTCTTTCGTTTCTTCACAGTTTCCTTAACCGGATACAAAATAAATATTTTCAATGGAACATAAAGAGGAATCTTTTCGGCTAGTTTTTGTTTCAAATCCTCAGTTAGTTCTTCCTCTAAACTTTTCTTAAGCGAACGATAGAAATCTATTTCTTCATCAAATACTTTTGAATTTTTCAAATACGTAACCTTTTCAGTTGAAAGATTTTTCGGGTAAAATACAAAATTGAATATATCTCTTTCACTTATATTCATTTAGCTGCCTCAACAAAACAAAATCTTCTGCAAATATTCTCATCAGTTAGATAGATGAAATTATTTTTATTTCGGAAAATCAAATTCTTTCCTCGGTTAATTTTTCACGAATCGTGTTTTTCATCACCTTCAATAAGTATTCGAGTATGTTATGATATTTATTTTGGTATTCGTTTTTTTTCAAATCTGTAATGTGCTGATTTAAATAATCATATAACCCCCGAGTAATGCCGCCATCTTTCAGATCCTCTGCCATGTCTTTCAGAGCCATCCGGAAGCTTTGACTTTCACATTCACTCAACTTTCCTTTAGTAGTATAGCTGTCTCTAAGTTTTTCTACGGCAGAGCTTAAACCCAAATAAACTAATTCATCAGCATCAAAATTAAAGGAGTAATCGAGAACGCTTTCCTTTATTTTGTAGTCGGAATTATTCAGATTCTTTAACATTTTCACTAATGCATTGAGCGGTATAGCCGGGAAAAATTCGGTTTCATTTTCAATGCAGTTAAAGATACCCGCGAGAAGTGTTTTACGGTTTTGAAATAAACTACAAGGTAATTTATCAAATGAATCTTGACCTATAACTTTGCTTTTTATTTCATCATAAGTGGACTGAACAATATATCTTTTGCCAAAATAACTGACTTTCTTATATCCGCCCTTTTTAATCAAGTAATTAACTGAATCCAAAATTTTTGCAAAAAAAGGATCCTGTTCTTTAAACAAATGAGAAATATGTTGTTCAACTCGTCCGGCAATTATCTTATTTAAAAAATAAAGAGCATCATCCTCAGTTTTAATTGGCGGCTGCCAGGAATTGAATTCTTTGATGATTGGTAAGCCCTGTTCCGCTGAATCTTTGCAGAACAAAGGAGTGATTGCAGATACTGCTACCGATTCTTGCGTTAATTCCTCTATTAAAAAAATCTTTGAAAACTTCCTATGGTTATACCGAAGATGCGCGAGTGCGATCTTGTACGTTATTTCAACAAGCCGACTAATTGAGGATTGACAATCTAACTGTGAAAATAGACCAAGTAAATTAATATTCTTTCCCATTATGTTAAAAAATATAACAATTTCTAGACCAATTATCGTAAATCATAAAATTATTTAACTAAAAGCTATGATTTAAAGAAACCTAACTAACAGTGCTATAAAATTTACAAAGAAAACTGCTTGATCAATTCGGACGGAAAATCTTCCCAGCTTAAAACTGTAATGTCTTTTATCTTTGTTGCTTTTGCTTCAGGATGAATAAGATACTTTTTTATTTTTAATGAGGTTGATTCATTTACAAAACCGCTTAAATTCTTCAAATAGTCTTTACTGAATGTTTCACCGCCTTTTATTTCAATTGCAATTATTTCATTAAAATTTTTTTCAAGTATACAATCAACTTCTTTACCGTTACTCTCTTTCCAATAGTAAATTGGAGGACGTTTACCTGAATGATAAAATATTTTTACAATTTCGCTTATCACAAGATTTTCATATAATGCGCCGTATAGAGGGTAGGTGCGTAAAGTTGTGTATTCAGATATTCTTAATAATGACGAGACAATCCCAGTATCATAAAAATAAAGTTTTGGTGATTTAATTAATCTCTTATTAAAATTATTGTAATATGGTTGAAGGAGAAAAACAATAAAGCTTGCCTCCAATAATGATAACCATGATTTCGCAGTATTCACAGATATACCAGTATCACTTGCCAATGAAGAAAGGTTCAAAATTTGTCCGGCTCTTCCTGCACAAAGTCCAAGAAATCTTGTAAATGTATTAAGGTTCTCAACTGACTTCAGAGTTCTAATATCTCTTTCGATATAAGTTTGTAAGTAAGAAGGATAGAACTCGCTTGCTGCAATATTATGCTGATAAATTCTTGGATAAAAACCCCTGATAATTTGCTGAAGATAACTTTGTTTTTTGTTAGCAGGCAATTCGGTTATATCAAAGGGAAATAGATGATTAATACTCACCCTGCCTGCTAATGTCTGCGATATTCTTTCATTCAAAAGAAAACTTTGTGAACCAGATAAAATATACTGCCCGGATTGTCCTCGCTCATCAGAAATAACCTGTATGTAACTGAAAAGTTCTGGGATATTCTGCGCCTCATCAAAAATAACTTTGGAACCCGCATTTTTTAGAAAACCGAGTGGATCCGATAGAATCAATTCTCTATAATCCAGGCGCTCGAGGTTATAATAGGCATAATCGGAGAAATTTTCTTTTAGAAGTGTTGTTTTACCTGATTGGCGCGGACCGGTTAATGTGATTATCGGAAATTTTTTTATCATCTTTTTAAGATGTTTGGTTAATTTTCTATCGTATATCAACTCATTTCCTTTATGAATATTTGCAGTCTGATTGCAAATTTACATAAACATATTTAAGGAATCAATTTTTATGCAGACTCCAATTGTTTTTGAATTTGAAGATAATTGAATGAAGATTGCTTTCTTTTGAAGACTGCTGACACGCCTTCATAAAAGTTTCGGCGGGCAAGCTGAAGACTGGCGACTTTGAATTGACGATTGCTGACTGAGGACGTGCACAATATATCACTCGCTGATTTCCACAATTTTTTCGCCTGACGCAAGAAGATTGAGTGACTTCTGTAAAATTTTGTCCAATATTTCTTTCAATCTCTGATTAGAAGTATTACCACAAGTAAGCCAAATTATTTTTGGGGGCGGTCCGATTTTATCTTGTAGAATTTTAAAATCAATATCTTTAGTAACTATGATAATATCTTCAACTTTAGCACGGCTATAAATTTCCTTATCAGTTGCATCCCTTAAACCAAGATCACGAACAGGAGTTGTCTCAATGTTAAATTTATTTTTAATCCAACTTGTTATAAGAGGTGAAAGCTGAGTATCAATCCATATTTTCATGCAGCTACAACGGGATAATCCAACTTCTTACTTGCATAAAGCAGAGCTGCTTTTAGATCTTCAACTTCCAGATCGGGCATTTCTTCAAGAATCTGTTCGACTGTTAAACCAGCCGAGTATAGTTCCAATATATCCGAAACTCTGATTCTCATTCCTCTAATACAGGGTCTGCCGCCACACTGTTCCGGATTAAAAGTAATACGTTTTAATAACTCATCCATATTATCTCCATCTTTTGATATTAAATTATTGAATTAAGTCAGTTTCTGCAAGGTGAATCTTACAGACGAACCCAACTTTTCTGCTTTCGACTGATTTCTAAACCAGTCCCCCCCAGTCAATGGCTGATAAATCTGACGGATTGTTTTTTGCAGACTGCCGACTGCCGATTGATGACTTTGGATTGACAATTGCTGACTGCTGACCCGTCTTCACAAAAGTTTCGGCGGGCAAGCTGAAGACTTTGAATTGGCGGCTACCGACTGTGGTGAGAAATCCTTACTTCATTTTGCTGATGAATGCAAGGGTTTTATTTTTATTCCTATTAACATATATTTACAAAAAAGAGGCAAAGATTTATGGAAACGTTAAATGCAATTTATAAGGATGGATTCCTCATGATAATTGATAAGGTTGATCCTAAAAAGTTAAAGAATAAAAAGATACAGTTAAAGATTGTTGATGAAAAGATTCATACTGAAGCCAAACAAGACAAGCTTAAAAGAATATACAGTTCTCTCCATAAGTCCAATCCTTTTTCTGAAATAAAGGATGTTTTGAAATGGCAGAGGAAAGTTCGAGCTGATCGTGAATTATTTAATTGACAGCAACATAATAATTTATTCTTGTATTCCTGATTACACGTTTATAACAGATTTTATATTGGAAAATCTTCCCTTAACATCTATTATATCAAAAATAGAAGTGCTTGGTTATAATAAACTTGCAACAAAAGATCTAACAAAAATTGAAGCTCTTTTTAGCATATTAAATACGCTTTGGGCTTTCAGAAGATGTTGTATCCAAAGCAATAGAACTTCGAAAAAATTACAAGCTTAAACTTGCAGATGCCATAATAGCAGCAACAGCATTAGCACATACCCTAACTTTAGTTACTAGAAATACCAACGACTTCAAGAAGATAAAGAAACTCAATCTCCTAAACCCCTTCGAAATTTAAACTACTCACGACAATCTAACCGTTCTAGCCTATTTACCAACTGATTAAAAGGAGAAGTTTATAACGCTTATGCAGTTTTCGTTTTTGTGGTTTGCTGACTGCCGACCCGCCTTCATAAAAGTTGCGGCGGGTAAACTGAAGACTGCTAACTGCCTATTGCCTACTGTTGACTGAGGACTCCTGACCGCCCACTGCCTACTTTGCATTCTTGCAGACTGAAGACTGGTGATTGAACATTGATGATTGAGAATTGATGATTTTTGATTTCCGATTATAGATTGCTTATTGCCTACCGTGGACTGGTGATTGCGTACTGCAGACTGCCCACTGCCTTCTTTGCATTCTTGCAGACTGTTGACCCGCCTTCACTCTTGTTTCGGTAGGTAAACTTAAGACTGCAGACTACATTCCATTGCCTTCGCGCAATAATTAATGTAACTTTAAAATAACGAAATCTAAAAATATATGCCGGAAATAAGCCGATTTTATGGAATAGTAATTAGAATGTTCTACGACGAACACAATCCACCGCATTTTCATGTTCAGTATGGTGAGTTTAATGCAGTTCTGAAAATCAATGATTAGTCTTTATTAGAAGGATACCTGCCTCCTAGAGCTTTGGGCTTGGTTATTGAGTGGGCTAACATTCATAGAGCAGAATTATTAAAAGATTGGGAATTGGCTCGTGAGAACACCGAATTATTTAAAATTGAACCTCTTAAATAGGAGGGTAAAATGTATTATGAAGTAGTTGATTTTGAACTATTAAACGAATATAAAATACGCTTAAGATTCAAAGATGGAAAGAGCGGCGTCATCGATTTTAATGATTACCTCAATAAAGGCGGCATTTTTTCAAAGTTTTCAGATTTTAATTTTTTCAAACAAGTTTATATAAATCCCGAGTTTGGTGTTTTAACCTGGCCGGGTGGAATTGACATTGCACCTGAAACAATTTATTCAAAGGCAACCGGAGAACCATTACCTGACTGGATTGAGATTGAGGAATGATGATTTTTGATTTCCGATTGCATCTTGCCTACTGCATATTGTTGACTGAGGACTGCTGACTGCCGATTGAAGACTGGTGAATGAACATTGATTATTGAGAATTGAGAATTTTCGACTTCCGATTATAGATTGCGTACTGCCTATTGCCTACTGTCAACTTCTGCCAACTGACGACTGCCTACTACCTACTTTGCATTCTTGCAGACTGAGGACCCGCCTTCACTTTTGTTTCGGCGGGTAAACTGCAGAATGTTGAATGAACATTGAGAATTGAGAATTTTTGAATTTCGAGTATAGATTGCATACTGCCTATTGCTTATTGCCTACCTACTGCCTACTACCTACTTTTGCCAACTGACGACTGCCCACTGCCTACTTTGCATTCTTGAAGACTGTTGACCCGCTTTCACTCTTGTTTCGGCGGGCAAGCTGAAAACTGGTGATTGAAGACTGAGGACTGACGACTGCCTACTGCCTAATATTGCCCGCTCCTCCCCTGTTTCAAAAAATTATGCTCCAAATTTTACTCAATTCTTTAATTATTGACAGTATTTCAACTCTTTTTCACATTTACAAAAAAATTAAAAAAAATTTTGAAAGTTTTTCCGAGAAATAGCCGTTTTTATCTATTTAAGCTTTTGAGGGCACTTATGTAGGGCAAAATTTTAACAAAATTCATCATCAAAATTTCCATTCATCTTTAGGAGGCAATTGTTATGAAACAAACTGATACAAATCTTTCTGGATTCATCTCGGCTTTGGTAATAGTATTTACTATCTGTTTTTCTACTTTAATTTATAGTCAAAGGCAACCGTATTCCTCGAGTGAAATGATACGGAATGCTACAATACAGATGGATAAAGATGGTATTTCTCCAACTTTTATAAAATTCCAGGAAGGTAATCAGCCAACAGTATTGACATTTCTAAATGAATACAAAAAATCATTTTCAGAATTTAGTAATGCAGACAATGAGTTGAGATTAGCTCAAACGTTTGAAGATAAACTAGGTGAAAAGCATTACCGATTCGATCAATATTATAAGGGCATTAAAGTAGAAGAAGCTCAATTCATTTTGCACAAGAAGAATGGTTTTATAAGAACAGCAAATGGTAAATTAGTTCATGGGCTATCAATAAGTATTAACCCACGCTTAACGGAAAATACAGCTTTGAGTAATGCAACTCGCCATATTGGGGCTGAAATATATATGTGGCAGAAAAAATCAAATGAAGAATTTATTAAACAAGAACAAAAAAATTCTAGTGCAACATTCTATCCTCAAGGTCAGTTAAAACTCACATGTGGAAAAGATGAGTTACTAAGTAAAAACTTTAAATTGGTTTACAGATTTGATATTTACGCAGAAAAACCACAAGGCAGATATTTTGTAGACGTAGATGCTCAGAATGGGGAAATAGTGAATAAAATTGCTAGAATCCATCATTCGGATATTGCTGGGAATGGTGTTTCGCTATATAATGGAAACGTTTCAATGACCGTTGACGAAGTAACCGCTGGCACTCTTTACCGATTACAAGAACATACAACAAGAAGTGCAGCCATTGAATCATACGATATGCAAAATGGCACTGATTATAATTTAGCGGTCGACTTTTCCTCTACTTCAGCTACGGGTGTATGGGATCAAACTGGTGTCAATACTCATTGGGGAGCGGAAGCTACTTATAGTATTGTCATTTAAGTTTTTGTTTTTTGTGTAAAGATATTAAGAGTACAATAAAGACCTAAGTAAAGCATCACAAGCAGGAATAAAAGTCATTTCTCTTAATTTAACACAAAGCGATAAAAT
>Ga0208863_1000769_pt1 | contig 25470 bp, 23 predicted proteins | sample RifOxyD3_FD_184040 | JGI IMG/M metagenome (GOLD analysis project Ga0208863, IMG submission 184040) | Soil microbial communities from Rifle, Colorado - Rifle Oxygen_injection D3 (SPAdes) | ecosystem: Environmental > Terrestrial > Deep subsurface > Rock core/Sediment | place: Rifle, Colorado...
TGATTCCTTCATAAATCGAAGGGCTTCCAGCTTAAACTCTTTGGTGAATTTTTTTCTTTTTTCCATCGAACACCTCCTCGGGTATATTACCCTTATCTTGGTGTCCGTGAAACTAGGGGTAACTCAGGACAGACTTTCTGCCTTTCTTGGCATCAAATGGCAAAAAGTCAAACCCGACACCGAGGTGACCCCAATCGCCTGGTGTTGGCGCTGGATGCGAAAATGGTTGTTCCCTTTGTTGCGGTCGGTAGCCCGCTTGCAATTCTTATCGAGGGTATCAGGCATGGATGAAATAACCGGAGCCTCGGTGGAAGAATTGATTTCTCAATTGCTTGCTCAACCGGTATCCAGCCGTTTTGAGACCAAACGCGTATCCGGCAAGATGGTGGGCAAGGCACTGGAAACGATTTGCGCCTTTGCCAATACCAAAGGCGGGACTCTCGCCCTGCACGAGTTCCGGGGGCAATTTACCGAACTATCGCGGCAAGAGCGGGGCGCATCCCAAAAATTATAACGACGCTGGTTTGTCGGGATGAAAATGCTGGTATGGACTACATCGAGGCAAATTCATAGCAAGTGGTCTGTTTTTGACTTTGAAACCGCCCTGGAGGTAATTTATGACAAAACGCCCAATCAAGGTTTACGCCGACACTTCAGTCTATGGCGGGGTATTCGATGAAGAATTTGCCGAAGCCAGCCAGGCATTTTTCGATCTGGTCCGAAGTGGAGAATTCACCCTGTGCGTCTCCGAAGTTGTCCATCAGGAACTCTCCGCGGCTCCCGGAAATGTGAATGAACTTTTCATGGAGCTTCTGCCAACCGCGCAATTGCTCGATATCGAAGCGGAATCGCTTGAACTGCAACAGGCATATATTGCCGAAGGCATTCTCACCGAAAAATGGTATGATGATGCCCTGCATGTGGCGCTGGCAGCCGTCGCCGAATGCAACATCATTGTGAGTTGGAATTTTAAGCACATTGTCAATTTCAGAAAGATACCGCTCTTCAATGCGGTCAATGTGCTTAAGGGATATCGCCAGATCGCCATACACTCGCAACTGGAGGTAATTGACTATGAAGAATAAATCGTTTGATTGTGTGGAAATGAAACGCAAGGGCGCCGAAGGGGTCTACCAGAAGGTCGCCTCTCTCTCGATTGAACAGCAGCTTGAATACTGGCGTAAAGGAAGTGCTTCCCTGCGGCAGCAAATCCCTTCGGAAAGTATTAAAAAGGCAGTCGCAACTGGTTAAGAAAGCTCGCAGGACTAAGCGAGAGGGGGCTTCCGGGACGGTTTCATTTGTTGATTAGCAAGAGGGCACCGGTGTCAGGACAGACTTTCTGCCTTTCTTGGCATCAAATGGCAGAAAGTCGAACCCGACACCGAGGTGACCCTGGTGACGGCGGATCTGGAAAGATCGGTGGATAATGCTCGAATGCGGCAGATCACCGGCGGGCATGCCGCCGATATGACGAAGCTGCTGCAAAACCTGGTGGCCATGGGCGTCTTAAATCAAGAAGGGCAAGGTCGTTGGACTCGCTACCGTCTGCCGGCATCACTTTCTCACTCCCTGTCAAGCAAGGCTGACTCCCTACATAAACCAGACCACTCCCTACATAACGACGAACTGTTGGCCATTGCCGCCCCGGCGCTTAACCAGCAACGTTTACCACCCAAGGAAATGGAAAACCAATAAATAGATATTGCGTCCACGGAATACTCGCAAGCCGCCAGCCGAAAATTGCATTGCTTTTTTCTTTATTGCGTTATAACTTTGTTGCAACATAATAGGGGGGTGAAAAAAAATGCAAACAACTTTACGCAAGGTAGGAAATTCACGCGGAGTACTGATTCCTGCGGCCTTTCTGGCGGCCTGCGGAATCGGCACGGAGATAGAAATGCGGCAGGAAGGCAGGCGCATTATCATTGAACCGCTGAATCCTCCCCCGAGACTCGGGTGGTTTAACACCTGTCAGCTCGACAAAGATGTGGATGCCTGGGCGGGAATTACCGATACCCAAGCCGAAAGCGAGGATTGGCAATGGTGAAACGCGGGGAAGTGTATTGGGTAAATCTTGATCCCACCGTGGGCACGGAAATCAAGAAAACCCGCCCGGCTCTGGTGATCTCACCCGATGACATGAACGTGGTCCTGCCCAGAGTGATTGTTGCGCCGCTGACCAGCAAAGGTCAGCCCTTGGGCTGCCGCCCGGAGATAACCTTGGACGGCAAGCAGGCCAGGATTCTCCTGGATCAGATACGCTGCGTGGACAAGATTCGCCTGGCTGGGAAAATGGGAGAAGTGGATATCGCCTTGTGGCATCCGATTCTCCTGGAGATGCTGGCCTGAATTGTACTGGACGAAGGGAATGATGGTTCTGTGGTCCGACCCTGGAGATCCTGGAGATCTGGAAATAGGGGCGTACTGAAAGCGCCGGTAAAAGCCGACAAGAGCGCAGGAGGGGGAGGCGCGGGGGCAGGCTTGACTTACTGCCATTCTCTTGCCATGGTTTGACATAATCGTCCATTATCCAACGCAGCATTCAGCTAGTTTCCCTTGCGGAAACGGACATTGCAATAGCATGTGGTCCATACTTTGTGCAAGGATCGCTGGCTTACCCGCAATGAGATTCAGCGCTTGTCCGCCGTAACCCGGAAAGCCTTCGGCAGCGATATATCAACCCGATGGTTGAACACGGTCTGCTTCGCCTGCGTTACCCGGAAAAACCGAACCGTACCGATCAAGCCTATACCACAGTCATTGATGATGCTTGAGGATTTTGCCGTGTCAACTATCCAAGAAGTCGAGGCTTCAGGCGACAAGATGTGTTTGAGTTGGAGCGTCGGCTGAACAATCCGCAGTAAAAAAACAGAGGGCCGCCCGTGATTTATTTCTCCCACCACCCGGCAGTTTCCAGTGCAACCTTCTCGCGGCATGGCGGGGTGAGTAAGGCCCCGTATCATTCGCGCAATGTCGGCTTGCATGTGGGCGATGTTGAAGAGCGGGTTCTGCGGAACCGGGCTTTGCTCAGGGAGCAGCTTGGGTTGGCGCGCCTGGTTTCGGCGCGCCAGGTGCATGGGGACAGCGTTCTGGTGGTGGACTGGCTGCCGGAGGCGGACGTGGAGTTGGCGGGGCATGACGCCCTGGTGACCGACCAGCTAGGTATCGGCCTGATGATCCAGCAGGCCGATTGCCAGGCGGTCATGCTCTATGACCCGGAACACGGAGCCGTGGCCAATATCCATTCCGGCTGGCGGGGCAGCGTGGCCAATATCATCGCCAAAACCGTGGCCGCCATGATTTCTGCTTACGGGACAAGGCCGGCCAGCCTGCTTGCCGCCATCAGCCCATCCTTGGGGCCATGTTGCGGGGAGTTTGTCAATTATCGGCAAGAGCTGCCCGAACCCTTTTATGGCTATCAGGTCCGGCCCAATCATTTTGATTTCTGGGCCATCAGCCGGGATCAGCTGCGCGACAGCGGGGTGCGGCGCGAGAAGATCGAGATCGCCGGGCGCTGCACGGCCTGCGAGGGGGATTATTTTTCCTATCGCCGTGACAGAGTTACCGGGCGTTTTGCCTCGGTGATTGGGATAGTATCAGCAAATAGTTCTCAGCCATCAGCTGTCAACCCAAAGGAGAAGAAGAATGAGTAACGTCCGCAAGTTGACCGTCTGGGGAAAAGCGCCTGCCTTAGCGGGGCAGACCGCAAAGCTGCCAGCTGATCCATTATGATCAATTCCCGCGCCATAGCCATGGAAACCCTTCTTGCTTGGGAGAAATCCCAGGCCCCGCTGGATCAGGTGTTGGAAGGCATGCTGTCTGAGGCGGCCATGGACGATCCGCGTGACCGGCAGCTGGTCATGGCTCTGGTCTATGGGGTTGTCCGCTGGCAAGGCTATCTGGATGCAATCATCCAAAAATTTTCCCGCCATCCCCTGCGGACCATGAAGCCCCTCACCATAGCGGCCCTGCGGGTCGGCCTGTATCAGCTTGTTTTTCTTGATCGAATCCCGGAATCGGCTGCGATCAACGAAACGGTCCAGGCCTTGAAATCGGCCCGGCAGCCGAAATGGCTCACCGGCTTTGTCAACGGGGTACTCCGCGCCATGGTCCGGCAGCGAGCGGTCTTGCCCGCGCCCGATGAGGCGGCGGCGGTGTTGAGTCATCCGGCCTGGCTGGTGGCGCGTTGGGAAGCGCTGTTCGGTCCGGAACGGGCCCGGCGGATCTGCTGGATTAACAATACCCCGCCGCCGCTGGTGGTGCGGGTGAACAGCCGCCGCATTTTGCCGGAGGCTTGGCTGACCCTCCTGCGGGAACAGGGGCTTGAGGGCGAGCGCGGTCTTTTTGCCACAGAGGCGGTGCGGCTCAATAATTTTCAGGGCTCGATCACCGCCCTGCCCGGCTATGGCGAAGGCTTTTTTGTGGTGCAGGATGAGGCGGCCCAGCTGGTCACCCAATTACTGGCTCCGTTTGCCACCGCCAGATATCTGGACGGCTGCGCCGGGCTTGGTGGCAAGACCTTGCATCTGGCGCAGTTGTTGCCGGACAGCGCCAAGGTGGTGGCGGTGGAGCCCAGCCTGAAACGGCAGGCCCTGTTGAGAGACAACCTGCGGCGTCTGGGCGGGCCGGAGATAGAAATTCATGGGGGAACGCTCCAGGAGTTTGCCGGACAGCACCGGGAGGGTTTTGCGGGCGTTCTTATTGATGCGCCCTGTTCCGGCCTGGGCGTTATCCGCCGGCAGCCTGATATCCGCTGGCAGCGATCGCTGGCGGCTTTATCAGGGTATCAGGCCAGGCAACGGGAGTTGCTGGCGGCGGCGGCAGGGCTGGTCGAAAAAGGGGGCGTGCTCGTTTATGCGACCTGCAGTATTGACCCCATGGAAAACGACGAGGTGATTGTGGCATTCCTCCAGGAACAGCCTGAATTTTCTCTTTCTCCGGCCCAGGAATATTTGCCCGAAGCGGCCAGGGGCTTCTGCGACGGGAAGGGGTTTTTAAAAACCACCCCCGAACAGGGTCTGGATGGTTTTTTCGCGGCGAGAATGGTGCGAAAGGCGTAGGAGGTGTTGTGTCCGCGAGATTGATGATTATTGTGAGTTATTCCGGCGCGCAATAACAGCGCTATTCGTTCTGAATCGCTAACTGGTGTTCCATGGAACCTAAATATATCAGCATCCGGGGGGCACGGATGCACAACTTGAAAAACATCAGCGTGGATCTGCCCCGCAACCGGCTCGTTGTTTTCACCGGCTTGAGCGGTTCGGGCAAGTCCTCCCTCGCCTTTGACACCCTCTATGCCGAAGGGCAGCGGCGTTATGTGGAATCGCTTTCCACCTATGCCCGGCAGTTTCTCGGGCAGATGGAAAAGCCCGAGGTGGATTCGCTGGAGGGGCTTAGTCCCGCAGTGTCCATCGAGCAGCGGACCACCAGCCGAAACCCCCGCTCCACGGTGGGGACCATCACCGAGATTTACGATCACCTGCGCTTGCTTTTTGCCAGGGTGGGCAGGCCTTATTGCCCGGAATGCGGCGAGGAGATTCGGCCCCAGTCCGTGCAGGACATGGTGGCAAGCCTGCTCGCCCTTGCGGAGGGGACCAAGATCGTCCTGCTGGCCCCGCTGCTGGACGGGAAAAAGGGCGAGCACCAGGGGGTGTTGCAGAAACTTCGGCGGGAGGGGTATGTCCGGGCACGGATCGACGGGGAGATCCGCGATCTGGGCGAGGAGATCGTCCTCGAAAAGAACAAGCGCCACACCATCCAGGCGGTAGTAGACCGGCTGGTGATCAAGCCCTCGGTGGCCAGGCGGTTGTCCGAGTCCGTGGCCACCACGGTGCTGTTGGGCCAGGGCTTTCTGCTGGTTCAGCTGGTGGAATCCGGCAAGGAAATCCTCTACAGCGAGCATGCCGCTTGCGTCCGCTGCGGCAAGAGCTTGCCGGAACTGACCACCCAGCTCTTTTCTTTCAACAACCCCAAGGGCGCCTGCCAGGAATGCGGGGGGTTGGGGGTGAAACAGTTTTTCGATCCGGAGCTGGTGGTACCCAATCCGCGCCTCAGCCTCAACCAGGGCGCCATTCTCCCCTGGCAGTCCAACTCGCCCTCCACCTATACCCAGGAACTCATGGGAGGACTTGCCCGGAAGTACGGCTTTTCGCTTGACACCCCGTTTGCCGAACTGCCGGAACGGGCCAGGGAGGTTATTCTCCACGGGAGCGGTTTTGAGGATGTGGTCTTCGATTATGTGCGATTTCGCAGGATTCATACCCACCGGAAGCCCTTTGGAGGGATCCTCCCGCAGCTGGCCCGGCGGTATCTGGAGACCGGCTCCGGCTCGGTCCGGGAAGAGCTGGAACAGTATATGAACGAGCAGGACTGTCCGGCCTGTCACGGGGCCAGGCTCAGGCCCGAGGCTCTGGCCGTCAGGATCGGGGAGTGGAATATTCATGGCCTGACCAGTCAGAGTATCGGGGGGCTCCTGGAAATTCTGCCGGCCCTTGCCTGGACGGATCAGGAGCTGTTTATTGCCGAGCGGATTTTGAAAGAGATTGTTGACCGGCTCACCTTTTTGCACGATGTGGGCTTGGGCTATATCTCCCTGGCCCGCAAAGCGGCAACCCTTTCCGGCGGCGAGGCCCAGCGGATTCGCCTCGCTTCCCAGATCGGTTCACGGCTGGCCGGGGTTTTGTATATTCTCGACGAGCCGAGCATCGGTCTGCACCAGCGGGACAATGCCCGACTGATCAACACCCTGACCCGGCTGCGGGATCTGGGCAATACCGTGCTGGTGGTGGAGCATGACGAGGACACCATCCGGGCGGCGGATCATGTGCTGGACATGGGGCCGGGCGCCGGGGTGCATGGGGGGGAGGTGGTCTACAACGGCGAGGTCGCGGGGCTGCTGCGCCACGAAACATCCCTTACCGGGGGTTATCTCTCCGGTCGTTTGGCCATCCCGATCCCCAAAAAGCGGCGGCGGCCCGGTTCGAAAAAAGCCTGGCTCACCATCCGGCAGGCCACGGCCAACAATCTGCAGAAGATTGATGTCCGCATCCCCCTTGGCTTGATGACCTGCGTTACCGGGGTTTCCGGCTCGGGCAAAAGTTCGCTGGTGATCGAGACCCTGTTCAAGGGGGCGGTCAATTTTCTCGCCCACCCACAGGGGCAAGCCGGCAAAGGAGGTGCCTTTGAGGGGTTGGAGCAGATCGACAAGGTGATCGATATCGACCAGAGCCCCATCGGCCGAACGCCCCGCTCCAATCCCGCCACCTATACCGGCCTGCTCACCCCGGTGCGCGAACTCCTGGCCCGGTTGCCCGAGGCGCGGGCCAGGGGTTATCAGCCGGGGCGCTTCAGCTTCAACCTGAAGGGCGGCCGGTGTGAGGCCTGCGAAGGCGAGGGGGTGATCAAGATCGCCATGCATTTTCTGCCCGACATCTATGTGACCTGCGAGGCTTGCGGCGGCAAGCGCTACAATTCCGACACCCTGGATATTGTCTACCGGGGCAAGAATATCGCCGAGATCCTGGCAATGAACGTGGAGGAGGCTCTGGCCTTTTTCGTTAAGGTTCCCCAGATCAAGGGCAAGCTGCAAACCCTGCTGGAAGTTGGGTTGTCCTATCTTGCCCTGGGCCAGTCCTCGGTGACCCTGTCCGGCGGCGAGGCGCAACGGATTAAGCTGGCCAAGGAGCTGAGCAAAAGAAGCACCGGCAGAACCCTGTACATTATGGATGAACCGACCACCGGCCTGCATCCGGCCGATATCCAGCATCTTCTCCATGTGTTGAACCGGCTGGTGGAGAACGGCAACACCGTGGTCATCATCGAACACAATCTCGATGTGATTAAAACCGCCGATCATCTCATCGATCTCGGCCCGGAGGGCGGGGACCAGGGCGGTGCCGTTGTCGCCCAGGGCACCCCCGAGGAGGTGGCCAGGGTGGCGGTATCGTACACCGGGCAGTTTCTCAAGAAGATTTTGGCTGGAAGGGGTTAGCGGCTCCCCCTTGCCCGCGGCAGGGAACGCACTTGGACGGCGTTGAAATCGAAGGTAATTTCTGACGGCGTCTGAATTTTAAAAGACTCGTTGAATTTTTAGCATATTTCATTATAAAGAATGGAGCGTAGTACTTTAAAGATTGAAACGTGGCCTTTGCCATACAGAACTTCAGAATCAGACAAGGAAATAAAACCATGACGGAAGAAAATAACGAGGGCGCTCAGGCGCTGCAGCCCCCTGTTTTTCGGTTGCAGAAAATGTATCTCAAGGATTTATCCTTTGAAAATCCCGAGGCTCCGGATGTTTTTCTGGCCAAAGGCGATCCCAAGGTTGATGTGAACCTGAGCTTGAAGCACCGGAAGCTGGAGACGGAAGATCATTACGAGGTCACCCTGGCCATTACCGCCAAAGTGACCAACAGCCAGACCGAGAAAACGCTTTTTATCATCGAGGTGGAACATGCTGGGGTTTTTCTGCTGAAAAATATCCCGGAGGAGCATATGCAGCCGGTATTGTCGGTGGAATGCGCGGCTCTGCTTTTTCCCTTTACCAGGCAGATAATCAGTCAGGTTTCGGTGGATGGCGGGTTTATTCCTTTCCTCATGGAGCCGATTAATTTTCATGCTCTGTATGAAAATTCAAAAAGGCCGCAGGCGGAACAGGGGCAGGCGCAATAAAATTTTTGAATCTTAAGGGGATTGCACACAAAAAAAGCCCGGCAATCGCCGGGCTTTTTTTGTGTGAGATGCTGGAGGCTGAAGGACTTAAAGAATTCTGGGTTGCAGCATGATGACCAGCTCGCTTTTCTTGTTGGACTTGGCAGAGTGGGAAAAAAGGTTGCCGATTACGGGAATATCTCCCAGGAAGGGAACCTTGTTGCTGCCACCGGTCGTTTCTGCATTATCAATGAGGCCGCCAATGACCACCACTTGTCCGCTCTTGATACGGACGGTGGTATTCATTTCCCGTAGCTTGATTCTGGGAACCCCGATTTTGTTATCTCCCCCAATGGTTTCATAAGCAACCACATCACCATCAAGCTTTGAAGTGACCGGGGTCAGGGTGAGGATAATCTCGTCATTTTCCATGATGGTTCCGATCACCGCCATGCCTATGCCGGACATTAGGGTTGCCGTGGCAACCGTATAAGTCACAGAACCGGTTGCTCCATCAACCCTGGACTCAACCTTATCTATATATTTGACACTGTCGCCGGCAGTGATGAGACCTGGCTGGCCGTTCATAATGCTCAATTTTGGATTGGCCAGCACAGAGGTATGCCCTTGGGTGTCGAGAAAGTTCAAGGCCAGAGAGAAGGGATTGCCTGTGGGGCCAGTGGGAATTCCGATTTTGCTCACCACCCGGCCACCGCTGTTGGCCGCAGCTGCATCGTAGATGATGCCGTTAGGGCCAAAAAGGGTGAAATCGACATTTCTCCCGGTCAGGAAATTGGTCCAGTCGATGCCCCGGCTTTCGGTATTATCCAGAGAAACCTCCACTATTTTCGCCTCAATAGAGATCTGCCGATAGAGTTCAGTTTTTAAATTTTCAATATAGACGGCAATTTTCTCAACCAATGGTCTCGGGGCGGTAACGGTGATCAGGCCAATGGGCTTGTCAATACTGTAATACCCTTTTCCTGCCTGGACATTGCGTTTGGTGGTTGACGCAGAAGCAGGAGGTGTGGCGGCCGGTGGTTGGGGAGAGTCGGCTGGAGCCGCAGACCCTGTTGCTGCTGGGGCAGGGGGGGGGACGGTTTCCTCCCAGATTTCAAGCATCTGATCAAGATTTTTACTGATATTTTCCCAAATATCAAAGTCATTCTTGTCGCTCACAAGTTGTATATTGCCCTTAAGGCCACTTGCTTGGGCGCCGCCTCCCAGCACATCTCCGCCGACTCCGGTGTTATAAGAGGATTTTAAAAACGGCATGGCCACATGGAATTTCCGCGTTTCCCGGTACTTGATCACGATGGTGTTGCCCTGAACTTCATGGAAATAATCCTTTTGCCGGAGGATATTTTCCAGTGATTTGAAGAAATCATCCTCCGCCCGGATATCCACATCCACCTCGGCCATCTGGTTAACATCGCTTGCCCAGCTGATGTTCATGCCTTTCAGGGAGGCCAGCCGCTTCATGATGTCGCGCAGCGGTACCGGTCCGGTGTTGGAGGAGATGTCGGCGCCAATCGGGATGGAAACTCCCTGGTCATTTCCTGCGCCCATATTTTGGACAGAGGGATCTCCCAGCATATACACCGGACTCTGGAAGCGGACCGGCAACTGGCCGGCCTGTAGATTCTTTTCCTGTAGCGTCGGTGCCGGAGCCGGTGTGGCAAGCGGTTCTCGCGTCGCCGTGTTGTTGACCACAGGCGCGCAGGCGGAATTAAGCAGCAGGCAGATCGCTGCCCCGACAAAGAAGGTAACCACGTTTTGAGTTTTCTTTTTCATGATGGCAGTCTTTATACTTTTTTTGAGGTGAAAAAAATTAGGGAAGAACCAAAAAACGCCTCAACCTGTGTAACTAATTTGCCGCGGCAATTCTTCCTTTGATGAATTTCTCCAAATCTTCCGGCACCGTGTAGCCTGATAGCAGAACCGCATTGTATGCCGCCACGGCCTGGGCCGACTGCCCAAGTTTGTCGAGAATGCGGCCCTTGGTCACCAGGGTATCAAGGGTATCCCCGAACAGGGCCTCATGTCTGGCAAGCAGGGCCAGGGCGCCGTTATAACTCTGATATTCTTCGGCAAAGGCAGCGTAGCTGATCAGCGCTTCGCTTGCCGGATTTTCCCCGCTGATGGCCAAGTCAAAGTATGCCTTGGCCGCTTCGGTTTTTTTCATGTTGGCTGAGCCGATGGCAGCCTGCAGGGCAGCTCCGGCGTTGGCCGGTTCAAGGGTCAGGGTTGCCTTGGCATAGTGCACGGCCTTGGCATTCAACCCGAGCTGGGTTAGGCAGAGCGAGGAAATGCGACCGGCAAGCTGGGCATTGTCCGGCCAGAGGCGGAAGGCTTTTTCATAGAGAGAAAGGGTCTTCTCGAACTGGCCGCTTTTTTCGGCGGCATTGGCTTGCTGGATAAGGGTTTTAGCTTCAACGACCCCTTTGGGCGTCTCCAGCCGTTTTTTTACGGAGAGGGCCTCAAGTCTTTCCCCCCCCGTGACGGAAATGGCGGCGGTGGAGGCTTTTGGCCAGTTGAATTGCTTGGATTTTGGTGAAATGACGATGGTATTGAACCGTTCCTCTTTCTGCAGATCCTTGAGGTTCAGGATGATGTCCAGGGCGAAGTCCCATGGGACATCGTTGAGGGCAAGGGTCAGGGTGCCGCTGACTCCTTCATCGACAACAATATTCTGGCCGCTTATCTCGCCGAACAGCCGGAAGACATTGTGGAGATCAATTTTAAAGAAATCCACGGTGATTTTTTGCTTTTCATATCCGGTAAAGCCAAGACTGTCGGATTGGGCCTCGGCCGGAGATTTTTTGGCGGAAGCCGCTGTCGGCGCAGGGGCTATTGGAGCGGGAGCCTTTTCGGGGGCTGGGTTTGCCTTCGGCTTCAGGCTGGGAAGTTTGGGAACTACCAGCTCAGCCGGGAGTCCTGTGGCGACCATCTCTCCAGCCGGGATTTCAGCGCTTGCCGTGGCAACCGGCTGCGAAATAGGGCTGGCAACGATTGGGGCGGTAGCAGATGACGGCTCGGCTATTTTTATCAGCAAGCCGTCCGGTCTCTTTTCTATCTCATAGGAGAACAAGTCGTCAAGACCGGAATCAAAAACAATGCGCACTGCCGACTTGCGCTGGGCCACCCTGATTTCTGCCAAGTTCGTGCCAACCGTTTGGTGTCGTATTTTTTTAGGCAGGGCAACATTGGCAATGTCGATATACATTCGCGCAGGCAGGCCGCCGCTTTTAACGAGATGGGCCTTCTTGAAATTAGTGATCGGCCCGTTTGCCTTGATAAAGACGCGGGTCTCGGCCGGGTTGGTGGTGTCAATCTCAATGTCTTTCAGGCGGGAGGCCGGATGGGTCGTCGGGCGGGCCATGTTTTTCAGCTGCGCGAGTTGGGGGGGCATTGCCTTTGTGAAACTTACGATAATATTGTTGCCTTTTCTTTCGACGGTATAGTCCGGGTCGCCGGAGAGGTAAATCTCCAACCGGGCGATGGCCGGTTCCTGATCGGCCAAGGCGATATTTTTAATGCCCTGCACCACACCCTGAGGCAGATTTGTCGGCATCGTCGCGGAATCGACGAGTATGGCATCGGCAATGTCCAGCACGATCCGCATGGGATCGAAGAGTTCGTACACCGTGTAGGTGGGAGGAATCTGTCCCTGGACAACCAGCTGCAAGCCATCGGTCGTCTGGTCAAGGGCAATGCCTGATATGGTGTAGGCAGCTTTCGTTTGAGAAGAGGGGGCGGTCTTTTGGGCAAAAGCTGTCCCGGTCAAAATAGTACAGAATATCATCAGCCCGGCAAAAATGCGTTGCAGGCGGGTAATAATGGGCCTCATTATTTTTCTCCCTCTTTGTTTAAAATCATCTCAACTTTGCGGGATGTGCGTTGACCGGTCACATTTTTCATTTGCTCGATGATTACCTTGTGTTGCGTTATCTGGGTAACTTCTCCCATCTCCCCAACTTTTGTGCCCTTGCGAAGTACATAACCAATGCCGGCTGAATCCTGCACCATGGCAAGGAATCCGCGCTTGTCGGAAACAATGGCTACCAGGGTCAACTGGGCTGGTTCAAATTTTTGTGGTCCTATAAGTTCGGCGTTGGCCTTGGCCTCTGCCTTAATGATTTCCTGGGTGAGAAACGGGAAAAATGGATCAGGTCTTTCGTGAATATAGACAAAAGGCGGATTCTGACCGCCGGCAAGGGCGGCTTCCAAGGCTTGGCCCGGATTGGCCGTGGCGGCTTCTGGCGTAACAACTTCGGGCTGGGCAAAGGCAATATCCCAGGCACCGCCCACACAGTACAAGCTTGCAACAAGAGTCCCAGCCAGGAATATATTTTTCAGGTAGACGCGGTTCATCATGAGTGGTTCTCGCCTAATGCAACGGTTATCGCTCTGTAACCCTTGAAGCCGTTGTTATGAAATAACTTTGACATTTCGTCTGGACAAAACGGCTCCTAATTTCGTGTCGCAATCTTGTTACTTCGTCCCTTTTTATTTTTTCTGCGCGTTGGCCGTGACTTCCGCAGGATCGAGGAAGCGATAGGTGACAAGTTGAAAGGTAGAATTAAGAATCATTTCTCCGCCCATCTGCTTGGGGGAATCCATTATGATGTTGTTCACGGCGACAATCCGTGGGAGCTTGCTAATCTTGTCAAGAAAAACGCCCACATTGTGGTATCCCCCCTGCACCGAGATATCCACTGGAATTTCCGCGTAAAATTGTTGCGGTTTTTCGGCCAGCGGCTTGAAGGAAAGAACATCCAGGCCTGAATAGGTGGCCTGCCCGGAAATGGTAGCCAGAAGCGTGGGGATTTCTTTTTGATCGGGCAACAACAGGGATGCCTCGGCAAACTGCCGTTGAACTTCCGCCATTTCCGCCTTGTGCTTGTCAAGCTCACTGGCAACTTTTTCTACTTTCCGGATTTCCTCTTCGAGCCCGGCTTTTTGTAATTTAAGGGCTTCAATTTCGCTGGCTATCGGGGAGTAGACAAGAAAAAAGAAGGCCACGCCAGGCAGAATGCAGGCTGCGACGGCGATCATCATCTTTTGCTTCATCTCCAGGCGGCCAACCTTGTTGTCGAGAAACTTGTCAAAGCCGGCCTGAATTTTTTTTATATCGAGCGCCATGGGCTGCTCCAGCCTGAGGAGTTAAATTTTAGGGGCGGCAACGGTCAGGGTTAGAGAAAAAGATTTCAGTTTTTGCTTGGCAATATCCGTCTGCGCAGAACTGGTTAACTCCGTCTTTTCAAAATACTCAGAGGCTTCCAACTGCTGCATGTACTGGGCAATGGTTTCGTTGTCCAGGGCAATGCCCTGCAATTGCAGGCGTCCGGCGGATTGTTGCAGAGAGGTGATCCACATGCGGGTTGTCGGAGTGCGGGAGGCCACCTCATCTAGAACTCGCACTGTAATCTGGGAGCCGGACTGGAGTTTTTTTATGGAATCCAGCTTCACCTCCACCGCTTCCTTCTCTTTTTTCAGTTGGGCAATCTGATTCAGGATGGGCTGATATGACTGCTTTTTCTGCTCAAGTACAACAAGTTCATCCTGCAGGTTGGCAATTTTGCCGGTCAAGACAAGCCAACCGACAGCAAGAAAGAGCAACACCAGAACAAAGACGGCGGAAAAGCCCGTAAGTTCGGCCTTTATTTGCGCTCTTTTTTTCATCTGCCTGATCGGCAGGAGGTTGATGCGAATCATGCGGCTATACCTCCACCGGTCTTGTTGCCAGACCAGCAGCAAGAGCCATTTCCGGAGCAATGCTTTTCAAATAGGAGGGGTCAATGGTTCTGTCATCCACAGCCGCTTGTTTGAATGGGTTGAAAATTTCGATCGCAATAGCCGTTTCTTTTTCAAAGAATTCGAGAAGACCTTGGATTTTTGCCCCGCCGCCACTCAGGATAATTTTTGAAATCGTTTCGTCTGGATTATTGGAATAATAAAAATCAATAGCCCGCTTCACCTCTGCCACCCACTGACTACAGGTATTGGCAAAAAGAATTTCAAGCTCTTGTTGTTTTTCTTTAGGGGAAAATTCCCCGGTTTTTAAACCCTCTGCTTCCGCAAAGCTGATTCCAAAAAGATTTTGTATTTGCTCGGTCAACTGCCGGCTGCCAAGAACAACGTCCCTGGCCAGAATTGAAGAGCCTTGGGAGATGATATTGATGTTCATTTTTGAGGCGCCGATATCCACCAAGGCGACATTGTCCGCCAAGCCGAAATTTGCCTCAAAGGCATTTTCCAGAGCAAAGGCATCAACGTCAACGACAACCGGCTGAAGGCCTGCCGTTCGCAGCATGTTGAGATATCCGTCCACGACCTCCCGTTTGGCCGCGACCAGCATGACATCCATGCGATCGTCGGCGGCATGCGTTTTCAGATCCTGGAAATCCAGGTAAACGTCTTCGATATCGAACGGGATATATTGCTCCGCCTCTGATTCGATGTGTTTTTCAAGGGCTTCTTCAGACATCGTTGCCAGATTTATTTTTTTGACGATGACGGAGTATCCTGAAATAGAGATAGCGACCTTTTTATTCTTGATTTTCAGGTTGTTGACCAGAGAGGTGATGATCTTGCCTACGGCCTCCGGATCCTGCAGGGCGCCGTCCTCAAGTGAATCGGGGGGGAGCAGGGCGCTGCCCAGGGCGACGAGTTTATAGCCGGTGCCTGTTTCCGCCATTTCACAGATTTTTACGGCATGCGAGCCAATATCAAGGCCGATGGAGAGCGTTTGCCTTTTGAGAAAAGGAAGTCGCAAGGATGGCAGCTTTAATTTTTCGAAACCGAATTTGCCCATGAGCGCCCCGTGACCAAAATTTTCTGGCGGTGTACATCCGCAGGCCGATATTTGGTTGCCGAGCGGAATATTTTTGATAAGCGATCACGGGGCACCACATCTTGCGGCGATCAGTCCGGCGCACGGACAAAAGTACGCATCGCCGTCCCGTTTGCCGCAACCTGCGGCACCCTGTGCCCGCTTATTCCATGGTTCTTTGACCTCTTGGGGCATACCCCATGATCCGTTACTATTTTTGTACTACGCTTGGTGTTTATAGATTTTATCTATTTTATTGCATTAGAGACACAAAAAAAACATAGTGTCAAGCTTAAAGGTAGGAGATAGATCGTGGATTTTTCTCATAAAAATTTTGTAATTGATCGGAAGAAACAGGATGTAGCCAATCTTAAAAATCTATAAATACAGGTATGTTGTGGTTTTTATAAATGGCTGCCGCTACATATGGTTAGTGTTTTTCCAAATAATTCAGGATTATTATGGGCTGGAAGCCGGATAATTTCTTGGCCAGGGCGCATTACGCCCCTTGTATTTATTTTGTTCTTCGCTTATTTTGTGGCCACCTTTTCCGGGGTGATTGGTTCGCCGCTGAACGGCACTTGTCTTCCTTGGATGAACAGAATTGTAAGACGAGGAGCAAATGTGTTAAAGAAAACTCCCGGCAAGATTATGGAAAAATCTGTTTTGCGAGAATATGCCGAGGCAATCATTATTGCCTTGCTGCTTGCTTTTTTCATCAGGACTTTTGTAGTGCAGGCTTTTAAGATTCCTTCCGGTTCCATGATTCCCACCTTGCTTGTCGGCGATCACATTCTGGTCAACAAATTTGGCTATGGCGTGAAGAATCCTTTGAGCGGGGCCACCTGGGTCGCCTTTGACGATCCCCGGCGGCATGACGTCATTGTTTTCAAGTATCCGGAAAATCCTTCCCAGGATTATATCAAGCGGGTTGTGGGGGTTGCCGGAGACCGGATTGAAGTTGTGCACAAACAGGTATTGGTAAACGGAGAGCCTTTTGTCGAGCCAAACGCCGTGAATCTGGACGAGGAGATTCTTCCGTCTCCAAGGGACAATATGGGGCCGATAACCGTGCCCGCCGATGCCGTTTTTGTCATGGGGGATAATCGTGACAACAGCCACGATAGTCGATTCTGGGGATTTGTTGATCTCAAGGCCATCAAAGGCAAGGCCTTTATCCTGTACTGGTCATGGGACAGTGCGAATTTCACGGTGCGCTGGAATCGGCTTGGTAAAATAATTCCTTAAGCCGTTGTTCGGAAATAACCGTAACATTGAAATGCCGTGACCGGCATAAGGAGCCGTAACGAAATGGTCAGAAACGTAATAGTTATTTCGTAACGGCTCCTAAAAAAGTTCTGGACCAAAGGCGGCTGTTTTTTCTATTCTGAATTGATGCGGCGTCAATCCTGATGGTCTCGTAAAAAGGGAGAAAGGTCACTTGTCCGCGACACAAAATCAAATGGTTACGCAGTGGCAACCGTTGTAATCGCGGCTTTTTGCGATTTCAACAACCCTCATATTTGCACGGAAAGAATCGTATGAATCCCGAGTACCGATTCAGCCACAAACATGTCCTTGGGCTTGCCGATTTTTCCCCGGAAGATATCCAGGCCGTTTTGCAGACTGCGGAATCGTTCAAGGAAATTTCTTCCCGAGCCATAAAAAAAGTTCCCACCCTCCGCGGCAAAACCATCATCAATTTTTTCTTTGAGCCAAGCACCCGGACCCGTCTTTCTTTTGAGGTTGCCGCAAAGCGCATGAGCGCTGACACCTTTAATATCTCCAACTCGGGTAGCAGTACTGTGAAAGGGGAAACCCTAATCGACACCGCACGGAATCTCACCGCCATGAATCCGGACTGCATCATCCTCCGGCATCCCCTCTCAGGTTCGGCCCGCCTGCTGGCCGATCATATCAATGCCTCCGTGATCAATGCCGGGGACGGAACCCATGAGCATCCAAGCCAGGGGCTTCTGGATCTGATGACGGTCCGGGAAGCCAAGGGCCGGATCGCGGGACTCAAAATCGCCATTATCGGCGATATAGCCCACAGCAGGGTGGCGCATTCAAATATCATCGGTTTTTCCAAGATGGGGGCGTCCGTAGCGGTGAGCGGCCCGGCAACCCTGATCCCTCCCGGCATTGAGGAGCTGGGGGCCACGGTCAGCAGGACGGTGATGAAGGCGGTTGAGGGGGCTGACGTTATTATGGCTCTGCGGATCCAAAAAGAGCGGCAGCAGGATCCACTGTTTCCCTCCCTGCGGGAATATGCGAAATTTTTTGGAGTTTCCCAAAAGGTGATGAACGTAGCCTCGCCCGAGGCGATTATCATGCATCCCGGTCCGATAAATCGGGGGGTTGAGCTGGATCCCAAGCTTGCCGACGGCAGCCGGTCTTTGATTTTGGAGCAGGTGACCAACGGGGTGGCGGTACGGATGGCTTTGCTGTATTTGATAATGGGAGGCGATTAACATGCCCGGAGGTATTCTTTTAAAGAATGGGCGCGTGATTGATCCGGTGAACGGAATTGATCAGATCCAGGATGTGTTGATCGCCGAGGGCAAAATCAGTGCGGTGGCGCAGCCGGGGACTATTTCCGGGCAGACAGCGGGCCTCGTTTATGATCTGGCCGGAAAGTGGGTGGTGCCGGGGTTGATCGACATGCATGTACACCTGCGGGAGCCAGGCCAGGAGTATAAGGAAACCATCGCCACCGGAACCCTCGCCGCTGCGGCGGGGGGATTTACCGCCGTGGCGGCCATGCCTAACACCAAGCCGGTCAACGACAATCAGGCCGTGACCATGTTCATTTTGGCCAAGGCGGCGGAAGCCGGTTTTGCCAGGGTCTACCCGGTGGGGGCGATCAGCAGCGGCAGTAACGGGGAACATCTTGCCGAGTTTGGCGAATTGCGCCAGGCCGGGGCGGTTGCCGTAACCGATGATGGGTTGCCGGTGGGCAACAGTCAGCTCATGCGGCGCGCCCTCGAGTATGCGAGTAACCACGATCTGCTGGTTATTTCCCATGCCGAGGAGTTGTCGCTTAGTCGCAGCGGCGCGATGAACCATGGGGCTCTGGCTACCCGGCTCGGCCTGGGGGGGATCCCCCATGTCGCTGAAGAAATCATGGTCTATCGCGATCTGGCCCTCGCGGAATTCACTCGGCGCCCTATCCATATCGCCCATGTGAGCACCAGGGAGTCGCTGGCTCTGATCAGAAGGGCCAAGGAGAAAGGGGTGGCCGTCACCGCAGAAACAGCCCCGCATTATTTCACTCTCACCGAGATGGCGGTGGATGGCTACAATACCCTGGCGAAAATGAATCCCCCTCTGCGAACCGAGGCGGATGTCGCGGCGGTTAGGGAGGCTTTGCGGGACGGAACCCTTGACGCCATTGCTACCGATCATGCGCCGCATGACGAGATTGACAAGGATATGGAGTTTGATCTAGCGGCCAACGGTATAATCGGCCTGGAAACAGCGGTGCCTTTAACCTTGCGGCTTGTCCGGGAAAAGCACTTTGATCCCCGGAGGATGGTGGAGCTGCTTTCGGTGAATCCGGCCAGGATTTTAGGAGTAGAGGGCGGGACGCTTTCCGTGGGGGTCCCGGCGGATATCACGGTTATTGATCCGGAGAAGAGGTTTGTTTTTACCGAGGAGATTATTCAGTCCAAGAGCAGGAATTCCCCATTTCTTGGCTGGGAATTGCAGGGCAGGGCGGTGTTGACCATCATGGCTGGCAGGATAACCTGGCGGCAGGAAGGTGATTTCAGGTAACTGATCACAGGATAGGCGACCAAGTTCAGCGCTGCCTCCCAACTGTAAGCGATTACAGGGTGCGGCAGATGCGCGACAAAGGCCTGAGAGCTATAGCTGAGTTGAGCAGCTTGTCTGCTCAAACGAAACTTATACCCTTTGGGTGCATACATATGGGTATGCAAACAGGCCGATAACAAAGCAGATGTCGTGCCCTGTGATCGCTTACGATTTCAGCTCTTGATGTCCAGCAGATTGCCAAGCGTTTCATCCCGAACCTGCATGGTTTTCAGGTTGGCCTGAAAAAAACGGCGGCTTAACATCATGCTGGGCAGCTCTTCGCTCAGCTCCACGTTTGATTTTTCCACCAGGGCCTCTCCCGTGGCTGTTTGTTCATACACCATCGGCCCGGGCGTCTGAATCTGCCGCGCCACCGCCTCTATGCCATGCGGTTCCTGTTCTTGAAGGGTAACCCGAATTTTTTTGTAGCCATCCGTGTTGACGTTGGCCACATTATTGACGTTCGCTTCAATTTTTTTCTGGATGGCGGTCAGGCCGGAAAGTGCAGAATGGATGCCGGAAATCATTGGGTACGCCTCCTGATGACTTTGTGTAACGTATTCTCTATCATATTGCCTTATCGGATTTTTTATTAAAATCTAAAAAAAGCCGCGATTACAAGAGTTTTCTCTCTGCTGATGCCAGATGAGGTGGGTGCCATGCATTTTTATACCGCCCAGGATTGGGGCAGATTTTTCCTCAATCCGCTCTTTCCGATATTTTTCATCGGGCTGGTCCTGCTGCTCAAGCGGCAACTAACACGTATGGGCCTGCTACTGCTTTTGCTCTACCTGTATGGCACCAGCATTCCCTATACTTCACATGTCGTCATGGGCAAGTGGGCGGTTCCAGACACGGTTAATCGGCAAAAAACCTATGATGTCGTGGTGGTGCCTGGGGGGATGGTCGATTATAAATGGTATGTTAGCCATGCGACGGAAAAAGAGATATTCAGCAGATATCTCTCCGGTTACGAGCAGCTGGGCCAGAGTTCAGCGCGGATCCTGATGGGGGCTGCCGCGGTAAAGAGCGGCTTGGCAGAGACCTTGCTCCTCAGCAAGGTGACTATCAAGGGAGTGAACGAGACCAAGCTAATTCGCGATTTTCTGGAAAGGCAGGGGATTGATCCCGGAAGGATTGCAGAACACGGCAAGGTCAGGCATACCCTCGCCGAGGCAAAAAGCGTCAAGGCATACTGCGATAACAACGGCATCAACACTATTTTGCTTATCACCTCGGCCAACCACATGCGTAGGGCCGCGGCGCTTTTCCGCAAGCAGGGTCTCAACCCGGATCTGCTTTCGGTGTCCAGGGACAATACTCCCATAACCTGGGTGAGTTTTGTTCCTTCCACCGACGGTCTGCAGGATACTTATTGGATGCTCTATGAGATAGTGGGCTACACAGTCTATCGCCTTCAGGGCAAACTCTAGCCTTGGTTATTCGTAACTATCCAGCAGCACCCATCTGCGTTGTTGCACCCAGAGGGTATAAGTTTCGTTTGAGCAAACAAGCTGCTCAACTCAGCTATATCAGCCTGCTCATGGGCACCAGCACACTTCGCAGCAGCTACGGCACTGCTGGATAGTTACGGCTATTATTCTTCTTCGCCGATCTTTTTTGTATAGCCGCATTCCTTGTTCGGGCAATGCAGTTGCCGGCCCCCTTTTTTCGTCTCCCGTTCGAGAAGATAGGCAGAGCCGCACTGCGGACAAGGTTGGTTGATCGGCTTGTCCCAAAGGGCGAAAGTGCATTTGGGATATTGGCTGCAACTGTAAAAAACCTTGCCGCGTTTGGATATCTTCTGGATGAGTTCTCCGGTACACCCTGCTTCCGGACAGGGAACCCCTGTAGTGGTTGCGCGGATGTTCTTGCAGGTAGGATAACCGGAACAGGCGAGAAACTTCCCGTAGCGCCCATTTTTAAAGATCATTGATTTGCCGCATTTTTCACAGAGCTCGCCTGATTCGGCGGGTTGCTCCCTGTTCACGGGCACGATCTTGCCCTCATCGTTTCTGGTGAAATCCTGGGTATGTTTGCACTCCGGATAGTTCTCGCAGGCGAGAAATTCGCCGTTTTTTCCCCACTTGATCACCATTTTCCCGGCACAGAGCGGGCAGGGGAGCTCGGTGGGGATGGCGGTTTTCTTGACCGATTTCATCTCCTCCTTGGCTGCGTCCAAAGTCTTGCTGAACGGACCGTAAAAATCCCGCAAGACTTTCAGCCACTGGGTGTTGCCGGCCTCGACCTCGTCGAGCTTTTCCTCCATGGAGGCGGTGAATTCTATGTCAAGAATATCCGGAAAATGGGTGACCAGCAGTTCGTTGACCAGCTTGCCAAGGTCGGTGGGCATAAATTTGCGCTGGACCAGGAGGGCGTATTCCTTTTCCTGGATGGTGGAAAGGATTGAGGCATAGGTGGAGGGGCGGCCAACGCCGTTTTCTTCCAAGGCCTTTACCAGAGTTGCTTCCGTATATCTGGGGGGCGGCTGGGTGAAATGCTGTTTTGGCTCAATGGCCAAAAGGGAGACGGTGTCGCTTTTTTTCAGGTCCGGCAGGGCGGCATTTTCGCCTTCCGCGCCATCCCCGGGCTCATCCACCGCCTCTTCGTACAGGGCCATGAAGCCCGGAAAACGCATGATGGAGCCCACGGTCTTGAAAACAAAGTTTTGCGCCGCCACCAGAGTGATGGTGGTCTGATCATATTCCGCCGGGGCCATCTGGCAGGCGAGAAAGCGTTTCCAGATCAGAGAGTAGAGGGCCAGCATGTCCTTTTCCAGAAAGGGCGCGAGTTTTTCCGGGGTGTTGCGCACATCGGTGGGGCGGATGGCCTCATGGGCGTCCTGGGCGGATTTGCTGGTTTTGAAGATATTCGCCTTGGCAGGGAGAAATTGTTTCCCAAAGGCGCCGGTGATATACTCCCGTGCCTCTTCCAGGGCATCGTTGCTGATCCGGGTGGAGTCGGTCCGCATGTAGGTAATCAGGCCGGTGGGGCCCTCGGCGCCAAGTTCGATGCCCTCATAAAGTTTCTGGGCCAGGGTCATGGTTTTTTTTGCGGAGAAGCGGAGCTTGCGGTTGGCGTCCATTTGCATGGTGCTGGTGATGAAGGGGGGGCTGGGGTTGCGTTTCTTCTTTTTCTTTTCCAGGCTCTCCACCAGAAAAGAAGCGTCTCGCACCGCTTCGACAATGGCCTGCGCCTCGGCATCGGTGCCGATTTTGTTTTTCTTGAGGTCAATCTTCTTGCCGTAGGCCTGGTCGAGTTGGGCGACAAAGGGCGGGGGAGTTTTTCCTTCCAGGGTTGTGTGGATGGACCAGTACTCTTCCGAGACAAAAGCTTCGATGGCCTGCTCTCGTTCACAGACCATCCGGACGGCAACGGACTGCACTCTGCCGGCGCTTAATCCCCGGCGGACCTTGTCCCACAGGAGAGGCGAGATCTGGTAGCCCACCAGACGGTCCAGGATGCGGCGGGTCTGCTGGGCCTCAAAACGCTGCTGATTTACCTCGCTTGCCTGATCGATGGCCGCGAGAATGGCTTTTTTGGTGAGCTCATGGAAGAGTACCCGGCGGATCGGCTTGTGCTTGGATTGTAAAAATTCGGCGATATGGTGGGCAATGGCCTCCCCTTCGCGGTCCGGATCCGGGGCCAGGTATATTTGGTCCGCCTTTTCCGCCGCGCTTTTCAGGTCGCTGATGATCTTTCCCTTGCCCCGGATGGTGACGTATTGGGGAGCGAAATCATTGGCAATATCGACGCCCAGGGTTTTAACCGGCAGATCGATGATATGACCAACCGAAGCTTTGACGGTAAAGTTTTTACCGAGATATTTCTGCAAGGTTCGGGCCTTGGCAGGAGATTCAACAATGATAAGCGATTGTGACATAGTGTTCTTCTGGGGTATCCATTTTTGGTAAGCGGGCGCAGCTGCGACTCTGTAACGGATCACGGGGTATGCCCCAAGAGGTCAAATAACCACGAAATCACCCTTCGGGTATAAGTTTCGTTTTGAGCAGACAAGCTGCTCAACTCAGCTAAAAGCGGTCACAGGGTGCCGCAGATTGCGGCGCACCCAGAGGGTATAAGTTTCGCTAGGCAGGCAAGCTGCCAAGCTCAGCTATAAGCGGGACGGCGAAGCGTACTTTTGTACGTGAGCCGGGCCGATCGCTGCAACCTGCGGTGCCCTGTAATCGCTTACGCGACTCTTTCTCTGGGGGCCTTATACACCGGACGAATGTGGTTCTGCAAGCCTTTGGTAATGATTGCCCGGTAAAGATGCCACCAACCCTCGGAGTTCGAGGTGGAGCAGGATCTCGCTTATCCGGTGGGGAGGCAGGTTAGCCGCCAGGATAATCTCTTCGATATTTCTGGGGTAAACCTCCAGAAGGGCGAAGATTTGCCCCTCTTCCGGGGGCAGCGGCGGAGCCTGCACCCTTGCCTCCGAAGGAGAGGAGCGGGTAGTCAGGGCCAGTTCCTCCAGGATATCGGCGCTGCTGTGCACGAGCTTTGCGCCTTCCTGAATCAGGCGGTGGCAGCCTTCGCTCTTGGGGGAATCGATTCTGCCGGGTATGGCGAAAACATCCCTACCCTGTTCCAGCGCCTGGTGTGCGGTGATCAAGGTGCCGGAACGGTGGGCGGCTTCCACGACCACAACCCCCAGGGACAGGCCGCTGATAATTCGGTTTCTGGCGGGGAAACGAAAACCCTCCGGCTGGGTTCCCAAGGGGCTTTCGCTGATTATCGCGCCATGCTCGGCTATCTGCGCATGGAGTTTCCGGTTCTGGCTGGGGTAGACAATATCCAGGCCACAGCCCATGACCGCGATGGTTTTGCCTCCTGCCGCCAGCGCTCCCCGGTGGGCGGCGGTGTCTATCCCCAGGGCAAAGCCGCTGGTGATGACCAGATCGTGGCGGGCCAGTTCCGTAGCCAATCGCCCAGCCACCTGCAGACCATACGAGGAAGCGGCCCGAGCCCCGACCATGGCGATGCCCGGGGTGCTGAGGAGTTGCGGGGCGCCCAGTACATGGAGAATCACCGGCGGGTCGTTTATTTCCTTGAGCAGGGGAGGGAAGAGCGGATCGTCCCAACAGAGAAGGGTTGTTCCGGCTTTTTCCGCCAGATGAAGCTCCCTGTCTGCTGCCGCATTGGCAATCGATCTTTGGTCGCACAGGGCGGCAAGGCTGTCTTTGCGCAAAAAAGGACATTCTTCAAGCCCCTTGCGGCTGGCCGCAAGAATCTGCCGGGCGGAGCCGAAGCGTTGGACAAGTTTTTTGAGGGTGGCGGGGCCAAGCCCAGGGATAAAGGCAAGGGAAAGCCATTGTTGTCTGGTGTCCATATCAACAAAAAGGCCGCAGGGAATTTAGAGGCCGTTAAGAAATGATTTGTTCTTTTTATCCATTTCTTTACGGCCCCTTATGCCGTTCACGAAGCTAAAAAAGTATGAGTTATTTATTTACGACGGCTTAAGGACGGCTAATCATTATAAAAGGCAAAAAGAAGATTGCGCCGGGTGGGGTGCTTTAGTTTTTTCAGCGCCTTGGCTTCAATCTGCCGGATCCGCTCCCTGGTTACGGCGAAGTTGTCGCCAACCTCCTCCAGGGTCAGGTCAACCGAGTTGTCGATGCCGAAACGCATGCGCAGGACCAGCTCCTCCCGGGGGGAGAGGGTGTGCAGGACATTGCGGAGATTTTCCCGCAGGCTTTCCATGGCGGTGGCCTCCTCCGGGGACAGCGTATCCGCGTCTTCGATGAAGTCGGAAAGATAGCTGTCCTCGTTGCTGCCGATGGGGGTGTCCAGAGAGAGGGGCTCCTTGGCGATCTTCAGGATATTTTTGACCTTGCTCAGATCGATATCGAGCCGTTCGGCCATCTCTTCGGGGGTAGGTTCGCGGCCGGTTTCCCGCAAGAAATCCTTGGTGCCCTTGAGGAGACGGTTGATGGTGTCGATCATGTGCACGGGGATACGGATGGTGCGGCCCTGATCGGCAATGGCCCGGGTGATGGCCTGTCTGATCCACCAGGTGGCATAGGTGCTGAATTTGTAGCCCCTCCGGTATTCGAATTTTTCCACGGCCTTCATCAGGCCGATGTTGCCCTCCTGGATAAGGTCGAGCAGCTGCAGGCCCCGATTGGCGTACTTTTTCGCCACGCTGACCACGAGGCGCAGGTTGGCCT
>Ga0208863_1000773_pt1 | contig 25377 bp, 29 predicted proteins | sample RifOxyD3_FD_184040 | JGI IMG/M metagenome (GOLD analysis project Ga0208863, IMG submission 184040) | Soil microbial communities from Rifle, Colorado - Rifle Oxygen_injection D3 (SPAdes) | ecosystem: Environmental > Terrestrial > Deep subsurface > Rock core/Sediment | place: Rifle, Colorado...
TGGCCCCCGGCCCCTCCAGAACAACATCCTTGCCAAGAGGATGGAAATGATGGGCCGAAAGGTAGAACGTCCCGGCTTCGACCGGATCGAATTCAAGGTGAGCCGGGACAGGTACGGGAATTTCGGTTCGCCAGTGGCGCCCTGTCCGCAGATCCACCGTGACCACGGCATCTTTTTCTGTGCCGGCCGCATTGCTTTTGAGGTTGGCGGCGGCCGGATCCTGGTCCATGGCTACGGCCGGATAGGGTGTGCGCTGTACCCATCTGAACGGGCAGAATACCACATGCCGGCTATCGGGGGCGCAGGTGATCTGGTGGATTCTGTCCCGGTTGCGCAGGGTGCAGAGGATTTCGGGCGCCAGATCGGCAATCCTGACTCGGCTGATTTCCAGGTTAGCCTCTGCGCTCCGGCCGTTTTCAATGGCCAGGGCCTCGGCAAAGGGCCAACGGGCAAAGAGCCAGTGGCGGCCATCCGGCGTGAAGTCGCCAGTGGCGGTGTAAAGCATTGGTTCCTCGGCGAAGTCGCCGGGAAAGAGCCGGGTCCGGTGTGATTCCGTGTCGATCACATAGGTACAGAGGCCGTTGAAAAAATCACCTAGACAGACAAAAAGTTTTCCCTGGTCGGAGAGTTGCGCCGTGTGCGGTGCCATCAGGTGGTTACGAAAAAACTCCTCGTGCGACAGGCCGAAGGGTACGCACGTCCTGCTGATTTCTTTACTGAGCAGAGCGAGGGCGGCGGGGATGTCGACGATCGGCAAGGTCCACCGGTCGAGCGATTTTGTCCGGAAGTCCAGCAGGTCGATAACATGCGCGCTTTCGCTGACGCGACAGGCGGTGAAGAGCAGGTCGATCTCCGGCAGGCCCGCGATGTCGTCGAAGGCAAGCCGTTGATGAATGGTCTTGATTTCTTTCATGGCTGATCTCCAGCAACGGCCAATGGCCCGGCGGCGTCAAGTTCCAGTTCGAAGAGAAGGTCATCGCGACAGAGCCGGCAGGGCGTCACGGTGATCGGAGCATGGTGCCGCCAGTAGTTCTGCAGCAGGGCGGCGTCCTGCACACGCGGGAAATAGGCAATGGCTCGGATGGCGTTCGACCAGTTCATGCCCCGGGAGGCGAGGATTTCGCCGACCACCGTCATGGTGCGCTCGATCTGCATTGCCGGGTCTCCGGCGTACATAGTGGCGCCGGCCTGGTCAAGGCTGGCCGTACCGGAGATGAAGAGTTCCCGGCGGTCGGCCGTGATCAGTTCCAGTGCCCTGCTGAACGAGCTGCGATAATCGCCGGGATGACACTGCAGGGGTGAGGGCACGGTGCATATTTTATGGGTGGCGGTCAGGGGGCGCACCGCTACGACATTGGCAACGAGGGCAGCGCCGGCCGGGTTGCCCGCCCCGACGCCGGTGCTTGCCGGCAGCAGAGCGCGGCTGACAGCCTGTTTGGCAAAAAAAGAATCCCGTGTCCTGTTGAAATCGTCATACCACGACAAAATGTCGTCGAGGAAGAACCAGGTGCGGATAACGTCCGTGAATGCCATGTGCGCAAGCGCAAGAACCTGCTTAATTGTTGCGAAGAGTTCGTGGGCCTGGGCCGGGGATGGCCGGTGCAAGTCAGTTGGCAACAGGTTGCCGAGATAACATCGGCGCGCATAATCGTCCTCGAATACGCTGCCGACGATCCGGTCGTTATGCTGCAGGCGGGTGACCGTCAGGCCGGCGATTGCGACCGCCTGCATGCCTGCAAGCTGCCGCGATCTCTCGCCTGTCACCCAGGTGACCGGCCAGTCAACCTGATGGAAAACCTTCCGCAGGAGTTGTTCCGTTTGGGCGCAGGATTCTTGGGGCACAAAAAAAGTTTGCGAGAGAAGCGTGGCGTTGGCATGCGCGAGAAACGTCGCCAGTTCCGCGAGAACTTCTGGGGTGTTCCCTGCGGCAATCGGCCCGGCCGATATGTGATACTGGGTGGCTCGGCCGCAGGGCACTGCGAGAATGTTCATTTTGTTCAGGTGATTCATCGGGTGCCATTTTTGTGAGATGAATGAGGGCGTTCAATAATTGACAATACGTGACGGTCTGTCAACAGCAAACTGTCACGATTATTTTGTGCCCTGGAGAAGTTCGCTGCACCGGGGCGAACGGCCGTTATGGCAGGCACGGCCTCAGGTAGGCGGGTCCGCCGAGGTTCGCCATCTGGCGCTGGATGTCCTGGGCGCGCTCCCGTACATACGGCGATGGCCGGCTGGCATCCATCCGCAAGGGGTTCGGCAGGACCGCGGCCAGGGTGGCTGCTTCCGCCTGGGTGAGTCGGGCGGGTGATTTGTGGAAGAATACCTCGCTGGCGGCCCGGATGCCGAAGATGCCGGGGCCGAATTCGGCGATGTTGAGGTACATCTCCAGAATCCGTTCCTTGGGCCACAACCCTTCCAGCAGAACGGTCCAGCCCGCTTCCAATCCCTTGCGCAGATAGCTTCGGCCCGGCCACAGGAAAAGGTTTTTCGCCACCTGCTGGGTGATGGTGCTGGCGCCACGCGGTTGGGTGCGGTGCGGGTTGTTCCGCAAGGCCCGATTGATGGAATCGAAGTCAAAGCCGAAATGGTCGGGGAATTTCTGATCCTCGGCCGCCACCACGGCCAGGGCGGCCAGGGGCGAGATATTTTTCATGGGCACCCATTGGTAGCGGAGCTTGTAATCCCGTTGGCCTTCCCAGCGGGCCGCCACCATCCTCTGCAGCATCAAGGCGCTGACCGGCGGCGGCACCCAGCGCCAGAGCAGGGTTGGCAGGACGGTCAGAGCCAGGGCCACGGCCAAGGCCAGCAGACAGATTCTGGCCAATCGGCGCAGGCGGGATGGTTTTCTGGCGGGACGGGATGGCATGGGATAAGAACGGCCGGGCGCGACCGGATTGATTATTGTTTCTGGAGAACGATGGTTGCCGGCCACAGGAAATACCCCCCCCGGCTTATTAGTACCCTAGAAATAATATTCTGCGCGGTTTTGGCAGAAAATTATTTCGTGAAGGTAGTTATCCCGTTTATCGGGGCTCGGCCTGAATGCGTTTAAACGCCTGGCGCCCGCACCATATAGCAATCCGGCAAAAACTACAAGTGGCCGGCGGTGCGGCCATTGCCGTTGCACCCGTTGCGCCGGCAATTCTTCTTGACTTCTGATCGGCTCCACACTATAGGCAAATGGTTTTCAGGCTGGCGATATTCGGGGGGGCGTCACCATGGGAACCATCTCTTTGTCGGCGAGATGTCCGATATCTGCCTGGCCATAATTGCGGATACCTGTCATGCGAATCTTCAGTATTGATTTCTGCCGATTACTCGCCATAGTTGCGGTGATCTGCATCCACACCCACCCGTTCATGAGCGTCTTGTTCCCCGATTCGGCTTATCGTCTGCCAGAGTATATCCTTACCCAATCGTCCCGGTTCGCGGTGCCGTTTTTTTTCATCGCCGCCGGCTTCTTCCTGGGCCGCAAGGCCCTGGCCGATCCGGAGTTGCGTATCAGGCCCACTGCTTATCTGCGCCGGCTTTTCATGCTGCTGGTGGCCTGGTCGATATTGTATGTGCTGGTGCCTGCCGATTGGCCGGCTTTGTTCGCGGAAGGCTACCTGCCGCTTGTCTCCCGCCGGATCGCCAGCCTGCTGGATTCGCCGTTCGTCCTGCTTTTTGAGGGCGCCCGGGTACACCTGTGGTTTTTGCCGGCGCTGATGATCGCGGTCTGCCTGCTTGCCCTGCTGACCCCTGGCGGCCGGGTCGGGCCGCTGTTGGCGGTCGCCAGCCTATTGTTTGCCATCGGCCTGCTGGCTGGTTCATACTCGGTCACCCCGCTCGGCATTCCCTTGCCGTTCACCACCCGGGACGGACCATTCTTGAGCACCATCTGCCTGGCGATCGGCTATCTGCTGGCCCGGCGCCGGACGGCCGTCTCCCCGGCCGCCGCGTTCTCGATCATGACTGGCGGCCTGCTTCTGCACATCTTTGAGTCTTGGACTCTGTATCGCTTCTGGGGCGTGTCGATGCTCAGTCACGAGTATTTGTTCGGCACGGTGGTCTGCGCCGCCGGCCTGCTGTTGTTCGCCTTGGCCGTGCCAAACCTCGGCCGTCGGTGGGATATGCACCTGCCGGGCCAGTATACCCTGGGCGTTTATCTCTCGCACCTCATGGCTCTCGACCTGGTCGGACCGTTCAGGCTGTATTGCGAACTGCACATCTGGCAGTTCTTGTTTCCGCTTCTTGTCTTTCTGCTGTCGGCAGGCCTTACCCATCTACTGGCCCGCAGCCGGTTGCAGTTCCTGGTGACCTAGCTGCCAAGCCGCAGCAAATTTTCCCGGTCCGGAACTCGTTGATTGACAATTGTCCCGTCATCATTTAACAGTTGATGGTGGCAGGGAATATCCGGCGTGCCCGCAGTGCCGGTATCCCTGGCAGATGATCGATTCGCTCTGGAAAATTATCTCGGTTCGAGGCTCAGGTTATGGTCAGAAAAGTTCTTATTGTCGATGACTCCCCGGTCGCGCGCATGATCGCGAAAAAATGCATTGGCATGCTCGGGGAATGCACCATGTTCGAGGCGGGCGACGGCCAGGCCGGTTTCGAGAAATTCAAGGAGGTCTCGCCGGATATCACCTTCATGGATCTGACCATGCCGGTCATGGATGGCATCGAGGCGCTGGTCGAAATCAAAAAGGTGGCGCCGGCCGCGGTGGTGGTGGTCGCCACCGCCGACATCCAGCAGCAGACGATCAGCCGGGCCATGGAGGCCGGGGCGTACACCGTACTCAAGAAACCCCTCTCGCCCCAGGCGGTCTATGAAGTCTTTCAGAAGCTCGGCCTGAACGCGGTCAAGGGGTGAAGCCATGGATATGGCGCCGGAGCAGATACTTTCCCAGGAAGAGAAGGACATCCTCCAGGAGATCATGAACATCGCCTTTGGGCGAGCCTCTGCCGATCTGGCCGAGGTGATCGACATCTACGTGGAGTTGAGCGTTCCCTTTGTGCAGACCATCAGGGCGGTTGATCTGCCCGCCTATATCACCGCCGAGTTGCGCAACCACGAGATGATCAGCGTGGTCGAGCAGGGCTATCTCGGCCGCTTCCGGGGCATGGCGCTGCTGGTTTTTCCAGCCGGCGCCGGGCGGGAACTGTTCAGCCTGCTGGGCGACGGCGGGGATGTCTCGTCAAATGGCCTCAGTATGGCGGTCATGGAAAAGGAGACACTGATGGAGGTAGGCAATATCCTGATCGGGGCCTGCGTTGGCAAGGTGGCGGAGCTGCTCGACGACCTGGTAACCTACTCGCCGCCCCGGATCACGGTCGAGGAGCATTCCGGCAATGCCGTCGGCGCCGATCTTTTTGAGCAGGGCAGCATGGCAACCGTGATGCGGACCGTGTTCAGCTTCCAGAATCGCGATATCAACGGCTATTTTTTTCTGATCAACAGCAGTGAATCCTTCCAGTGGCTGAAAAAGGCCCTGTATCTGTTCCTGGAGAAATATGCATGATCTTCGAACAGATATTCAACATGATCAACGTCGGGCTCGTTGTTCTGGATGCCGACCTGCGCGTCCGGCACTGGAACCGATGGATGGAGCTGCACAGCGGCATCAGCGCCGAGTCGATCGTCGGCGAGCCCATATTTTCCTTCTACCCTGACCTGAACAACCCGAAGTTTATCCGCAACTGCAAGGCAGTGCTCAAGTTCGGCAATTTCGCCTTTTTTTCCCAGAAGCTCCACAGTTATCTCTTCCCGCTCAAGCCGGCCAGCTCCTTCGGTCATAAATTCAATAATATGCAGCAGGGTTGCACCATGGGGCCGCTGCGGGATCAGGACAACATCATCCGCCATCTCTATATCTCGGTGCAGGATGTCACCGAGGTGGTGGCCTATGAGCAGAAACTGGTTGCCATGAACATGCAGGACGGGCTCACCGGCGTCTATAACCGGCGTTTCCTGGAGGGGAAACTCAAAGAGGAGTTCGGCCGGCACAAGCGGTACGCCCGGCCCTTTGGCGTGATCATGTGCGATATCGATTTTTTCAAGAAGGTCAACGACACCTATGGCCATCAGTGCGGCGATCAGGTCCTGAAATACGTGGCGGCCACGATTCAGAAGCTGATCCGGGATACGGATTACTTGGCCCGTTACGGCGGCGAGGAGTTCTGCTGCCTGCTGCCCGAGGCGGATCTGGAAGCAGCCCGTAAGCTGGCCGAGAGGCTGCGACAAGGGGTTGCCCGGGGGAAGACCTCCTGCGGCGACCAGGAGGTTGAGGTCACGGTCAGTTTCGGCGTTGCCGCGGTCGGACCGGCAATCGAGACTCCGGAGACATTGCTGGCCTTGGCCGACCAGGCACTCTATGAGGCAAAGCGGGCGGGCCGCAACCGGGTGGTTGTTTGCCCGGACTGAATGTTGATAATCCATACCCGGTGAGGAAACCGAAGATGCGTTCGCCCAAACTTGTGATCATCGGCGGGGTGGCGGCCGGGGCCTCGGCAGCGGCCAAGGCCAGGCGCTGCGATGAACAGGCGGAAATCGTCCTGTTCGAAAAGGGGCCGGACATCTCCTATGCCACCTGCGGCCTGCCCTACTATCTGTCCGGGGTGATTGACAACCGGAAAAAACTGCTGGTCGCCACCTCTTCGTTTTTCAAGCGGCGTTTCAATGTGGATGTCAAGACCCGCCATGAGGTGCTGCGGATCGAGCCCGCGGCCCGGCAGATTCTGGTTAGGGATCTTGCCAACGGCCGCGAGTTCGTGGAATCCTACGACCGTCTCGTCCTGGCGCCGGGCGCTACCCCGATCATCCCCCCCATTCCCGGCGTTGACCTCCCCATTGTCCATACCCTGAAAACCCTGGAGGATACCGACCGTATCTTCGCCAGCATCCAGGCAGGCCGGCCGCAACATGCGGTCATTGTCGGCGCCGGTTTGATCGGCATGGAGATGGCCGAGAACCTGGCGCTTACGGGAGCGCATGTTGCGGTTGTCGAGTTCCTACCCCAGATCCTCGGTTTTCTGGACCGGGAGATGGCGGAACTCGCCTGCCGGCATGCTGCAAGCAAGGGGGTGGATTTTTATCTGGGCGAAAAGGTGACGGCGATTATCTCTCGGGACGGCGGCCATTTGGTGCAGACCGATCAGGGTCGCGAACTGCCCGCCGATCTTATAATCATGGCGGTGGGCATCCGGCCGAATATCGGGCTGGCCCGGGAGGCGGGGTTGGCGATCGGCTCGACCGGCGGTATTGTTGTTGACGAGTATATGCGAACCAGCGTCCCGGATATCTTCGCGGCCGGCGATTGCGTGGAAAGCCGGCATGTGGTCACCGACCGGTCGATGCTGTTTCCGATGGGGTCGGCCGCCAACAAGCAGGGCCGGGCGGCCGGCGCCAATGCCATGGGCCGGCGGCTGGCAGTCAAGGGCTTCACCGGCACTGTGATTGTCAAGGTGTTCGAGCAGACCGTGGCCAAGACCGGCCTTTCGGAACGGGAGGCCCTGGCCGAAGGGTTCCCGGTCGCTGTTTCTTACCTCGGGGCCGATCATCATGCCGGCTATTACCCGGGCGCCAGGGAGATGAAAATCAAGACGGTTGCCGAACAGGCCAGCGGCCGGCTGCTCGGCGCCCAGATCATCGGCGAGCAGGGGGTGGACAAGCGGATCGACGTGCTGGCCACGGCCATCTACAACCGGATGGACCAGGAGGAGCTCATCCATCTGGATCTCGCCTATGCGCCGCCCTATTCATCGGCCCGCGATCCGATCATCGTCCTCGGCGCGCTGGGGCAGAACCTGAAGGCCGGCGACTGGAACCCGATCACACCGGCAGTACTTCATGAGAAAATCAGGCAGGGCGGCGATTTTGTCGTGATCGACGTCAGGACTGGCCGGGAACTCGAAAAAACCGCACTCATCCCCGGCGCCATCCACATCCCGCTGGACGATCTTCGCAACCGGCTCGCGGAGCTTGAGCCGCACCGGGAAGCCATCCTCTACTGCGCGGTCGGCCTGCGCTCCTACATCGGCAACCGATTGCTCGCCATGCACGGCTTTACCGATGTCAAGTCGCTCGCCGGCGGCTTTGGCTGCTGGACCTTTGAAACAGAGCCGCTGACAGCCAGATGAGTAGCGCTCGCGGTCTGTTGCCCAGGTGGCAGCGGCTACTCACGCCAATATAAATTGACCGGTTACTTGGGGACTTGCCCCCCCGGTATGCCTTTTTCCAACCGCTTGACTCGTACCAAAAGGTCCTGGACCTGCTTGGTCAATTCCTCGTTCTGCGCGGTCAGAACCGCGATTTTTGCTCTATCTTCATCGATTTTCTGGTTAAATTCTTGCCGCAGCTTTGGCAGCACCCAAGTTTCGGCCGCACAGACTGGTGTAGCGAGAAAGAGAACAGTTGCAATCACGAGAAATTTAATTTTCATAATGGGGTTCCTTTTTGAGTACTTTGTTCTCAGGAAAGACACGGACTGCTGTCCATGCGGGCGTTTGCGGCTACAGCCAGAACAGATCCCAGGCGCAGTGGTCGTGGCCGCGGTGGCAACAGATATCGTGCTGGATACGCAGCCCCTTGGTGCCGGTCAGCTTGCCGACGGCCTCCAGCCAGCCCGGCAGGCCGAAACTGCAGAGATAATAGGGCAGAGTACAGCCCTTGAAGGCGATGCGGGCATGGCCCGCCGCAATGAGCATTCCGTCACCCTTGCCCGGCTGGAAATAGGAATCAAAGGTGGCGGGGGCCTTGTCGACGAATTTTTCCATGGTCACCGCCGCCCGGAGCAGGAGTTTATAAACAGTGGAAAGGTCGGCGGTGCCGATCTCGGCGCCGAACTGCTTCATCTGGCTCACGTCGCCCCGCATCGGCCCGAGGACGATCGCCCGGTCGATCTCCATCATATCCTTTATCGGCTGCCAGCTGAAGGCCAGCGGCGGGTTGAGCAGCTTGGCGCCGACCTCGGCTGGAAGCTCGGCCGCGATCCGGTCAACAGCGCTCTGGCCGAAACGGGTCTGCACATAGCGGCGCCGCCAGGCGAGCAGATTCCCCTTCACCGTGGTCTTGTGCATCTCCCTAAGCAAGGCCATGTCGCCAAAAATTTTGTCGGTTATCGCCATGTCGTCTCTTCCTGCCTCCTCTTTCTGTCAATGATGCGGTGCGGGTTTTCCAGCACCTTACGGATCAGGGTTGTACGGCGATGCCGCCGGGGTGACCCTGCTTTTTTTGCACCCTGGCCACGACAAAATCGACCCGTTCCTGTACGCTCCGCAGTTTCGGGGGCAGGAGGAGCAGTCGCTTCTCCGGGACAAGCATCTGGGCGATGCCAACCGTCAGGCTCTGGCCCCTGAAGAGGATGGAGAGGGACGATCGCCGCACGAGGCGGTCCTCGTTTTCCTTTTCCGGGGTCAGATTGAACGGCGGAATGACGACCCAGTCAAGACTGCTGAGCAGGTGCTGGCAGAGGTGGATGACCTGCAAGGTGTCCGCGTTGTTTGGGCCAGACAGATCAAAGGTCAGCCATCTTTGCAGGATGTCGATGGCGCAGCGGTCCTGCACGAAATCCGGCTGTTTCTCCTGAATATCCTGGCGATTGCGCAGCCAGCGCCGGCACGCCTGGCGGCAGGCCTCGAGTTGCGCGTCCCGGCTCATGACGCCAGCAGCCGATGCACGGTTCAGGTTGAAGGCCTGGACCACCTCCCCGAGATCCTCCTTGATTAAAGGAACTTTCAGTCGCTCACTGAGGGCGCTGGCCAGCGTCGTCTTGCCAATCCCGGCCGCCCCGGTTATTGCTATTCGCAACGGAATTCCTCCATTTTTCTTCTATCTTTACTCCTCCACGGGCACCGTTGCAAGGCGCCACTCCCACCGGATTGATTATAGCAGAATTTTGGCAGGAGCGGGAATCATGAGTTGCCATTCAGATTTTTTTGTTAGTTTTTTGTTGACAGGTCTTGCAAGGTTTTTCTATAACCTGAAACATCACCTCAGGGAAAGCGGGATTCCGCGGAGTATGCCCCTGCCGCCGATTTTTTTCGATCCCGTCTCGTCCCTCGTTTCTACGCTGTTGCGTGTCGCAGCAGATAGTTGCTCGATCCCTTTCCATTGTCTTGATGTTGTCGCCGCGCAGATTATTCCTGCCGGATTCAATAATTCGTTGAGGAGTTGATATGCTCGATATCGCGCTTCAGTTTCTCGTCGATGAATTGAACACCTGCCTTACGACCAAGACCGGTTCCGACTCGGTGCGGGTTGCCATGGACAAGGTGGTGGAACATGACGGCAAGTACGCCTTTGCCGCGGAAAGCCTCTGCGCCTCCATCATCAATATAGAGGAAGATCGGATTTTCAAGGAGCATCTTCCCGAGTATGCGACGATCAACAACCAGCATGTGGTGCTGGAGCCCGAACTGCGGCTCAACCTCTATATCCTGATCGCCGCCAACTTCAAGCATTATGATCAAGCCCTGAAGTACATCTCGTATGTGCTGACCTTTTTTCAGGCCCATCCGTTATTCACCTCCGATGAGTATCCGGCGCTTACGCCGACCATCGGCAGGCTGACCATGGAACTGCAATCGCTGAGCTTTGAGCAGTTGAACCAGGTATGGGCCTTTGTCGGCGGCAAGCAGTTGCCGTCGGTGATCTACAAGGTTCGCATGGTGGCCTTGCAAGACAAGGCCCAGGCGGCAATCCAGCCGCCGCTCACGACAATCAGCACGAGTATTCACGGCCGATGATTACCCAATTCCGCACATTGTTCACGGTCAGCGTGGCCCATGCTTACTACAGCGCGGGGTGCCGGGATTTTGATTTTGTCGTCCCCGTTGATACGGCGCAACTGCTCAGAAACGGCAGGCTGCTCGCCAAGGTACGGGACGGCGGGCTGCACGTCCTCTATGAAGCGGCCGAGGACGGCACACCGCTGGTGCCGGTTGCGGGCAGGAAATTGCGGTTCGGACTGAAGTTGCTTAATCCGTTTTTCAGCAACATCACCGAATTCGCCATCAAAACGCCTCTCTACCGGAATGCCCCGGCGGCCGCAACCCTTGCCGCGCCGCAGGGGGTCTCGCTGACGGGGCAGATGTTCAGCCATCCGCTGACCGCTGCCACGCGGCCCGTGACCGTGGTGCTGAAGGATGAGGACGGCCGGTCGGTGCAAACGGATACCATCACTGCCGCCAACGACCGTCCGACCGTTTCATACGATCTTACGGGTCAGGCCGCCGGGCTCTATGTTGTTGAGGAAACCTATCCTGCCGATGCTGAGGCAATCACATACTATGTGGATGCGGAGCTGGCAGCGGCTGGCGTCTTCGGGGTCATGGAAATCGGCATTGACGCCGGCTTCTACGTCCCGGCCACGAGTCCGGCGTTCACGATTTCGTTCATTGCCAGAACTGATACCCTGAAATATTACGTGGTGGCACAAAATTACACCGATACGGAGTTCAGCCAGCTGTCGGTCGCGGATGGCGGCTTTGCGGAAGACGAGAGGCCGCCGGTAACCTTTGCCAAGGTCGTTGCCGCCGCCTTTACCGCCGAGGAAATTCCGCCCGGCATGCTGGGGGAGAGTGGCGCGCAGGTGGTCCTTTTCAAGTCCCAGGCACCTGTTGCCCGACAGGAGAAGGCCCGCAAAAAAATTCAATTAAGCAGGAATGGGGACGTCCTCATCAAGCACCTGCCTCAGCTTGGGGCTGAGAAGGCGCGGGGCGACGTGATCGTTCATCTCTCAAAACGTAACTGATCATGGGATAGAGTCGCGAGTTGCGTTCTGCCCCTGAAACCGTAAGCGATTACAGGGTGCCGCAGATGCGCGAAAGAGGCCTGCGAGCTATAGCCCGCCTATGTGAGCAGGCCGCTGACAAAGCAGATGCGGTATCCTGTGATCGCTTACCTCAAAACCATAAGGACGGAAAACTATGCCGACATACAAGACACCAGACGTGTACGTGGAAGAAATTTCGGTATTCCCACCTTCCGTGGCAGAGGTGGAAACCGCCATCCCCGCGTTTATCGGCTACACCGAGATTGCGCGGAAAAATGCCGACCTGGATCTCATCCGCAAGCCGACCAAGATCTATTCGCTCAAGGACTACGAGCGGTATTTCGGCCTTCCCGAGGACGACGCCATCGCCGTTAGTGTGGTTGATGACGGCCTGGGCGGGTTCACGGTCACGTCGTTTACCGAACCGGCCGTGAAGTACCTGCTCTACTACAGCGTCAAGATGTTCTTTGACAACGGCGGCGGCCAGTGCTACATCGTCTCGGTCGGCACCTACCAGTCCACCCCCGTTATTGACCTGGCCGGCGACGCGACCACCAACCCCGCCACCATGTACGGATTACAGGACGGCCTTGATGTAGTCAAGCTGGAGGACGAACCGACCCTGATCGTCATCCCTGAGGCGGTTCAACTCAACACCGCCGACTACACATCCCTGGTCCAGGCAGTGCTTCTCCAGTGCAATACCCTCCGCGACCGTTTCGGCATCTTCGACATCCGCGACGGGAACAGCGAGCTGGATGCGACCGCCCTTGGCAACAACCGGGGCTACTTCGGCAACAACTACCTGAAGTACGGCGCTGCCTATTATCCGTTCGTGAAGACCACGATGAATTATTTTGTCAATGATACAGAGGGCAACGTTACGGTCAACTATGATTCAACGGACAACACGAAGGACTTCACGAGTCAGACATTGGCGCAGGTGAAAGCGTTGAACACCGCCGTCTACAACTTCGTGAAGGGGCTGCTGAAGGAGCATTTCCTCAAGCTGCCGCCGAGCGGCGCGGTGACCGGAGTCTACGCCGCCACCGACAGCAACCGAGGTGTCTGGAAGGCCCCGGCCAACGTCAGCCTGGCCAATGTGATCGAGCCGGTGGTCAAGCTGGACAACGCCAGGCAGGACGGGCTGAACGTCGATGCCACCACCGGCAAATCGATCAACGCCATCCGGGCCTTCATGGGCAAGGGCACCCTGGTGTGGGGGGCGCGCACCCTGGCCGGCAATGACAACGAGTGGCGCTACGTGCCGGTGCGCCGGTTTTTCAACATGGTTGAGGAGTCGGTGAAAAAATCGACCTACTGGGCGGTGTTCGAACCCAACGACGCCAACACCTGGGTGAAGGTGCGCGGCATGATCGAGAACTACCTGGTGCAGAAGTGGCGCGAAGGGGCCCTGGCCGGCGCCACGCCAAAGGAGGCCTTTTTTGTGAAGTGCGGCCTCGGCGTCACCATGAATTCCCAGGACATTCTCGAAGGAAGGATGAACGTGGAGATCGGCATGGCCGTGGTCCGGCCGGCCGAGTTCATCATTCTGAAGTTTTCGCACAAGCTGCAGACATCATAAGGTAAACGGTCACAGGGCACCGCATCTCCTTTGTCATCGGCCTGCCCGCATACCTGGTGTATAGCGAACAGGCCTCTTTCGCGGATATGCGGCACCCTGTAACCGCTTACCGACTTGGGCGCAGGCGCTGCACCTGGTTCCCTGGCCCTGTGATCAGTTACATCGTGAAGAATAACAGCAACTTATTCTGAATTCCATAAAAAGGAAGGACACCATGGCCAACAAACAATATCCTCTTCCAGCATTTCATTTCACGGTCGAATGGGGCGGCACGCGCGTCGGGTTTTCGGAAGTCGCCGGCCTTACCCAGGAAAATCAGGCCATCGAGTACCGCGATGGCTCGTTTCCCGAGTATTCATCCATCAAGATGCCTGGCCTGCGCAAGTTCTCCAACATCACCCTGAAGCGCGGCATCATGAAAAGCGACAACGATTTCTTCAAGTGGCTCAATACCGTCAAGCTCAACACGGTCGAGCGGCGCGATTTGATCATCAGCCTGCTCAATGAAGAGCACAGCCCGGTCATGGTCTGGAAGGTGCACAACGCCTTTCCGGTGAAGGTGGAAGGGCCGTCGCTCAAGGCCACGGCCAACGAGGTTGCCATCGAGTCGATTGAAATCGCCCACGAAGGCCTTGAATTGCAGAATGACTGATGGCTAATTACTATCCGCCCGTTGGTTTCCATTTCAAGGTCGAGGTGCTGGGCCTCGCGCCCAAGGACCACGATGTGCGGTTCACCGAGGTGAGCGGCCTTGCGGTCGAGATGGGCACGGAAGAGATCGCCGAGGGCGGGGAAAACCGTTTCGTCCAGAAATTTCCGACCGGCGCCAAGTATCCGGAGCTGGTGCTGAAGCGCGGCCTGCTCCTCAATTCGGCCATTACGGACTGGATCAGGGAATGTATCGAGGAGTTCCGGATCCAGCCCAAAAACATCGACATCAAGCTGTTGAACGAAGAGCACCAGCCGCTCATGACCTGGCATCTGGTAAACGCCTACCCCACCAAATGGGCGGTGAGCGATCTCAACGCCGCAAACAACGCGGTCGCGGTCGAAACCATGCAGCTTTATTATCAATATTTCACGGTGGACAAGTCTTAAGGGAGTGAGGAGTAAGGAGACGTAGGGGGAAGTGAGGAGTAATTCTTCTTGGTCAGATTGTGGAATTCAGAATCCAGAATTCAGGAGTCAGAATAAATTGAACCAGTTGTCCAGAAGTATGTTTCTCATTTCTCCTGAATTCTGACTCCTGACTCCTGGATTCTTTCGGAATGTGACAAAATTGAAGTAAGGAGTAATTTTATAAGCCATGCCAGTTATTGTCGATGAAGTCGTCATCTCGGTGGAAGTCACCAATCAGGCGTCGGGCGGCGCTGCTGCCGCGCCCTCGACCACCGAGGACAAGCAGGCCATCATCAGTGAGTGCGTGGAACGGGTACTCGACATCCTGGCGCAAAAGGCGGAGCGCTGAGCAATGACGAACCGGGGAACGCTGGAAAAATTGCTGATCAAGGCCTATGAGGCGGCCGATTATTCCGGGCAGCCGGTGGCCGAGTTCACGGCGTTCATCAATCCGAACGAGATCACCCTGTCGTATGAAATGGAATACGACAGCGCCCAGGGTTCGGGAACCACCAACAGCCGGATGAATTTTAAAAAAATGAAGCCGGGGGATATGTCGCTCACCTTCTTCATCGACGGCACCGGCGCCAACGGCCGGGCAGCCGACGTCCAGCAGCAGGTGGAGCGGTTCCAGACGGTGACCGGCTACAACGGCAACATCCACCGGCCCAATTATCTCAAGGTGGTGTGGGGGACGCTCCAGGTGAAACGGTGCGTTCTCAAAAGCGCCTCGATCGCCTACAAGCTCTTCAAGCCGGACGGCGTGCCGTTGCGGGCGGTGATCACCGCCACGTTCACCGATAATGCCGACGACCAGACGCGCGTTGCCATGGCGCAGGACCAGTCGCCCGATCTGACCCATGTCCGCCTGGTGATGGCGGGCGATACGCTGCCGGGTCTGTGCCACCGGATCTATGGCGATCCCGCCTACTATCTGGATGTGGCCCGGGCCAACGGCATCGACGACTTCCGCCGGCTGACGCCCGGTACCAAAATTTTCTTTCCACCATTGGAGAAATAGCCATTCCTGAAGAACGCTCTTTGCCCATTGCCGCCGCGCACCGCGAATTCACCGTCAAGGTGGATGGCGTCGCGGTGGCGCGCGAGCACCAGTTGCTGGCCGTGAACGTCACGGCAACGGCGAACAGGATTGCATCGGCGCGGCTGGTCTATCTGGACGGCGCGGCCGCGGCCGGCGATTTCCCCTTAAGCAACGCCGCGACCTTTATCCCTGGCAAGGAGGTGGAAATCCTGGCTGGCGCGGCCAATGATCCCGTCTCCCTGTTCAAGGGGATCGTGGTCCGCCAGAACCTCAAGGTCCGGGACCAGACCGCGCCGCAGTTGGTTGTGGAATGCCGCCATAAGGCGATGAAACTGACGGTTGGCCCGAAAAACGCCTATTTCTTTGACCAGAAGGACAGCGATATCATCGCCGTCCTGCTGCAAAACGCCGCCCTGGATGCGGATGTGGAAACCACTGCGGTCACCCACAAGCAGCAGGTTCAGTACAGCGCCACGGACTGGGATTTTCTGCTGACCCGGGCTGAGGCGAACGGCAAGCTGGTTTTTACGAACAATGACACGGTGACGGTAAAAACCCCGGTGATGAGCGGCACCCCGGTCTGTACCCTGCAGTTTGGCGCCACCATCCTGGAAATGGATGCCCAGATCGATGCGCGGCTCCAGTACAGCGCCGTGAAAAGCGTCACCTGGGATGCGGCTCAGCAGAGCATCCTGGAGAAGGAGGCGGCCGACCCCGGCATCAGCGGCCCCGGCAACCTGGAAAGTGACGACCTGGCCGGGGTGGTGGCGCTCGACCATTATCACCTGCAGCATGCGGCCGTGGCCGAGGATGAGGCCCAGGCCTGGGCCGACGCCCAGTGGCTGAAATCCCGGCTGAGCAAGGTGAGCGGCCGCGTGAAATGCGAGGGGATCGCCACGGTTAAGCCGGGCGACATCGTCACCTTAAGCGGCGTCGGGGAGCGCTACAACGGCGACGTCTTTGTCACCGGCGTCCGCCACGATTTTGATCTGGTGCAGGGCTGGAAGACCAACGTCCAGTTCGGCAGCGTGGAAAAATGGCTGGCCGAGGAATATGCCATCTCGGCGCCAAAGGCGGCCGCCCTGCTGCCGGGGGTGAACGGCCTGCAGGTAGGGGTGGTGATGAGCAACGAGGATCCGGACAACGAACACCGGGTGCGCGTCAAGATGCCCCTGGTGGATGACCAGGGGGATGGCACCTGGGCGCGGGTGGCGGCCGTTGATGCCGGCGATGAACGCGGGTTTTTCTTCCGGCCGGAGGTGGGCGACGAGGTGGTCCTGGGCTTTCTGAACGACGATCCGCGGCAGGCAGTGGTTCTCGGCATGCTGCACAGCAGCGCCAAGGCCGCGCCGCTGGCGGGCTCCGACGATAATCACGAAAAGGTCTATCAGAGCCGCTCGAAGATGAAGCTCTACTTTAATGACGACACCAAGGTGATGCGGCTGGAGACACCGGCGGGCAACACGATCACCCTGAGCGAAGAAGACAAGGCGATCAAACTGCAGGATCAGCATGGCAACAAGATCGAAATGACCGAGGACGGCATCAAGATCGAAAGCGTCAAGGCGCTCGAGTTGAAGGCCGGCACCGAACTGAAGCTGGAGTCGACCACCGCGTTCAGCGCCAAGGGTGGCTCGGAACTGAAGCTGGAGGGGACATCGGGCGCGGAGATCTCCAGCTCGGCGGTAACCAAGATCAAGGGCAGTCTGGTGCAGTTGAATTGAGATAGGCTGTGGGCTGTAGACTGTAGGCTATAGGGAAAGACATTGATAATGCCAACCGCGGGACATTTCAATGCCTGCTTGGATTGGTTTCATTTCCTTGGCTAACAGCCTTCAGCCTACAGCCTAAACAACCTTTACCTGAAAGGAGACATATGCCGCCGGCAGCGCGCGTGGGCGATACAACCAACCATGGCGGGACGATCACCGGCCCCGGCGTGGCAACCGTACTGATCGGCGGCATGCCGGCCGCCGTGGTCGGCGACCTGCATGTCTGCTCGCTGCCGCCCACCGGTCATCAACCGACCGTGAGCGCCTTTCCCGCCGGCAGCACAACGGTACTGATCAGCGGCCGGCCGGCGCTCCGGATAACGGACGCCTGCATCTGCGGGGCCATGGCAGCGGTTGGCGAGCCGACCGTGATTATTGGTTGAAGTGCAGGTGGATAGTCTGTAGGCGTTAACGGGTTAAGTTGAAGTTGCCTGGAAAAGGCAAAAGAGAATATCGAATATCGAACAAGGAATAATGAATGTCGAAGGGGAAAAAGGAGTTCGATATTGAGGAACGGTTGTTTGATTTTGCCGTTTGTATAATCCGAACCGCCGAGACCCTGCCAAAGACAAAAATCGGCAACCGCAGCCCGAAGAAAAACTTCATGATTCGAAATTCCTTGTTCGATATTCGATATTCTTTTTAAAAATCTGAACCACGCAAGTTCAATCGCTTCCTAGGAAAAGGCACTTCATGGACGACAACGGATCGGACCAACCATACACCTCGTTTCTCGGCACCGGCTGGAGTTTTCCCCCGGAGTTCGTGCGGGAGACCGGCGAGGTGCTGATGACCTCGGACGAAGAGGATATCCAGGCCAGCCTCAAGATACTCCTCGGTACCGCCATGGGGGAGCGTTTCCTCAATCCCGGCTACGGCCTTGACATGCACGAGATGCTCTACGAACCGATGAGCACCACGATGAAGACGTTTCTACAGGACCGGGTTAAAACGGCGATTCTGATCTACGAGCCGCGGATCAATCTCCTGGCTCTCGAACTCGACACCACGGCCCAGTACGAAGGGAAGATCGGCATCGTGGTGGAGTATGAAGTGCGGGCCACCAATTCGCGCTATAACCTCGTCTATCCGTTCTACGTCACCGACGGCAATGAGGTGCGGCGAACCGTCGGCACAACCGGCTGATGCGTCGCCACATAACGGAGAATCAAAACTACGGTTACTACTTGTTAAGTGTCACAAAGAAGATGGAGGTATGAATTGCGACATTTATTCTTAATCATTCTCGTCACGCTTTCGCTGGGGACGGCCAGTTGCTCTGCCGCTGTATCTCGGTCAAGGGAGGAGTACATATTATCCAGAGATCACGGGTGGATTGAATTGTCCTTCGAAGACGCGGCTATTCCGGGTGTGCCACGTGACCCAAAGAAGGATGATTTTACCTTGGTCGCGCCCTATTGCTCTTTGAGCGTGTCGATCAATAATGAACCATACCTACGTGAGACTATCTACCCATTTGGGGAAGAGCCGCCTTTCATTGTTGATAGTGGCTTTCGATTTCCTGTTCCAGTCGGCGAATTTACTATGGTACTGACGTATTCTGGCTGCTACCCCCAGGTAGATGAGGAAAAGGAGCAGCCAAAAGTAGTACGCTTGACGACAGTAATTGAAAAGAACATGGTTGCAAGGCTGGCATATGATAATGGTGAATTATATTCGGAGGGTATTGTCGAGAACACAGTTGTCACTTTAGACAACATCTACCATCGTCTTGAGGCGCTTAGCAAAGAAGATCATCCCTGACAACATGTGAGCAAATCGACTCAGGCGTGCAGGGCACTTAACAACCAGAAGCGCAAGGCAGGCGAAGGGGGAGCATGGGGGACGTTGACTAATGTTGACTAAATCCTGCCCTGGAAGAAAACAGGGTCACCCCTTATAAAGTTAAATGTCTGGTTTTTGTTAAAATATTAAGGGCGTCCCCTATACGTCCCCTAAGTTTTGTTTTGCCAAATATCTTTAACAGGCAAAAATCTTATAATCTGAAAAACGTCCCGCATCTCCGTCCTACGGAGTTAAGTTCTTAGGCGGCGGCACCAGTAATTTTAAACGATGTGCGCCACATATGATGGCTTCTAAGATTAAAAGATGAGAATTTGGTGGGTGCTTTGGTTGGTGTTTAGTTTGGTATAAAAACTGTTCAATTTGATTGGTATCGTTGAATATTTATAAAATACAAGGATCTCTTCAATGGAAAACACTCAAGTAGTTAAAGAAGATGTTAATACAGAGTTACAAGGAACTCTGATCGATAAATATGAAGATGATTATCATAAAGCGCTGAAATCTATTGAAACTGATGTAAAAGATTTGATTGTAAATGGCAGTGAAATGAAAGGATTGATGGCATTCAATGATAATATTTTAAAAATAGTAGAAGTTCATGATGCTTTGATGAATTTTTATAATATTATATTTAACAATCAGGAAGTTTTAAAAAAGTTTAATTCTCAAAGGTTAAGGCAACTTGGATACGAGCCTTTTGCATTGTATAAACAATTAAAAGAAATGCACATTAGCGGCGCCAGTGACGATATATTAGAAAGAATGACAATGACTAATTTGAAAAAAGCTGGTTTTGATAAAAGTCATTGGTATATAAAGGCAAGAATTTTATCTGAAATTGAGTATCTTATCGAAACGTTGAGAATATTAATTGAGCCAGAATTTATACCTTTGGTAGAAAGTGTCACTAACTCTGAAGAGCAGAATGCAAGCGATAGATATGTGCCTTCAAATGTAAAAATAGCAGTATGGAGACGCGATAATGGTAAATGTGTTGGGTGTGGCTCACAAGAAAAACTAGAATATGACCATATTATTCCCGTGTCAAAAGGTGGCTCTAATACTGAACGTAATATTCAGCTGTTATGCGAAAAATGCAACAGGCAAAAGTCAGCAAGAATTGAATAACGAATAGGAGAGCGTAGGATAACGTAAAATATTTTTCGCACGAAGGGCGAAGGGGACGCTCTTCAGATTATAAGTTTTGTTTTGTCAAATATCTTAACAGGCAAAAATCTTATAGTCTGAAGGACGTCCCGCATCTCCCCGCGCATCTCCCCGCCAAAAAACATATGAATATTCAATCAATAAGGTATGGTTTATGCCATTTTATTTCGCAATTTACGGATATGAAATTACAAAGCGAATTGAGCTTAGTAATTTTACCTTGTTTCCCGTAACAGAAAAATTTCAAGAAGCAAAAAACTTGGCCCAAGACAGGAACGAGTTCCACCTTACTGCCGTTGGCGAAATAAAGAATGAACCTAACCCTGAAGACCTATTTGATCTTGCTGGAGCTTTAACGTTTTGCCAACAGCAATGGGTTGTTGTTAGCAACTCATATGAATTTCCAGAAAACAATGAATTTACACACGCTATTGAAAAATTTTCTCCAATTTATAAAACTACAAATAAACGGCCAACACAAGGAGCTATAATCATTGAGGACGCTTTCGATCCTGAAGCAAGAAAAAACTATCTAGAACTTTGCATTTCACGATTAAGGGATAAGGCATTCGAAAATAATACAAACTTTCGAAAAGCATTTTTCCGCAATGTTGAGATTTGGAGAATGCAGGTACAGTATATAGATGTCACCTACTATTATGATTTTTCTTCCTTAGAAATTCTTGCTAGAACTTTCACTCAAAATTACGAATCTCCAGTTGCTGCCATTGCAACCAATTTTCTAAATAATCATGGGTTTGCCATTAAACAAGACAATGTTCATGCAAGACATTTAGGCATTCAAACATATGTTCATTTAAGAAATTCCCTTTTCCATAATGGAAATTTCGAAAAATCATTTCAAGAAAATGGTAGCACAGTCACCCTAAAGCTCAATGATTATGCCAGTTATTTGAGTAGATTAATGCCAGATGTATTGCTCAGGGTAATTGGTTACGATGATGGTCATATCAATTGGAACCGGTGGATAGATTGCCAGTCATTTAAAGGATAATAATTGTATAACAAGCGTGTACCTGACCGCGTGGAGTTGCTGATTTTGTTTCGGGGGGATCATGGCAAGAGCATTGGGGAAGTTATTGACGGGGAAACAATGGGGGACGTTCTTCAGATTATAACTCAACTTTCGGGAAACAATGGGAAACAATGGGGGACGAAACAATGGGGGACGTTCTTCAGATTATAAGTTTTGTTGGTTCCTCATGCTTTTGAGCGCCTTGCTTTCCGATAAAAGCCCCAAGTCACTAACCCCATCCCGGTTAACCATAAATAATGACCGATAGCAAAATGAGTGTTGGGCAAGAAAAACAGTGTCATCACGATAGCGAACACGGTGAATAACCCACACAGCCAAGAGGCCACGAATAACGCGACGCTGCTAAGGAAGGGATACAGGATGATACAGCTCACGAAGAGCAAGTTACTGATGAACAGCGATGCCAGGATGGTGGTCAGTGAATCCTGGCCGACGTCGAATAGCGCGGCGGCACCGAGTGCAGCGATCACCCAACCGCTTAATTCCTTATCTGGAAATAACGCTTCTTGGATGCCGGGAAGAAATAAAGCGGTGACCAGAAATATGCTTCCTAGCAACACCACGTATCCATCGCGCTGTCGATCCATCTTCTTCACCGTACGAGCGGGCAACTCGTCTAAACCATATGTCAGTTAACCTTACCACGTAACTTTGAATACAGGTCAAAAGAATTGCCACTTTTGTATAGGGCTATCAACGAGGAAAGGAAGTTTTTTGGGTTAAAAGAAGTATATTGGTCTCGGGGTGAGGTGGATTTTATTCATGACGTAACGAGCGAGAGGTGAATGTATGACAAAGCTGCTCGAAAAGGCTTTTAGCGAGGCCTCGATGCTACCTGAACTGGAACAGAACGCGCTGGCGAAATGGCTGTTGGACGAGCTTCATTCCGAAGCGAAGTGGCAGGCAGTTTTCGCCGAATCCGAGGATATTCTGGAGAAGCTAGCTGGCGAGGCACTAGATGAAAGGCGAAAGGGTAAGACTGCCCCTCTGGATCCGAATCGCCTATGAAATCTTCAACGACCGATCGCTTTTGGAAGTGCTACGCCGTTCTTCCGAAGGATATCAGGCGGCAGGCGAGAGAGGCCTACGAACTATTCGCGAAGGATCCATACTATCCGAGCCTGCATTTCAAGCGAATCCACTCGACTAGACCGATTTTCTCAGCGAGGATCAGCACGAACTATCGGGCCGTTGGGGTTGTGGAAGGTGACGAGATCACGTGGTTCTGGGTCGGATCGCACGCGGACTACGACAACATACTAAAGCGATAGACGGGCATGGGGGACGGCAGATCATGGGGGACGCCCTTAATATTTCAAGTTTCATTTCATGCTGTAGCGTTATTCTCCCCGGCAGGGTCGCGCCATGCCCACAGCGGACGGACAAAGGGGGCGGGAAGGCAAGGGGGGCGCTCTTCGAGGACAGCAGAGGATGGGAAGGCGAAGAACCGGTGTGTGGAATTGGTCAAACAGTGAGTCCTTCGGAAAGGAAGGTTTTGCGGCCAATTTGCAACAAGAATAACAGGTTATTTTCCGAGCAGGGCATCCGCTTCGGTCAGGACAGTTGCCAAATCGAATCCAGCCCCGGCCTCGATTTCTTTCTCGCCGCGGGCAAGCAACTGCAGAATTTCCAGCTCGTGCTGTGTCTGTTCGTATTCTTGCATGCTGACTATCACCGCGGCGGCTCGCCCTCGTTGCGTGATAAACAAAGGGACGCGCGACGATATCAAGCGTTTGATGATGCCACTTGCGTCCTGGCGGAGATCTGAAATGGGGATAATTTGGGGTGCTTTCGACATTGGCCGTACCTCCTATTGTACTTCCAACGATATCACGCGGAATCCGCAAGGGCAAGTCGATGCAATCAAGGCAAATGGTACAGAGGGGAGCAGAGCGGGAAAAAGGGAGATAACAGGTCATTATCCGGCTCCGCCGGGGTCAAGGAAGGTTTTTGTAAACGTCTTTTCGGTGGCCAACTTTTACAACAAGAATAACCAGCCTATCATTATGAATTTCATAAATAATACGGTAATCGCCAGATCTGATTTTATGAAAAGAATTATCCCCTTTCATTTTTGTTGTAGCAGGGTCAGGAAGGTTTTTACTCAAATCTTCTATCTTTTTTTTGATTCGAACCAAATCCCGTTTTGGGAAATGTTCAATGTTTTTCAAGACAGAAGGCCTGAATTCAACAGAAAAAATCATTATTTAAAGTCCCAACTTCTCCCAGAACTCTTTGGCGGGAATATTTTCGCCGGGTTCGCTCAAAGCCTTCTTGGCATCATCAATATCGATAACATCTTGAAGTTGCATAAGAAGGTCATGCTCCTCAATTGGAATCAAGGCCGCAATTTTTTCCCCTCGACGAGTCAAAATTACAGAGTTGTGTCCATAAGCCACTTTGTTAACAAGATCAGCAAAATGTTTTCTGGCATCAGCAGTGGAAATTGTGGTTGGCATAGCGCTCCTCCTGGAATGTACTTTATGTACAAACAGTACATCTTATAAAGGAAGAATTCAACGAGAAAAAACAAATCCATGGCGGAAAAAGACATCATCCAGAATATGATTCGCGATCTTGGCCAGAGCCAGGAGCAGCGCCCGGCCAGGGAGTTGGGGGTCCATTTTGCCGACGTGGACGAGCGGATGCCGGCGGACCTGCTCCGCTTCACCCGGAAGCTGGCGGCGTTTGTCAACTATTACCGGGTCGGCATCACGACCCCGGCGGGCGACTGGTCCGGTTTTTTCCCGGCCGACGAGGCCGCGATCCGGAAACTGCTGGAAACCACCACCGGAGACGCGACGCCCCACCTGGCGCTCTTTCTCTCGTTCCTGGAGCTTTACAAGATCCCCCAGGAGGTTATCAACCGGTTCACCGGCCGCCATCTTGATTTTTATTATGGCGACGTGTTGCGGCTGGCAAAAAAGGCCGCCGTGGCCGACACGGCGCACGTACTCATCGAGCTGAAGAAAAAAAATCCGCCGATTGCCATCGGCCCGGCCCAGGCCTTTTATGCCGGCAAGGATGCCACGGGTAAGGAACTGATCTACGCCCCGACCCGGGAAACCGTCATCAACACGGCCAAGGTGGTGTCGCTCCGCTCCGTCTTTGTCGACCGGCGCGGCCATGGAACGGTGCGGTATGCGCCGATCGCCAATTCCGCTGACGGGCTCGGCGGGAAGCTGGCCGGCGCTGAACCCAAGTGGTACGGCTTTGGCTACCCGCGACTCCCCCAGGCCGAGATCGGCTTTGCCCTTGCCGCGCCGGTCCTCCGCATGCGGGAAGGGCTGCGCACGGTCACGGTGACGCTGGCGCTCGGCGCGGTTGATCATGCGGCGGTGCATGCCGGCTCGCTCAAGGATGCGTTCGACGTGTTTATCACCGGCGAGAAGAGCTGGCTCGGGCCGTACACCGTCTCGCCTTCCATCACCGCCGGCAATGTGCTGACCTTCACCTTTACCGTGCCTGAGAGCGAAAAGGCGGTGATCGATTACAACGCCGCAATCCACGGCTATGCATACGTCGCCCAGGCCCCGGTCATTCAGGTGTTGCTGAAAGAGGGCAGCGCCATCGGCTACAATGAGCTGCGGGACGTTGCCCTGTTGAACGCGGCGGTGTCGGTGGACGTGTCGAACGTGACCTCGCTCAGCCTGGAAAGCGACAACGGAACGCTTGATCCGAAGAAGGCCTTTCTGCCCTTTGGTCCGCAGCCCGCCAAGGGCTCCCGCTTCCTGGTGGGCTATAGCGAGGCGCTTGCCAAGAAGCTCTCCGAAGTAAAAATTTCCGTGACTTGGAAAGGTGCGCCAGCGAATTTCGCCACCTACTACAGCGACTATAAAGTGGCCGGCATCAGCAACGATTACTTCACGGCAGCGGTTTCGTTCAACGATGGCGGCAGCTGGCATTATGCGCAGACCGGCGTGAAGCTCTTCGAATCGGCGAGCGCCGCGGCCGGCCACACCTTCTCCTTTGTCCCTGCTCATGCCTCGGTCGCGTCGGGGATAACGGCCGGCATGCAGGTCTATGCCCTGAACAATGCGGGGAGTCGCTGGGCCATGAACGCGGCCGGTGCC
>Ga0208863_1000774_pt1 | contig 25333 bp, 29 predicted proteins | sample RifOxyD3_FD_184040 | JGI IMG/M metagenome (GOLD analysis project Ga0208863, IMG submission 184040) | Soil microbial communities from Rifle, Colorado - Rifle Oxygen_injection D3 (SPAdes) | ecosystem: Environmental > Terrestrial > Deep subsurface > Rock core/Sediment | place: Rifle, Colorado...
GAGTATGATCTGTATGTCCTTAGAAGAGCAGGGGATCTCATTCCTTTTGAAAATGAGAGGCTTGCGTTGATTCTGGAGAGTGCGGCATGACGAATCGCCGGCTATCCAGAAGGTTAGTTATTGACCGTCTTGAATTTATGGATGAGACTTTGTAGTCCTTCAGGCAAGGGTGTGGACAATAAAAGTTGACAGTTCGGAATAATGTAAAATAAACAGGTAGATAATCGCGCTATATTTCTTATTCATATTTTGAAGGCGGGTAGAATGTCCAAATGTCAATCTTGACCCCAGAAAATCCCCAATTTAATAGAATTATGATCACTGGAGTTGCAGGTTTTATCGGATTCCATTTGGCCAAAAGGTTTCTCGAACAAGGACGAAAAGTAGTTGGTATTGATTCAGTTAACAACTATTATGATCCTGCTTTGAAACAGGCCCGTCTTGATCAATTATTACCGCATCCATCATTTTGTTTTGAACGACTAGATATGGCAGACAGAAAGGCAATGGAGGAGCTGTTTGCAAAACACAAAGTTGATGCCGTGGTAAACTTGGCTGCGCAACCCGGGGTTCGTTACTCATTGCTAAATCCTTATTCTTATGTCGATTCAAACATAGTTGGTTTTATAAATATTCTGGAAGGCTGCCGGCACAATGAAGTCAAACATCTAGTATTCGCTTCCTCTAGTTCGGTTTATGGCTCCAACACCAAGGTTCCTTTTTCTATTCATGATAATGTCGATCATCCGGTTTCACTATATGCTGCGAGTAAGAAGGCTAATGAGCTCATGGCTCATAGCTATTGTCATTTATATGGAATGCGAGCCACCGGGTTAAGATTTTTTACAGTATATGGTCCTTGGGGAAGACCTGATATGGCTTATTTTTTATTTACAAAGGCCATTTTGGAAAATCGACCCATCGATGTGTTTAATCATGGAAAGATGCGTAGAGATTTTACGTATATTGATGATATTGTTGAAGGTGTTTCCCGAATTATTGATCATCTGCCCGAGCCCTCCCCGGTCTGGAACAGCGATCTGCCGGATCCTGCTATGAGTTATTGCTGCTATCGTATCTATAATATTGGTAATAATCGTAGAGAGGAACTTTTGAGATTCATTGAAGTAATTGAGGAATGTACAGGTCGTAAGGCCGTTAAGAATTATTTACCTATGCAAAATGGGGATGTGCCTGAAACATATGCAAATATTGACGACTTGGAGAGGGATATCGGTTTCAAGCCGCAAACTTCGATTGAAGTAGGAATTAAGCAGTTTGTTGATTGGTATCGTTCTTATTATAAGGTTTGATAGTTTTTGTTAATTTTGATTCAGGCTTTTGGAGAAGTTTATGAAGATAACAATGATCGGTACCGGGTATGTGGGGTTGGTGAGTGGATCCTGCCTGTCCGAATTTGGCCATGAAGTGACCTGTATGGATAAGGATTCCGGCAAGATTGACCTGTTGAGAAAGGGCGAGATCCCCATTTTCGAGCCGGGGCTTGAAGCCTTAGTAACGAAAAATGTTCGGGAGAAAAGATTGTTTTTTACCACCGATCTGGCAGAAGCAGTCGAAGATGCCCAGGCAGTTTTTATTGCAGTGGGCACACCATCGCACCGCCGGGGCGATGGCTATGCCGATCTTTCGTATGTCTATGCAGTTGCCCGCGAACTAGCACCGTATCTGCGGAGATATACGGTGGTTGTCGATAAGAGTACAGTCCCGGTTGGAACTGCCAGGCAGGTAGCTCGGATTATCCGGGAGACTAATCCGGACGCGCTCTTTGATGTTGTATCCAATCCGGAATTCTTACGGGAAGGTGCTGCCATTACCGATTTTATCAGGCCGGATCGGGTAGTGATAGGCGCTGATTCCGAGCGGGCTATAGAGGTGATGAAGGAGGTTTACGATCCTCTCTACCTGATCTCAACACCATTTGTAGTTACCGGCGTTGAAACTGCGGAACTTATCAAATATGCCGCCAATGCATTTTTGGCAATGAAGATAAGCTTTATCAATGAGATAGCTGCGTTGGCCGAAACCGTGGGCGCTGACGTGATTGATCTTGCCAAGGGGATTGGCCTGGATGGTCGGATCGGCTCGAAGTTTCTCCACCCTGGTCCTGGGTATGGCGGATCGTGTTTTCCTAAGGATACCATGGCATTGTTGCGTATTGGCCAGGAACAGGGTGTTACTTTGCAGTTGGTGGGCGCTACGGTTGAGGTGAATGCCGCCCAGAAAGCAAGAATGGTGAAAAAGATCAGGGATGCACTCGGTGGTGACCCTGCCGGCAAAACGATCGGGGTGCTGGGCTTGACCTTTAAACCGGAAACCGATGATCTGCGGGATGCCCCGGCTCTTTCTATTCTGCCGCCATTGCATGAAAAAGGGGCCCGGATTCAGGTGCATGATCCGCAGGGCATGGCGGAAGCTGCGCGGTTGTATCCTGAGTTCCATTATGTTGAAAACCTTTATGATGTCTGCCTTGGCGCAGATGTGGTTGTCCTGTTCACCGAGTGGAACCAATATCGGGCCCTTGATCTGGCGCGCATAAAAGCAAGCATGAAAACCCCGGTATTTGTTGACCTGAGAAATGTCTATAAACCGGAAAAGATGAAAGAGGCCGGTTTTATATATCATGGGGTCGGCCGGAATTAAGTTGAGTTGGCATTTGACGAGATCATGAGTTCCCTGCCGAGTTGAGCGGTTTTCTCGAGATGAACTCCATGAACGATAAGCTTTTTATTGACACTAACATATTTGTTCATTCGTAATTGAAGGATGAGTTAACCAAGCACGACCGGGCAATGAGACAGGATGTACATTTTTATACACCGAGGACATGCAACACGGTCGGGTGATCGAGGAACAGGTTAAGATTGTTAATCCGCTAGATTGATTTTTCTTATCTGATTTGTACCGTAAGGAGAGGAATAAGGCATGTCACAGGAAGTTTTGCAGCAAATATGTTTAGAATATCAGCTTTCGGCCCTTTATGCCTTTGGCAGTAGAGCCTTGGAGGCCGTAGCTTTTCTTGAAAGTGGGGCAAGCAGTTTGCCACTAAGGGAGTCTGATCTCGATATAGGTGTTTTACCAAGTCGTGGTCGACATTTGTCTGTCAAGGAGAAGGTTACGTTATCAGCCATATTGGAAGATTTATTCGGTGTAGACCGGGTTGACCTCATAAACCTTTCTGAAGCCGACCCGTTTCTGGCCGCCAATATCATCCGGGGGGAAAGGCTTTATGCCCTGAATGAAATGGCGTCAGACGAGTATGATCTGTATGTCCTTAGAAGAGCAGGGGATCTCATTCCTTTTGAAAATGAGAGGCTTGCGTTGATTCTGGAGAGTGCGGCATGACGAATCGCCGACTATTCAGAAGGATTGTTATTGACCATCCTGAACTTATGGATGAGACTTTGTAGCCCGTCCAGGCAAGGGTGCGCAGTTAATCGGGTATGCCTGTCCTGGGGATGATGTGTGATGACCAGAAGGCGATAATATGGGGAGTGACTCTAAGATTTCAAAGACATTGAATGGGTGAACATATGGAACCTATCAGGAAAAAAATTGTTACGGATGAATCTATGCATCCTGTCGCGGTTCAGATTGATTACAATGACTGGGTCAAAATATAAGAGGGTAGCTTTTTTTTCGATCTTGACCTGGTATGTCAATATGTAATGGAGTTCTCATTATGACTACGCAATTTACAAATCGGTCTCCTTTTATCAACAGACAGCAGGAAATTGCCTTTCTGGAAAGTTGGGTCGCTGAGGAGGCGAACAATATTCTTTTCATTTACGGCCCAAAAAGCAGCGGCAAGACGACCTTGCTCTACAGGTTTGTTCGAGAATCTCTGGCCAATGGCAATTATGATATTAAACATTTCAACCTTCGGGAAATCTTGATCGTTCAATACCAGGATTTTATCAAGACTTTTTTTGAGCATGACTATTCGAAAGACAAGGGTGATGTCAAGGAGAAGCGGGAGTATGATCTTAAGGTTTTTAAATTAAGCGTTGAGACCCTTAAGGGGCTTAATGATAAGGAGCTAGACCCGTTTGTGGTGATGAAACAGGAACTCTTGAAACTGAATGATCGAGGCATCAGACCAGTCATCATCATTGACGAGTTGCAGGCTTTAGAAGGGATTTATATGAACGGCCAGCGGGAATTGCTGAAAGAGCTGTTCAACTTTTTTGTAGCAATGACCAAAGAGTCGCATCTCTGCCATGTGATTATCGCCTCGAGCGACGGGTATTTTATCGAAAGGATTTATTCGGACAGTAAGCTGAAGAAAACATCAAAATTTCTGGAGATTGATTATCTAAGGAAAGATGATGTCTATTACTGGCTAAACAATCTGAAAAAAGAGAGTGCCATCACAAAATATACGCTAACTTCTGGGCAGGTTGACAGGATATGGGAAATTTTTGGCGGCAGTTGCTGGGAGATCAGCCGGTTTCTTGGCGATATTCTCATGCGTGCAGCTGAAGGAAAAGTCCCGGATAGCGTTTTCGAGGAGGAGCAAAAAAAAGTACTCATTCAGATGCGGAGTCTTTTTGAAGATTATGCCTACACACCAAAACGTAAGGCAATATTCCATGCCGTTCATGCGGCCATGCAGACTGATTCTCGCTTCAGCCGTTCACAGGTTTTTGCCAAACTGGCTGAGCCGATATGCGATGAAAAGGAGTTATATGAAGATCTTGGCGAGTTGGTCCGGCAAAACTTTCTTGCCTATAACCCGGTAACCGCAACCTACATGGTGCAAGGTCGAACCATGGAAATTGGGCTGGCCATGTATGTAGAAATGATTAAGGAAGTTGGTAAGCGGTAAAAAAATATGTGTAAAAACATTACAATAATATCTTTGCCAATAAAATAACTGCCCTGGTTGATCGCGCCCACCCTAAGGATAAGGCTATCTGATAAATTTGGCTCGTGCAGTTGTTGAAGGCAAGAGGACATGACAATCGCGAGGAGAAATGTCTGAATGTCAATCCAGAGATCTTTCATTCTCTCGGAATAAATTAAATCCTGAAATTCGGCCATAGGCCGTGTTATGATGTTAACAGGGAAAATTATGCAATTAAGAGATATTACCGAGCAGCAAATAATTGACATTTTCTTGCCGTTTGCGCCTGAAAAGATCATTCTTTTCGGTTCGGTGGCAAGGGGGGAGAACGACGAGTTCAGTGATATTGATCTTATTATTGTTTTTAAGACTCAAAAGCGCTTCATGGCACGTCTGCGAGACCTTTATATGGCATGGGATCTACCCAGGGCAGTAGATATTTTGGCCTATACTCCAGACGAATTCGTTTTGATGCTCAGGGAAAGTCCTTTTATCCAGGACGCCGTAGCTCATGGGAAAATGCTTCATGAAAGATCTCATTAAGGAAAGCCGGCGCTGGAGCGCACAAGCGGAGGACGATTACCGCTTTGTTGTATGGGTGAGAACCGAGGATGGTTTTTACGATAAGGTATGCTTTTTGACGCAGCAGGCAGGCGAAAAAATTCTCAAGGCATGCCTTTACGCAACCGGGAAACGTAAGGTGTGGGGCCATTCCCTTGGTGAAATGATTTTGGAGCTGTCTGAGATTGATCCGATTTTTAAAAAGATCGTTACCCCAGCAAAGCGTCTTGATCGTTTTTACATCTCAGCCAGATATCCAAATGGTCTGCCTGGTCTTAGCCCATTTCAAGCTTACTCAAAGGAAGACAGCGATGACGCTTGGGAGGATCTGAAGGAAATTTTTGCACACTGCCGAATATTTCTCGAAAAATCCATTGATACCTCCGAGCAGACAGAAAACACTTAAGCATTATTGTCTGAGGAAAACGAATCCTAGAAGGAATTACTCAGGAGACAGTTGTTACAAACCCTGAACCGAAGGCAGGAAAAAAATGCCAAGAAATGACTATGACAGCCCGTGGAAGGCGCTCCCAGGTTTTTGCCAAGCTTGCCGAGAATGATTTTATCAGTAACTGATCTGGTGTGGGGTGTGAATATGCAATGGTACGAGATTCGAAAACATTATCCTGGGCAATGGCTGTTAGTCGAAGCGCTTAAGGCCCATTCTGAAGGTGAAAATCGTATCCTTGATCAGCTTTCAGTGCTTGGTGCTTTTTCCGATTCTGCTGTCGCAATGCAAAATTATATGCAGATTCATCATGACGCCCCTGATCGTGAATTATACGTCTTTCACACCAACCGCGAGAAGCTGGATATTATTGAACGTAGATGGCTCGGCATCAGGGGAATTCAATGAAAATACGGCTATTGAGCGGCCTGCCTTTTATAACAGTAACTATCGATGGTGAATTTGTAATCGAATGATTCATTTCGGTTTTGGGTAAAAATGAGTGATGGGATATAGAAATTTTGGAGGGTAGGCATGTTGCGGGATGATTCCAACAAGATTTATTTTGGCCGCGTCCCTAAGACCGAGGAACTGTTGAACTGTTTTACCGTGAATTTTGCCTTTGGATCAATATCGTAATGTCACAGATATGGTTAGCAGCCCCTGAGGATAAGAACCGGTGGGATGACTTTGTTGGAAACCACCCTGAAGCGACACCATATCATCTATTTTCCTGGAAAGAAGCGGTCGAAAAAGCATATCGGCATAAAAGCCAATATCTTCTGGCTGAAGAAAATGGGATAATTGCCGGTATCCTGCCTATGTTTTTTATGCGACTGCCCTTTGTTCATACTCAATTGGTCTCTCTGCCTTTCTGTGATGTCGGTGGAATCTTGGCAAAAGACGAAGAAACTGAAAAACTACTCTTGACCAGCGCCATTAAAATTGCAGAAAAGAGCAAGGCCGGGAGTATTGAATTTCGGACGCGCCGCCAGGCGTTATTGCCGGCCGTCAAAGAACTCACAATGTCCTGCCGGGCCGATAAGGTGAGCATGTTCCTACCGCTTCCCGGTTCCTCCGAGGCCCTATGGGAGAGCTTCAAGTCCAAGCTGCGCAGTCAGGTCAGAAAGGCAGAGAAGAACAACCTTGTTTTTAAATGGGGAGAAAAGAGTGACCGTAAAACGTTCTATGAAGTATTTTCCAGAAACATGTTGGAGCTGGGCTCGCCGGTCCATTCCCGAAAATTCATAGATGCAGTTCTTGAATCATATGGCCCACGCGCCAGGATGGGGCTCGTCTATAGTGAGAAAAAAGCGATAGGGGCCGGTATCATCCTTGCTCTTGGGCAACAAGTATGTATTCCGTGGGCATCCACCCTCAGGCAATACAACAACCTGGCGCCGAATATGTTTTTGTATTGGCATTTTTTGCAGTATGCCGCTGACGCGGGGGCGTACTGGTTTGATTTCGGCCGTTCCACCTTGGGAGAGGGGACCTTTAAGTTCAAAGCCCAATGGGGTGCTGAACCTCGGCAGCTTTACTGGCACCGGCTTGATTTTACAGGCAGACAGCGTTCTAATCAACAGCCATCTGCTGGATCGAATGGTGCTCGTGAACGGGTTGCAGCGCTTTGGAGCCGGTTGCCACTGCCGGTGGCCAATGCAATCGGACCGATCTTGCGGCGGCATATCAGTTTATGATCCTACCCCGAGCCCTGCCACCTTCCGGCGTCCGCCTTCGATTCTCTGATATCCTGGCCGGTTTACGGGCCGCCTGGCAGGGAGCCGGGGCAGTGCGTTTTTTTGAGGAGGAGATCCGGCAATACTTTAATGTCCGACACGTGTTTTTGGCGTCCTCTGGTCGGGCTGCCTTAAGTGTGCTGCTTTCGGCACTAAAGCAGCAATATCCGGACAAGAATGAGGTAGTATTGCCGGCCTATACCTCTTTTTCCGTGCCATCCGCCGTGGTTAATGCCGGGCTTAAGGTCGCCTTGTATGACCTTGATGCCGAGACATTGAGCCCCAACCTTGCTAGTCTGCGGAATAGTCTGAGCGCTCAGACTCTCTGTATTGTGGTTTGCCATTTGTATGGTTATCCATGCGACATGGATGCCATCAAAGCGATTGCCGCGGCTCGTGGGATCCCGGTAATCGACGATGCGGCCCAGGCAATGGGTGCGATGTACAAGGGGAGGCAGGTTGGCACTTTGGGTACGGCCGGCCTTTTCAGCCTGAGCAGAGGGAAAAATATTACTGCTGTTGATGGCGGTATCATTGTTACGGATGATGATCGTCTTGCCGCTACACTCACGCAAATTTCCTTGCAGCAGCCACAAGTAACTGATACTCTGATTATGCTTATTAAGGCTGTTGTTCTGGCAGTGCTGCTGTTCCCAAGAGTATACTGGCTGCCGCGCAGTCTGCCATTTTTAAATATTGGCGCCTCGGTATTTGAGCCGGATTTTGTTATTAAGACGTTGTTGCCTTTTCAAGCCGGGATTGCGAGAGAGATGTTGAAACGTCTTTCTGGGATAAACAGAAATCGGCAGGCCACCGCCAAGGCATTACTTGACATTTTGCGAGAAAAGGGAAAAAAAGTGTTTCTCCCTATAGTTGGAGCACAGCCGGTTTATCTGCGTCTGCCGGTGCTGTCAGCCGGAGATCAGCCAGTGGAGAGCCCGGCTTTGGGAGTTGTGAAGTCATATCCTGCCGCGCTTGATGAGGTTGTTGAACTTCAACCCCATCTTGTCCCGACCGGGAAGAATCCTGTGGCAAGGAACCTTGCTGAACATATTGTGACATTGCCAACTCATGAGTTTGTGACGGAAATTGATCAGGGAAAAATAGCCAGTTTTTTGTAGCTACTCAGCTTGCAGGAAAACATGCCAGTCATCTTACGGATAAAAGGATATAAATTTTGGTTTTACGAAGCAGACCTAGCAGAGCCTCCTCATGTTCACGTTGGGAAGGCCAATATGGAAGCAAAATTTTGGTTATCCCCTGTAGGTATTAGCCGTTCTGGAAGATTTAAACCATTAGAACTACGTGATATTGAACGTATCATCAATGATAATAAAGAATTTTTGCTGAATGCCTGGCAGAGTGAGAGGGGGGAAATATGTTAACGCTTAAAGCAAGAATTCCGGCACAAGAAAATTATTCCCCTATCCTGCCCCTGGCAATTCCAGATTTAGGTGAAGTGAAGGCCTTTGCAATTTTTCTTCATGCAATAGGCAAACATTGGAGCGGTGATTTATTTGGATGGAAAGCGGAATACTCGCCTGAAAGGAGAAGGAAACCTCCGGGATCAAGAATGTCGTTTTCGCCAGCTGATTTTTGGATAGGTGAAAGCGGTATTTGGTTCTATTCGCTTATGTGGGAACATGGGAAGGGGAAAGAGCCAGCCGAGTTTTTAGATGACCGGGGAATTGTCAGGGAACAGTAGAGAGATGCTGTTTGCAATCCAAAGAGGTGCAACTATGGCTATCAACATACAAGAAATGACTATAGCAGAAAAATTGATGACAATGGAATTCTTGTGGGACGATTTATGTAAAAACCAAATTGATTTTACATCCCCGGATTGGCATGAAAGCATATTAAAAGACAGAGAAAAAGCCATTATCGAAGGCAAAGATAAGTTCGTTGATTGGGTTGAAGCAAAAAAAGAGATTATTAATTCAATATCATGAAAATTCGTATTCTCCAGTCAGCCAAAGCTGACCTGAAAGAGGGATATTATTTTTATGAACCTCAATCTGTTGGAATAGGTTTTTTTCTGTGACGGGTTCAGTATTGAATAAACATATTGCTATGAGTATGACTTCATGATTCTACAAGGATTATTGAACCGATTTTCAGCCTCAGGCGAGCAAAAAATCGGGGATAGGGGGCATGTCATTTATGCCTTGCTCGTGCTGGCTGGTTTGGTGGTCGCCTATTATGACACCTTGCGTTGGATGTATGAGCGGTTTATCTCCCCCGATACATATTATTCGCATGGTTTTCTTGTCCCTTTTGTTTCCCTTTTTTTTATCTGGCAGGATAGAGAGCATCTGCGCACTTTGCCGATGACCACCGGTTGGTGGGGATTGGCGCTTATCTTTTTTGCCATCCTGTTGCATCTTTTTGGAACTGTTATCTATATTTTCTCGGTTTCCGGCTTTTCGATCTTTTTCCTGGTTGTCGGCATTGCCGTTTTTTTGTGCGGCCCGACAATCAGCCGGGCGATCTGGTTTCCCCTGGCATTTTTATCCTTGATGTTCCCTCTGCCTTCCGCCGTCTTGAATGCGATCTCTTTCCCATTGAAGATGTTTGTTGCCAAGGCCGGTGCGGGTATTGTTTCATTGCTGGGTATAGCAGTCTACCGTGAAGGCTTCAATATCACCATCCCGGCCGGCACCCTTCTGGTCGGCAATCCATGTAGCGGATTACGTTCGCTGATCTCATTCTTAGCGCTGGGTGCTGTTTTCGCTTATTCCGGCACCCTCGCTCCTTACCGCAAGTGGATCCTTTTCGCCCTGACTGTGCCGATTGCAATCCTCTCCAATCTCATTCGGGTTCCGATACTGATTCTGGTCTCACACTATTATGGACTTGAGGCTGCCGGTCCCGAAACCCTTGTTCATACGGGATCAGGAATTCTGGTGTTTGTTCTAGGTTTTATGCTGCTGCTGGGTTTTGCACGGCTGTTGGAGAGCAAATCATGAGAAACAGATACCTGATCGTTATCGGTATCCTCTTGTTTACTGCGGTGGCTGTCAGACTTCTCAGTTATGACACCTTTAACAACCCGGAGAAAGGGCTGAAAGCCATTGCCAATATCCCGCTCAGCTTTGGTCAATGGCAGGGCAAGGATATCACAATGGACGAACTGGTCTATGATATCCTCGAGACCCGCTCGATTATCCATCGCACCTATTCGGCGCCAACCGGTGAAAACGTTTTCCTGTCCATTGTCTATTATACAGAGACCAAGGTCGATTTTCATGCCCCTGAATCGTGCCTGGCCGGCCAGGGTACGCAGATTGCCAAGGAAGACAAGACGATATCTTTTAACAACGCTGGTCAGCCCATCAAGCTCGATCTCAACCAACTGGTCAGACAGGAAGAGAAAAGCAATACCCTAATCTATTATTTTTACAAAGCCGGAAAATTCCTCGGCCGGGATTATATCCGTCTAAGACTAAACCTTATGCTGAATAAGTTTGCGAGTGAAGAGAAGAGCGGCTCCCTCATCCGGGTTTCCACCCCGATTTCTACCAGCCCGGATGGCGGAGAGAAGGCTGCGGCAACCTTGCGGAAGTTTGTCGAGGAGTTATATCCATATCTATTGCGGCTGTAACTATCCAACAAAAGGTGGTGGCAGTGGTCCCTAGAAATTTTCCCCTCCGGTCTTATGAGGTGAACAATGCGTGAACTCCAGGTTGTACAGCAGAAGAAATTGGAAATCCTTGCTGTCGCTCGTGCCCATGGCCTTGTTAATGTGCGTGTTTTTGGCTCGGTTGCCCGTGGCGAGGATACCCCCCAAAGTGATATCGATTTACTTGTTGATTTGGAAAATGGCCGCACTTTGCTTGATTTAGGCGGCGCGCTTGTCAAACTTCAGGAGCTTTTAGGGCGCAGGGTGGATATTGTGACTGAGCGCGGACTGCATTGGTACCTCCGGGAGAAGATAATGCAAGAGGCTCGGCCGTTATGAAGGATGACAAGCTCTATCTTATCCACATCAATGAGAGTATTGGCAAGATTGAATCATATATGTCTGGCCTTGACTTTTTTGCTTTTATGGAAAAGACCATGGTTCAGGATGCTGTGCTCAGGAATCTGCAGGTGCTAGCTGAATCAACCCAGCGTCTTTCTGACGATTTTAAGGCTCAACATCCTGAAATCGAATGGTACAAGATTGCAGGCCTGCGGAATATCCTGGTTCACGACTACCTGGGAATTGATTTTGAGACGGTGTGGGCTGTTGCAACGAACAGGCTGTCTGATTTAAAAGTAATTGTCCGATTAGGATCGGAGTAGTAGTGTGGCGCTGTTAGTGATTCTATAACCCATTAACCTAAAGGATTTGTTCGATTTGTATAATTTTTTCAAATGGTTTTACAACAGAATAAAGGCCTACAAGCGGGACAAGTTTCTGGAGAAACTTGTCAATCGAGGGTTAATTTTGGGTAAAAATGTGCACATAGTTGATTCCTTCTTTTTTGATCCATCGCATTGTTTTTTGATCTCTATTAGCGATAATTGCACGATTTGCCCGAATGTCCGCCTGATTGCTCATGATGCCAGCACGAAATATTTTCTTGGTTATACGAAAATCGGCAGGATAACGATTCATGAGAACTGTTTTATCGGTGATTCGGTGATTGTATTGCCGAATGTCAGTATCGGTCCGAATGCCGTTGTCGGAGCAGGTTCTGTTGTTACCAGAGATGTTTCTCCGGGCATGGTGGTTGCTGGGAACCCGGCTGTGCCTCGTGGCACTCTGCCAGATTATCTCGAAAAGATAAAAACAAAAAGCAAGGGGAAGAGGGTATTTGACGAAGCATATTACATTGACGTAATGACCGAAGAAAAAAAGAAGGAAATGTTGGATTCATGTAATGATTCAATAGGGTTTATTGTTTGAATAGCACCTTAACTTGAACGGAAAATACCAGGCAACCTACTTTCCGTTAATTTCTTAGCCTGCTAATTGTTTAATGTTAACAGCCAGTTTATTGTGAGAACATGTCCACAAAACGGAAAATAAAAGTATTACAGATAACTCACGATTTGGCGATCGGTGGACTGCAGCAAGTGGTTGTAAATATCTGTCGAACCATTAACCGTGATAAATTTGATATATCTGTTCTCTGTCTGCGCACCCTTGGTGAGTTTGTCCCGGCTATAGAAAAGATGGGGATTGAAGTGCAGCTATTACCTCAGAAGGAGAATGCCACTGATTATTTATCGTTTTTGAAGGTCGCCAGAATTCTTAAGGAAAAGCGCCCTGACGTCATCCATACTCATAATACGCAACCTTTTATTGATGGCACAATTGCGGCAATGCTGGCCGGTGTAAAAACAGTTGTCCACACCGATCACGCCCGTTCTTTTCCAGATAAGCGGCGGTATATGTTTGCTGAGTGGCTTATATCTCACTATGCGTACAAGATTGTCGGAGTTTCTGAACACACGGCTAACAACTTGATCTCATACGAAAAAATTTCAAAAGACAAGCTTGTGGTTATTCCCAACGGAATTGATGGCGCGCAATTTCAATCGCCCTTTGATCCAGAGAGTAAAAAACGGGAACTTGGTATATCGAATACGGGGCCTATTATCGGCTTAGGAGTTCGTCTTTCTGAGCAAAAAGGCATAACATATTTACTTCAGGCGATGCCGGCGCTGGTGGCGGAATTTCCATCAATAATTCTACTTATTGCCGGTAGCGGCCCATTGGAAGAAACGTTGAAGAGTGAAGCCGAACAACTGGGTGTGAACAACAACGTGCATTTTTTAGGGCCTCGACTTGATCTTAATGAAATTATACGTCTTTTTGATGTGTATGTTCTGCCTTCTCTTTGGGAGGGGTTGCCAATGGTTCTTCTGGAGGCTATGGCTGCAGGCCTGCCGATTGTGGCTACTGATGTCGGCGGCGTTTATTGGTAACTGCCCGTAATCCAGACTTGCTAGCTTCCAGCCTTATCCGCTTACTGAGAAATGAATCTTGGCGTCGAGACTACGGTTCGTTTGGACGCCGAATATTTGATGGGCAATTCAGCGCAAGGATTATGACGGAAAAATATGAAAGGTTGTATGAGCGCCGCATCGGAATCTAATAGTAAAAAAAAATACGAGAATTTAATGTCGTTAGGGCAGTGGCAATTATAATTTCATTTAGGTAAACCACCGGCTTTGCTGGTGGACAATAAAAGTTTGCCGGTTCCGGAATAATATAGAAGCCTCCTTTGGCGCAGACCGTTCAAAGTCACGAAAAAGGAGGCTTCATGAACGACACTCAATGTTTAAGCCATGCAAAATGGGATTGCAAATATCATGTGGTATGGATTCCGAAATACCGACAAAGTTACCGGAATGGTTATCGTCCTAGGTCGTTAATTAACCGATAGAAGAAAATTTACAGCAACTTTTGGACTTGACTAAAAATTCAAGCGGCGTTTTTCAGTAATCTCGTAACGTATGTGTTTATTTAGTAATTGTCAGTCAAAGTAATACATAGGGGTAACTAGTGGAAAAAAAACGAATTCTCATGATCTCCCCAGGACCTGTCTTCAAGATAAGAACTGATAAGCTTAAAGGTCTTTCTGCTAATTTTGTTGGAGATGTTATTACATCATCGCCTATAAAAGAAATAATTAATACAAATGAAGTTTATGGATTTAACTACAATTGTACCTTCTATAATGTTCGGTTCCCTTTGATTTCCAATTTGTTATTTTTCTTTTTTGCAGTTCGGTTTTGTGTTAAACGCAGATTGTCAGGGACAAAACATGATTTAGTTGTAACCTATGATCCATTAAAGACTGGACTTATCGGATTAGTTTGTGCGTGGATTTTGAATACTCGTTTTGCGCCTGAAGTTAATGGTGTGTATACTTCGCCGGCCGAATATATTGATGATGCAAAGTCGTTTTCTACCCGGATAAAAAGAATTATGTATCCGATAATTGAAGGATTTATTTTAAAAAGGTCGGATGGAATAAAAGTGCAGTATCCAAATCAACTTGCACCATTTAAACGACTCATTAAAACTGAAATTGTTCGTTGCTTTCATAATTATGTGGATATTGATAAGTTTTTAGAGGGTGTAGAAATTGAAGAAAAGAAGGAGATATTGTTTGTTGGTTTTCCTTTTTATAGAAAAGGAGTGGATATCCTTATCTCTGCTTTTAAATTGATCAGTTCCGATTATCCCGAATGGAAATTAAAAATATTGGGGTGGTACCCGAATCCAACAACCCTTAACAAAGCAATTGATGGGCATCCTCAGATTATATATCAACCCCCCGTTCATCCTGATGAGATGCCATTACACATTTGTTCATGTGCAATTTTTGTAATGCCTTCACGGTCTGAGGCAAAAGCTCGGACACTCATTGAGTCAATGGCAGCCGGAAAGGCGCGAATTGGTTCAAATATTGACGGGACACCGACAATTATCGCGGATGGGATAGACGGTTTATTGTTTGAGAGCGAAAATATTTTTGATCTTGCGGAGAAAATGCGCTTGCTCATCGATAGTCCAGATTTAAGAATGCGCTTGGGGCAGGTAGGAAGAATACGTGCTCAACAAGAATTTAATAAAGATAAATACTATACAGATCTTACAAATTTTTACTTCGAGGTCATTAATAAAAATATCTATTACCATCGAACTTCAGCCATTATTTTTAGGTAATATCATAACTCACTGCTGTCTCATAGTTTTAAAAGAGAGAAAGTTTTTTGGGTATCAAGGCATTCGTTAAGATGATGCTTCTTATGACACAGTCACAGAAGCTAGAAGGTCGATCATGCAATATATGGACTGGTACAACCGCTCCAGGCCGCATTTGAGCCTTGATAAGAAAACACCTGATGAAAGTTTATACCGTGATGCTGCAGCGATTAAAATAGCAGCGTAAGAATCAGCAGAGATTCCACTTAAAAAAGGAAGACTGCTGCTCAAAGGAGTGGGGCCAGCTCTCTCTCTTCCCTGTGAAGAATGGTTATAACCGATGCCAATTGATCACGAAAAACAGAGATCGCGCCAAACAGAATTGGACATTTTGAGATTTATTGCGATTGTTGGTGTGCTCATAATCCATTCATCTACTCGCTTTGCTTCTTCTGATATTGAAAAGCATATTGGTGCATGGTTTTCAATATTTTCGCGTCCTTGTGTTGGGATTTTTCTATTTATATCTGGATTTTTACTGTCAAAAAATTATTTTGATTGCTATCAATTGATAAGGCATTTCAAAAGAGTCTTAATTCCCTACACATTTTTTTCGATTTTAGCATTTTTATATAAATACAATATAGAAATTGCATCAATTATTTATAAACATCCATTTAATATTTTTTTTCAATATGTTTTTGGAAACTCTTTTGGAATTTATTATTTTGTTTTTATAATATGCATTAATTATATATTATTATTTTATTCTAATAACTCTACATATGACGTAATTTTGATATTTTTTTCTATAGTTATTTTGGTACACACTGCATATTATAAGGAAATTGTATCTCTATTGTCACACAGTTTCAAATTTAATGATGATGTCTATATTAACAGATATATTTTTTGGCCATTTTTTTTCTTTTTAGGTGCAAAAACACAATCTGCTCATTTGGTTAAATATCTCAAGGACAAAAAGCTCTATTTTATTTATTTTTGGATTGTTTCTTTTTTAATTTACAATGTGTTATTTTATTTTGATTTTAATAATATAGATGGATACAACTCAATAATTGGTACTATTTATACAATTGCAACAATATATTTTTTATTTTGCATGGATATAAAAAGTAATTCAATAATAATGTATATTGGAAAAATGAGTTACTATTTATATCTAAGCCATATATTTATTGTCTATATATTTTGTGATGGTGCAAAATTTTACAGAATATCCTTACCTTTTTGGTTTTCTATTGTTAGCTTTCTAATGTCATTATTTATACCATTATTGTTCTATGAATTCCAAAAGAAATTATTTAATAATCAATTTAGTAAATATCTTGGGGTAATGGATTGAAATTTTTATAATTTCTTCCGCACAGAGTAAACAATAATGCCACTACAAAAAAACTTTTTTGTAATCAAATATCCTAATGAAATACAGTGATATAAGTAAATACAGAACTGAATTGATGGGCATTGCTATTTTATGGGTGTATTTATTCCATTCTCAAATTATTATCTCTAGGTCATTTTATTACTGTATTCCATTTGTGCTAAAAGAAACTGGATACATTGGAGTGGACATTTTTTTCTTTCTTTCAGGTTATGGATTAATATACTTATTTTATAATAATAACACATCAATTTCATCTTTCTATTACAAGAGATTTCTTAGAATAATTCCTACATATTGGATAATAATTTTAATTAATTCATTATTAAGATATTGTTGTTTCGGAGAGATATCTACTACGTACAATATTATACAAAAAATGTTATGTACTGGTTTTTTTACAAACAAAAATAAATTTGATTGGTTTGTTCCAACAATTATTTTTCTGTATATTCTGTATCCAATATTTTATTTTTTTTATAAAAAAGCATATAATAAAAACAATATTATATATTTAATAATATTTTGTTCAATGATTTTGTGTATTCTAGTAATATTAACTAACAATAATTTTTTTCTGATTTCTGCTTCAAGAGTGCCAATTTTTTTTATTGGATCTCATATTGGTTATCTTTCAATAACAAACAATGCTGAAATGAGAATTTCACAAATAATTAAATATTTATTTTTAATAGCCACTTCAGCTTTATTGTTAGCAGTAATTATAATTAAATTTAATTACGAGAAGAGATCTTTATATGGATTATGGTGGTATCCACTAATTGTTTCAACTTTCCCAATTTGTTTATTTTTTACATCAGCATTAAAATATTTTTTTAAAAATGCTGGTATTTTCTCAAATTTAACAAAAAAAATTCTACTTTATTGTGGTAACAATAGCCTTGAAATTTACTTGATCCATGTTTTTATTGTTTTTCCTGTAGGAGAAAAATTATTTCTATTTTTTAGATTGATGGAATGGCCTATCAACTCTGGTCGTGTTCTTGAGCATTTAATATATTTATTTATTTCAATTGGATTGGCAATAAGTTTAAGAAAATGTTGTAAATCGATAATATCAGTTAGTTATTCAACTATTGCCTTAGATAAGAATAAATAATCATAGAAGGACAAATAGAGGCATGGTCGACAGGTGGATTATCAAAAAAACGCGTAATTATTTGTCCGGAAAAGTTTTGCCAAATCAATAGATCTGGTAACAAAAAAAGCCTTTGACGTATTGCATAGATTAATATGGTGTCCAAACAAATGAAAATTTTACATGTCGTTAAAACAATGTATCCGGCCGGAGTTGAGTCATGGTTAATGGATGTTCTAAGATTTATTGACCGGGATAACTATAAACTGGATTTTCTCGTTCAAACTGCTACGGAGACTGAATATAACAAGAAAATTCAAACATTAGGCGCAAAAGTCATTCCGTGCTTAGGATTGCCCAATATAATTAAATTTTCTTATAATTTTTTTAAGATATGTAGAGAATTTGGGCCATATGATATTATTCATAGTCATATTCATCATGCTTCAGGATATATCTTATTTCTTAGCTGGCTTGTTGGCATTCCAGTAAGAATCGCACATTGTCATAGTGACACCAGATCAGTAAAAAGAAAGTTGATTAAGAAGTGTTATTTATTGGTTATGAAATTGTTGATTAAAATATTTGCAACTGATGGTATTGCATGTTCAATACCAGCTGCTGATGATTTGTTCGGACCTCGGTGGAAGATAAACAATAAATATAGTATCCTTCATTGCGGTATTAATTTAGAACAATTTGATTTTAACCATATTCCTATTATTAATCAGCGTAAATTGTTTAATATCCCAAGCTATGGATTTGTTCTTGGTCATATTGGAAGATTTACGCACTCAAAAAATCATGATTTAATTATTAGAATTGCAATGAAATTATTCGCTAAACATGAAAAATTATATTTATTGCTTGTTGGTGACGGTGGTCTGAGGGAATATTACGAACAATTAATCAATAATTCTATATATAAAGAACGAGTTGTTTTTGCAGGTTATAGAGATAACGTTAATGAAATTATGATGGATGTTTTTGATGTGTTTATTTTTCCATCATTATATGAAGGACTTGGTTTAGCTTTAATTGAAGCACAATCTGCTGCATTACCTTGTGTTGTGTCAGACGTAATTCCTGATGAAGCAGTTATAGTACCAGAATTAGTTACAAAATTATCGTTGCAATGTGATGACAAAATATGGATTTCTACTATAGATGATCTAATAATTAATCAAAAAAAAATAAACAGAAGTGCAATATTAAATATAGTGAAAAAAAGTTCATTTAATATTGTTTATTGCATTAAAAGGCTTGAACTAATCTACAACAGGCATAATGAAAATTTCATTAACAACAAAGGCTGCTAAAAGCGGCATCTGGTTCGCCAGTTTAACTAGTATTTCACAGATTGTTTCGTGGTCTTTTACTCTGATTGTAGCTAGGGTTTTGATGCCAGAAGATTATGGTCTAATGGCTATGGCTGGCTTTTTAACAGCATATATTGAGTTGATTAGTGAATTAGGTATTGGATCTGCTATTGTTCAAAAAAAGGAGATAAATCATGAAGAACTTTCCAGTGTTTTCTGGGCGGCCGTTTTTGCGGGATTAGTTTGTAGCTTAATTGCACTTTGTATGGCATATCCCACAGCTTGGATATTTGGTGATATGCGGATTGTCCCAATAACATGTACTATTTCTTTGCTTTTTCTTATCGGATCAGCCTCTAATGTTCCTTTTAATATTCTAAGAAGGGATTTTAGATTTAAAGAAATAGGGGTTGTAAATATTATATCAATGTTTGTGAGCTCTATAGCCCAAATAATAATGGCCTGTAAAGGATTTGGTGTTTATACATTGATTTTTGGAGTGATTATCGTCAGATTAACAAAGGCAATATCATTCTTTTATATATCAAAATGGCACCCAATGATGCACTATTCTTATTGTGAGGTAAGGCCATTTTTGAAATACGGCGTTAATCTTGCCGGTTCGTCATCCATTAACAGATTAATTGAATCAATAGACAAATTTATTGTTGGTAAATTGTTCAATGCAGAAAAATTAGGGTCTTATGGTTTTGCAATGACTCTTGCCTCATTGCCTACTGACAAAATCTGGCCAATATTTCAACAGATTTCCTTCCCATTATTTTCAAGATTTCAAGATAATCGAGATGAATTGATCGTTCACTTTCGAAGAATATTATCTTATTTGATGTTTATAGTTTGTCCTCTCTTTTTGGGAGGTGCTGTGTTTGGCGAAGTTTTGATAATAAGTATTCTTGGGGAAAAATGGATACCAATTGTATTTATGTTTAGAGTGTTTTGTATTACAAAGTTGTTTGATACAGTTAGTGAATTTAGTAGCATGTTGTGCCTGTCAACTGGAAAATCCCATTTTGTTCTATTGTTCAGCACGATAAAGTTTGTTGTGTTACCCATATCAATTTATATCTCAGCTTGCTATTCATTTGAGGCATTAATAATTCCATGGATAATGATATATCCAATATTATGTATTTTTTGGATTTTGTACAATAATTTCGTTTTTAGAATAAGTTTAATGGACTATTTTTTATCTGTCTATAGGCCACTAATTGGAACGGTCTTGGCAATTGTAGTCGCATTAATAATTCATAGTATAGTCGGCAAACTGTTGGTGCTTAAAAATGTTGAGTTACTGCTTACTGAGCTGTGCGTATTCGTCGCTACATACATTGTATATTTACTGCAATTTGAAAGAAAAATATTTAATGAACTTGCTGTAATGATAAGAAATAGATAGGCAAAAGCGATGGCTTTTAATGGTTATTTTGTTAGCTATGATGAGCATAATCATATTGCAAATTCTGAAGCCACTTTTGCTCTTGTCGGTATACTAATGATTTTATCGTTAGTGATTATATTTACTACCAAATGGGGCAAGACAACAGCCAATAGCGAATCTATAGTCTATTTTAGACACGAAACAAGTGAGGCGTTGAGGGGAATAGCAATTTTATGTCTATTGTTAGGCCATTTCGCACTTAAATGTGTTGAAGGTGTATATTCTTTTGAACTAGCAGGAAGATGGTCAGTGATTATTTTTTTATTCACTTCTGGTTTTGGTCTGACAAAAAAGTATGCTGTAGAGAATCTGCCTTCAAATTTTTTTGTTCAAAGAATAAGTAAATTATTACCATCTACTTCAGTAACTATGGCAATGTTTATTGTTCTTGATTTTATTCTGCTTGACAGAACATATTCTTGGAAAACTGTAATATTAAATTTGCTTGGTATTATTACAACTCGTTCTGCCGATGGTTCAGCGTGGTATATTACATACATACTTGTATTGTATCTTTTGTATTTTTTAACTTCAATTATTAGTTGCAATAAGTTTGTTAAAATAATAATTCTATATTGTATGTGCAGTATGTGCAGTATATTAATATGGAAATATAAACAACTTTCATATTATTTAAGCAATTGGCCGCAATATACTATTGTTTTCCCTTCTGCAGTAGCAATTGGATTGTATTTCAAATTAATCTATGACCAATTAACTTCAAGAATTAGAATTATTCAAATGGTATTTCTTTTTTTATTAGTAATATTGTTATTGTATAATTACACTGTTAAAATAGAAGGTCATATATATACTGGTTTAGTAAATTCATTTCAATTGCACATAATTGTATCGATTATTTCTGATTTTTTGTTGATTTTGTTGTTGTTGTTTCTAACCATTTTGTTTGACTATTTTCAGATTTGCTCTTCATTTCTAGCTTATCTCGGAAGATATTCATTAGAAATTTTCTTATTACATTTACCATTTATGGAAAAATATGATTTTTTTCTGTTTAGAAAGCCGCTGTTATTGATGTTAATATTATATATTTCTTTTATTCTCATTATAAGCATTGCTTTTAAAAAAATTATAATCAAATTAAGCCAAATCTTTAAATTAGTCTTGTAGATTGTTTGGTTATTGGGGTTTTACATTGCCACAAAACAAACCTATTGATGACTTAAAGTCGTAAACGGTCAGCCATTCCCGATGTGGAGTATGCAGCATCGTGAAACTTGAGATTTTCGCAACCATAGGAGCATAAACCAGCCTTGTTGGTGTGCCTTCTGGACCACCCAGGCAAACTTTGTTAAAAACGGCGCAAAACCCCGTTGCCCAGGCAACACCTTATCATCCGTCCTTTCTGTCCTTGTTGCCGGAGAGGCGCCTGCTCTTTGAAAACTCGTACTTTGCCTTGCTGTCCTGTTTACATTGGAACCGGACAGGGTGGCTTTTCGACGCCATAAGCGATAGCTCGCAAAATCGCCTCCATTGAAGGAGCAACAAAATTGTGGAAATAAGCACGGATTAATTCCCATAGCCTTACCTTGCTTTCGCATTTTTCCCAAGCCGCCTGAAAGACCGGACAGCAGAGTTGCTGGAGCTGGTCCACCAGGAAGGCCAGCATCATCAGATGCATGAATACGGCACTCAAATGTTTTTTGCCCAAGCCGTAATTGTGGCCGAGATTGTAGCCCTGATTCTTGAGCGTGTTGAAGGTTTCGTTCTCTATCCGCCAGCGGGCTCGGCCGCCGCGCATGAGCTGATAGACATTCTCCTCGGTGATTTTGATGTCCGTCACCCAACTAAAGCGCTTCAGGATTTTTGGCTCTTCGCCCTCCCGGTCCTCAACCTCCCAGTACTCAAGAAAGTTGACCCGTAACCCATCTTGACTTGCCAGGTTGAGGGGAACGCCGTTGATGAAGCGAAAACAGTGGCTTTTGTTTTTATGCTTCGAGTCGGGCACGATAAAATCCGTCACCTCGCCACGGCTAGCCGCTTCGTCGATACTCGAAAAGAAAAACGTGATCGCCGGGCTTGACCGAAAGAATATAACGCACATCGTGGCGTTCCAGTTCCTTGATGTGGGGAGCGTTAGCGCTGAGCGCATCCTCGGTAATGATTATCTTTAGGTGCGGATGCTCGCGACGCAGATCCTCGAAAAACCGTTTAGCGGCGTTCCGCTCGCAGTCGTTCTTGCTTGAGCCGTCCTGCCGACGGATCATTTCCGGACACACCGGAATGACCTCGCGGCGGTCTGGATGGACAAAAGCGCCTGCCAGCATTTGCAGGTGGTACTCGATAGTGCCGTTGCGCCTCTTCTTGGTCAGACAAGAATCGGAGCCGATCGCTTCAGAGGAATAGATGCCTGTCCCGTCCAGGGCGAGCAGGAAATAGCCGTTCATCCAGATCATTTTTTGCAGGGCTTTGCCTCGCTGGGCCTGATGTAAAACGCTCCGGAATGGGCGGCGCAGGTAGCCGGGTAAGACTTCATCACAGATATCGCGCATCTGGCTATCGCAGGGAATAGCGCCAACGCCATAAACACCGCGCAGGCTCTCGGGGTCATCGCGGCGACGTTTATCGAAGGCAAGCAAGGACGGGTCTTTGAGCGAGAACATGGCAAAACCGCTCATCAAAGCATCCGCCAAAGGGATTTCAATGTTGCCGGCACGGTGGTCTGGCACCGTGGCAAAATCCTTGCGGATAGTGGCGAACAAGGCGTCGGCGTTAAGATGAGTACGCATTTTGATCCTGGCAAGCAGGTTTTAATGGTAGACATGGCGGCTCTCCTTTGTAAGTGGTTGAATATACAAAGAAAAATCGCTTCACCACTTTAATTGTTATGTCAAGTAAAAAATTGCGCCGACCCAAAAATATTTTTTATTATAAAACCACTATGTTATACAGTAGAAGTCCAGCTAAAATGGTGCATAATGCGCACAGCTCTAACATGAATCATAACAAAAAGTTTGCGAAACCGCCACTTCTCATCCCGTGTCAGCATTGGGCTGAGGAAGGCATCGGGAATTGCTGGTAAACGGTTAAGGCATTGCTTAATTTTTAAGCGATTTTTATGGACACTTCTATGTTAACTTATGAGGTTGAGAAAAAGACCAAGACTTGGTTCTTTTTTATTCTTATTTATCTTATAGTGGATTTTATTCGCCCACAAGATTTGGCCCCTATTGGAGCGGTGCGGTTAGGGATGCTGAGTATGCTGGTGCTACTTAGTTATTGTCTTATCCTCGGGAAATTTTTTTTTGAAATTCCACAGATTAGGATATTATGGTTGTTTTTTGTTCTTTTGGTAATTCATATTCCACTGGCCCGCAATAATTTTTATGCATATCAAACAGCCATGGCATTTTTACCCATGCTAGTATTTGTATTGTCTTTAGTTTTTTGTTTGAATATTAAAAGGTTAAAGATTGTTGTCAATCTAATAATTCTCTCTATGATTTATATGGCTTTTTTTGGGCTTACTCATGGAGGGCATGGGTCAGGAGGATATTTTACAGATGAAAACGACTTAGCACTTTTTATTATTTTTGTGTTACCGCTTTGTTATTTTCTCATTTTTGTTGGACATAAAATAAAATGGAAGATTTTTTATGCTTTCTCCACATTGATTGGCTTGGCAGCAGTGATTGCAACTATGTCCCGTGGCGGAATGGTTGGACTGATTGCCATTGGGATCGGAGTATGGTTTTTTAGCAACAAAAAGATATTATCTCTTTTGCTCATAGGGTTTCTCACAATATTTATATTTTGGATTGGGGAAGCATCATACTGGCAAGAGATGTCTACTATTAGCGATATTACGGAAAGTACTGCCCAAGCACGTATTCAATCATGGACTACGGCATGGAAAATGTTTTTGGACAACCCATTTGGCGTTGGCGGTAACAATTTTCAAGTCCGTTTTCCCGAATATCAAACTGAATGGTTTAAACGTGGTATGTGGGGTCGTGTATCTCATTCCTTGTGGTTTACAATACTTTCAGAACTCGGCATACCAGGGTGTATTTTATATCTAGGTCTTAGTGTAAAAAATTTTTCGGATATTGCGATAATACGACGGTTGCCAGTTGAGGGAAGCGATGATGTCATTTATCTGAAGGCACTTGCATCTGCCTTTACATGTAGTATTCTTGGTTATTTTGCTTGTGGAACATTTCTTTCGGTTCTTTATTATCCCTATTATTGGTACCTTACAGGAATTATTGTGGCGACAACTCGTATAGGCCAGGAAATAGTTGCGCGACAGAATGATATCATTAATTTACGGCCAAGTTCATAAATGCGTTCATTGATAAGTTATTTACTATATCATCTAACCCCCATCCCCGCGAGCGTGAACAACGAAGGATGAAACTTTTCGAATAATAGGTCATGGTTACCCTTGCAACTTTCTGTGGTTTTATAATAACCAAAACAAAAGAGGGTAACCATGACCAGACACTATGATAACAAAGTATATAGTGGACCCCGGAAAATAGGACAGTATGTTAAGGTAGAAAACATACTATTCAAAACAAGGGAAAAACGATGAAAAAAAAAGGGTACAGCAAGGATTTAAAATCGAAGGTTGCTTTGGCAGCCATCAAGGCACAGAAGACGGTTCCGGAAATCGCCTCGGAATTTGGAGTTCATGTCAGTCAGGTGAACAAGTGGAAAAAGCAATTGCTGGATGCTTCGCCTGATATTTTTGGAGATAAATCTGCAAAGGCCCTTAAGGGGATTGATGCAGAGAGGGATCGTTTATACCAGCAAATCGGTAAACTG
>Ga0208863_1000775_pt1 | contig 25222 bp, 23 predicted proteins | sample RifOxyD3_FD_184040 | JGI IMG/M metagenome (GOLD analysis project Ga0208863, IMG submission 184040) | Soil microbial communities from Rifle, Colorado - Rifle Oxygen_injection D3 (SPAdes) | ecosystem: Environmental > Terrestrial > Deep subsurface > Rock core/Sediment | place: Rifle, Colorado...
GTCTGGTCATGGTTACCCTCTTTTGTTTTGGTTATTATAAAACCACAGAAAGTTGCAAGGGTAACCATGACCTATTATTCGAAAAGTTTCATCCTTCGTTGTTCCCGCTCGCGGGGATGGGGGTTAGTAAAAGATAACCCTGTCGACCCGGCATCAACCATGATCCGATCACCCTCTGCAAACTCCCCTGCCAGAATCTTCATGGCCAGGGCATCCTGGACATGACGCTGGATGGCCCGTTTTAAAGGCCTGGCCCCAAAAGCAGGATCATACCCCTTCTCTATGAGATACTCCCTGGCGGCCGGACTCAACTCCACGTGGTATTTCTGCTCAGCAAGCCGGTCTATCAGAAGTTTGGTCTGGATATCGACAATCCTGGCCAATTGTTCGCGTCCGAGACTATGGAAAATGATGATATCGTCAATGCGGTTCAAAAACTCCGGTTTAAACTGCCGATGGAGGATTGCCTCAACCTGCTTCTCCATCTCCTGGCGGTTTTGATCACCCAGGTCCATTATCAACTGACTGCCCAGGTTTGAGGTCATGATCAAAATAGTATTCTTAAAATCCACGGTCCGGCCCTTGCCGTCAGTCATACGACCATCGTCCAGGATCTGCAGCAGGACATTAAAAACATCCGGATGAGCCTTTTCGATCTCGTCAAACAGTATCACGGCATAGGGCCGGCGCCGTACTGCCTCGGTCAGATAACCACCCTCCTCATAACCTACATAACCCGGAGGAGCGCCGATTAACCGCGCTACTGAATGTTTTTCCATGAACTCCGACATATCAAGGCGAATCAAGGCCTGTTCACTGTCGAACAGAAAGGCCGCCAAGGTCCTGGCCAGCTCAGTCTTACCCACCCCGGTCGGACCCAGGAAAATGAACGAACCGAGCGGCCTATTTGGATCCTGGAGCCCGGCCCGAGCCCGACGCACGGCATTGGCTACCGCGCTGATCGCCTCTTCCTGGCCCACCACCCGACTCGCCATGTGTTGCTCGGCCTGCACGAGTTTTTCTTTTTCGCCGGTCAGCAAACGGTCGACCGGAATACCGGTCCATTTGGCGACCACCGAAGCGATGTCCTCCTCTGAGACCTCTTCTTTAAGCATCTTGCGATCCTGTTGGATTACGGCAAGCCGCTCGTTGGCCTCGACAAGTTTTTTCTCCAAGCCCACCAAGATGCCGTATCGAATCTCAGCCACCTTGGCCAGATCCCCACGACGCTGGGCCTGCTGCTCGGTAACTCCTGCCTCCTCGATCCCGGCCTTGATCTTGCGGATCTCCTGGATAATCTCCTTTTCAAGCCCCCAGTGGGCCTTCATGCTGTGCAGGGTCTCGTTCACCTCAGCCAACTCGGCGTTTACTTTGGCAAGTCGTTCGGCAGAGGCCTTGTCTTTCTCCTTTTGGAGGGCCACCCGTTCGATCTCAAGTTTGATCCGACGGCGATCCACCTCGTCAATCACAGTGGGCATGCTGTCTATCTCGATACGCAACCGCGAGGCAGCCTCATCAATCAGATCAATCGCTTTATCCGGCAGAAACCGGCTGGTGATATAACGATTCGACAAAACAGCTGCGGCCACGGTTGCAGCATCCATGATCCGGACGCCATGATGGACCTCATATTTTTCCTTAATGCCTCGCAGTATGGCGATAGTGTCTTCTACGGAGGGTTCCTGCACCAGGACCTGCTGAAAACGACGTTCGAGGGCCGAATCTTTTTCGATATACTTACGATACTCGTCTAAGGTGGTGGCGCCCACGCAATGCAATTCACCCCGGGCCAGCGCCGGTTTGAGCATGTTGGAGGCGTCCATGGAGCCCTCAGCCGCACCGGCGCCGACCAGGGTGTGGATCTCATCGATAAAGAGGATAATCTCACCCTCTCGCTTCTGGACCTCCTTCAAAACCGCCTTGAGCCGATCCTCGAACTCACCACGATATTTGGCGCCGGCGACCAGAGCCCCCATATCAAGCGCAAGCACCTGCCGATTACGCAAAGTCTCAGGAATATCGCCATTGACAATCCGCTGAGCCAGGCCCTCAACTATGGCTGTTTTCCCGACTCCCGGTTCACCGATCAACACCGGGTTATTCTTGGTTCGCCGGGACAGAACCTGGATCACCCGTCGAACTTCATCGTCCCGGCCGATCACCGGATCGAGCTTACCGGCCTTTGCCATATCAGTGAGATTGCATGCATATTTTTGAAGGGCCTGATATTTGTCTTCCGGATTCTGATCGGTCACCCGCTGACTTCCACGAACAGCAACCAAGGCCTGCATAAAGGCTTCTTTGGTTACGCCTTTGCCTTTAAGCATGACAGCTACGGATGACTGCCGATCATCCAGAAGCGCCATAAACAGATGCTCCTGGCTGACATATTCGTCCTGCATACCGCCTGCAATCTTAAAGGCCAGATCAAGAACGTGCTTGAGCTGAGGAGAGGCATAGAGCGTAAAGCCGCCGCCACTAACCGCAGGCAACTGATCGAGTAACCGGTCGACCTCGGTCTGTATTACGGCAGGGAGAACTCCAATCTTCTGCAATACCGGGACTACAACCCCTTCCGGCTGCTGCAGCAAGGCTTTAAGCAGATGTTCCGGTTTGAATTCCTGGTGCCCCCTGCTCTCGGCCAAGGTTTGGGCCTCGCGCAACACATCTTGTGATTTTTGAGTAAACTTATCAAATTGCATGGTATTCTCCATAGCCAAACCGTTTAGATGATGAAGAAAGGTATTTCATGCAAAAAGGGTAAGTTCTGAGCATCACCATGTCAAGAATCATTCTACAAGTATTAGTTGGTTAATTATCGAAAGGGGTTACTTCATGAGCGAAAGCTTAGAAAAATTATGAGGAATCCGATTCTGAGCTAACGGGTGGCGACCACATGTCCCAGCGGCTCTAAAAGCTGGCCGAGATTCAATGGTAATCAGATATTGAATTGATACTTCCTTTCCTAAATTAAATTATTGTTTGCAAAATTTCTTAAATTTTTCATTCATTGGCGTTTCTCAATTATCCCACTGTTCACGCAATAGTACAAAATTTACTACTGATTGTTTCTCCCGCAAAATCAACAAGTTCAAGAAACGTCCGCACGACACTTCTTTCTCTTACTCGCCCCACCGAGCAGGCTGGCCGGTCGTGTTGAGTACACTTTGCCAGAGCGTGGAGGTCGAGTTTAGAAGCTTTGTCTGACCACATATGGCCGAAAACGGAATATGAGTGAAAAAGCCATGCCAAAAGCCGATAAACATGCCTGTCTTGCCTGCCATGCCGGCGTGGACGGCATAACGGGCCAGATCGGCGCAGAATATCTTATCCGGCCCATTGGCCGGAACGCTACGAATGATATAGCTGGGGTCAAAGTACTTAACCTGCACCTCTTCCTGCCAAACGGCAAAGGCTTGTTGGATCGCTCCTTTCAGAAAAAGTCCGACTTCATTGAATCGGATGTTCCCGGAGTCGTCGTGTTCGGCTTTGTGCCCGATAAGATTCTGGCAGGCACCTTCAGCCACCGCGACCACTGCATGATGGCGGTCCTTGAGACGACGACGTAAATGTTCTAGGAAACCGTTGGGGCCGTGCATGACAACCTCGATTTCAGGGATCAGGCAAAAGTTGACGTCCCCGTTGGCTCGCGTGGCCATGGCGGTAATAAACCCGGCATGTCGGCCCATCAATTTCACCAGGCCAACGCCGTTCCTTGCTCCTCTGGCCTCTACGTGGGCGCAGTCGAGAACCCTGCCGGCCTCCTCGGTAGCGGTCTCAAAACCGAAGCTCTTGTAAACGAAGGGGATGTCGTTGTCGATGGTCTTGGGCACGCCGATCACACTGATTGATAATTTGCGCGCCAGAATTTCGTCGGTCAGGGCTGCGGCCCCGCGAAGGGTTCCGTCCCCGCCGATGCAAAAAAGTAGGTCCACCCCAAAGCGGACAAGGGTGTCGGCCATTGCCGGGACATCCTGAAGCCCCCTGGAGCTGCCCAGAATCGTGCCGCCGGACTTGTGGATGTTCTCTACCTGTTCAGGGGTGAGAAGAACCGGAGGGTGTTCGGTGTTTGGCGCCAATCCTGCAAAGCCATACCGGATTCCGTAGATTTTTCTCAGGCCGTAACCGTAATAGAGGGTGAAATACAGGGCGCGGATAACGTCGTTAAGTCCGGGACAAAGACCACCGCAGGTCACGATGGCGGCGGTTGCTTGTGGGCCGTCGAAAAAAACACGTTCCCGTGCACCGGCCTTTTCAAAAAACAGATCGTCATGTGGTCTGTCGTAAGGACTCAGTTGCAACGAATAGGGGATAAGCTCATCGTCATGAGTCGGATAGAAAAACCCACCTGCTCCGGAGTGTTGCCCCAAGATCGGGCTATTAATAACAGCTTTACCAAGTCGTTTGATAACCAGGCTGTCTGGGTGGAGATCTTTAAGCATGGCTTCACCTCTTCGATTATTGATTCAATATTGGCAAGACATCATTGGCGTGTATATGGTTCGATAGCCTCTGGGAATCCGCCAAGTTGCGCCCCACTGAAAGTACTTTAAAGAGCTCCGCATGCAAGGAAAAAAATTCACCCTACCCATCCAGCTATGTCGGTATGATGATTGACTTCGGTCTTTTCCATTTACATCGGATGTTATCAAATCCATGATATCTCATCACCTCAGCAATCATCAATTCTGCCTCAGCCCGGTCAATGAGCGGTTTTGGCGAATAGACGTTCGGCATCTTTGTTTCAAGGTCGTCAGCGTAAATCTTTCCGGTCTCAATTGCCGCCAGAGCGAACTTTAATCGCTTAATATCCTCATTCAAATCCATTTCTGGATCCTCTTCTTGCCATACGAGATTGAACCTGTATTCTCGTTCAACATCCAACTTCGAGCATAGGCATGGCGCTAAAGAATATCTTTTTCGACCTGGTTTGCCAGTCCACTATACACCAATCTCGGTGAGCGCGATATCAAGCTGGGTCGATCCAGTAAGCGCGGTCTTTACTGGGGTTTCCGGCCGGATCTCGTCTTGTAACTCACTGGCCTTTTTTGCCCGTCGGCTTTTTTGGTAGTCGGGATGCTGCTCGCGCCACTGATTCGTGACCTTCGATCGCCCCTGAAAATATCCAGGATTTGCTTCAACCCATTTTTTCTGGCTTTCCCGCTTGCGTTTTGTCCGACATGATTTCCCGGCACAGCTCTTCTGCCGATCCTTAACTCGATAGTCCGGTATAAAAAACTTGCCACAGTATTTGCAACACGGTTGCCGCCTTGTCTTGTCAGCCATGCCTGTCACCTAGTAAAAGGTGTTATTAAAACCTTAATAAAAGTTCGAGGCTTGGCCTTACTCTGTGTGATTCTTAGGAGAAAAAAGAAAATCAGGTGGGTTAAAAAAACGGAAATTTACGATGCGGAAAAATCGGTCTACTGGGTCAGCTTATAGGCGGTGGGTCAATCTATTACCGGGGGGAACAGAAATTAATAATTTTTCACTTGACTTCCAATGCGGTGACCTCTGATAATCACCTGTAACGGTCAGTTGTCGCGCTCCTCTTTCCACAGGAGGGGTAAAATCCGCAAAAGCACCAACGAGTTATCGCAAAACACATAACGTAATAGGAGGCTGGCATGACTGAAAGTGTCTACAAGATTATCGAGGTAGTGGGAACAAGCAAAGAATCCTGGGAGAAAGCTGCTGCAATAGCTATTGAGACAGCAAGTAAGTCGCTTAAGGATCTCAGGGTCGCAGAGGTAACCAAACTTGACATGAAGATCGAAGACGGCAAGGTCATCGCCTATCGGGCCAGGGTCAGCCTGTCATTTAAATATCACAACTGATGTACTATCCACAACTCAACACTATTTCATGTTAAACAAAACAATCGGGGGAAAGCCAATGAAAATGAACGAAATCAAAGAGAAGGCCAAACAGATGGGAATCAAGCCAGGAAAAATGAGCAAGGCCGATCTGATCCGGTCCATCCAGGCCCAGGAAGGGAATGACCCCTGCTTTCAAACAGCCAAGGAGAACTGTGATCAGGTGCAATGCTGCTGCTGGAGCAAGGAGTGCCTGACATTATAATCAGCTCAGTTTGCGACGCATACCAAGAGCCATCTCGCGAATACGGGCCATTACTCCTACTTCATCCAGAGTGGTAAGAATACGGTTTTCCATGACTACCTTGCCGTTGATCACCGAATGGATCACGTCAGCTCCTCTCGCTGCATAGACCAACTGAGAGGGGATGCTGTACAAAGGAGTCAGGTGGGGTTGTTCCAAATCAAGCACAATGATATCGGCCTGCTTGCCCGGCTCCAGGCTGCCAATCCTGCTTTCGGCATGAAGAAGCTTGGCGCCGGACCTTGTGGCCATGGTTAAAGCCTGTTCGGCTGTGACCATGGTCGGATCAAGGGCGGCAACCTTGTGAAGACGGGCGGCTGTCCCCATCTCACCGAACATGTCGACATCATTATTACTGGCGCTACCATCCGTGCCCAGCCCTACCGTGACGCCGGCAGAGAGAAGCCTTGGCACCGGCGCGATGCCTGAGGCGAGTTTCATGTTGCTCTCCGGACAATGGGCAACTTTTACGCCTCGTCTGGCCAGGAGTTCGATCTCCTGCTGAGTCAATACCACGCAATGATCGGCAACTACCCGCTCATCAAGAAGCCCTAAGGCTTCAAGATGCATGACCGGGGTTTTGCCGAAGTTAGCCAGCGCACCTTCTACCTCCATCTGCGTTTCAGCAAGATGGATGACATAAAGTGCGTCATGACTGTCAGCCTTTTGTTTCAACTTCACCAGAAGATCGGGCGAGCAGGTATAGACGGCATGCGGATCAACCGTGATCGTTACCAAAGGATGGCCGCTGTATTCAGCCAGCAGTTTATCAATATAGCCAAAGCCATTTTCAACCGGCCCGTAATTGGGTGACGGAAAATCGTACAGCACCTCGCCGACCCAGGCCCGCATACCGCACTCTGCAGCAGCTCGGGCCACATCCCCGGCAAAAAGATACATATCACAAAAACTCGTAGTGCCGGAACGGATCATCTCGGCAATCGACAGCAAGGTCGCCTGATAGACCATGTCACCAGTCAGCGTTGCCTCAACTGGAAAGATATACTCCTGCAGCCACTGCATAAGCGGCAGATCATCGGCAAGGCCCCGGAAACAAGCCATGGCTGCATGGGTATGGACATTGATCAAGCCTGGCAACACCAGACCACGAGGTAATTTAAGCACACGAGCGGTCGGATAACGGCGGATCAATTCCGCCTCCGCCCCTACTGCCGCAATCGTATCACCCCGCACTACGACCGCACCATTTTCAATGATGGTCTTATTATCATCAGCCATATAAACTGTACCGGCAATCAATAGATCAGCCCGGTTATCATCCTTGTACGTCATGATATATCCTCCATCTCCGCTAAAACCGCGATAACCAGTTTCTGGAAATCATCTTGCCGCTCTCTGACCCCGGCCAGGATATCGGCAAGCAGGATCGGCCTGAAATCATCCGGGTCATTGACATTGGCAAGCAGCGCAAGGCCCAAGACCTTCATACCGGCATGCCTGGCCACAATGACCTCAGGCACGGTGGACATCCCGACGGCATCAGCTCCACTTCTCCTAAGAAAACGGGTTTCGGCCGGGGTTTCAAGACTGGGGCCGGGAATAGCCGCATAGACGCCGGTCACTACATCCCTGATTCCAAGACGTTCTGCACAGGAACAGGTTTTTTGAATAAACACTGGATCGTAAGGCACGGATAGATCAGGAAAACGCAGGCCCCAATCATCAATATTTATTCCACGTAACGGATTGTCAGGGATGAAATTCAGATGATCACGGATAACCATGATTGACCCTGCCGCATGATCAGGGTTGAGTCCGCCCGAGGCGTTTGACACTACCAAACATCGGCTGCCAAGCAGGGAAAGTACGCGAAGCGGCAGGGTCAAATCACGGGTACTGTATCCCTCATAAAAATGAAAGCGCCCTTGCAGTGCTGCAACCTTTCGGTTACCGAGCCTACCAAACAGCAGGTTACCCGCATGACTCTGCACCGTGGAACTGGGAAAATGAGGTATTGTCGCATAGGGAAAGATCTTGGCGTCCTGAATGCAGGCAGCAAGTCCGCCCAAACCAGTACCAAGGATAAGCACCACCTCCGGGACTTCGGTTACCCGCTTCCTCAGAAAATCAACTGCTTCTTCAACTCGTTTTCGATAGATTTCCATATCCGAAGGTTTTAGATCGAATGTTTTTCGATAAAATCCCTTACCGCTGCGACATTGGCATCAATAACTTCACAACGCGCCGGGCGCCTCTCAAGCCCAACAAGAGTTTCCGGCATCTGTGGCTGAACACCGATCGCCTGTTGAACTGCCGCGCCGAACTTGGCCGGATGCGCGGTACTCAGGCAGACCATCGGCACACCAACCTGGCGACAAGCAAGGCCGGCACAGACTCCGACTGCAGTATGAGGATCAAGCACATATCCGTGCTTAGCATGACATGACCTGATAGTCTCGATAGTTTCCCCCTCGCTGACACTCCTGCTGCGGAAATCCTTTTTTACCTGCACCTGCAGAGCTCTTGAAAAAGCTAATCTGCCGCTCTTCCCAAAAGATTCCATTGCCTGTCTGGTTTGATCAGCGTCTTCATTATACAGATAATAGAGATAACGCTCAAAATTACTTGCCACCTGAATATCCATGGATGGACTGCTGGTCTGCACTACTGTACCCACTGAGTAATCACCTTGATTAACGAACCGCGTTAACAGATTGTTCTCATTGGTGGCCAGCACTAGTTGACCGATAGAGCCCTCCGGCAACAGGCGTCTGGCCACAAAACCAGCGAAGATATCGCCAAAATTCCCGGTGGGTACGGAAAAATCAATAACCGACCGGCCAACCTCATCGCTAACCCGCAGAAATGCGTAAATATAATATACAACCTGAGCGACGATACGCGCCCAATTAATGGAATTAATCGCACCCAGCTGATGATGGTTTTTAAAAACAATGTCGTTGAAGATCGACTTGACGATGGCCTGGCCGTCATCAAAGGTGCCACGGATAGCCAGATTAAAAACATTGGCATCAATCACCGTAGTCATTTGCAGTTCCTGGATCGGACTCACCCGTTTAAAGGGATGCAGGATAAATATATTGATCCGCTCCTTGCCTCGCACCCCGTAAATAGCGGCACTGCCGGTATCGCCCGAGGTAGCGCCCAGAATATTCATCCGACCGCCATTCTTTTTCAGCAGGTATTCAAAAACATTGCCCAGAAACTGCAGGGCCACATCTTTGAATGCCAGGGTCGGGCCATGGAAAAGTTCAAGGATGTGGCAGTCACCCATCCGCACCACAGGCGTAATCTCCGGGTGATTGAAGGTTGCGTAAGAACGGAGAATCAGGTCGTGCAGGTCTGTAGGCGGAATGTCCGATATAAAAAGTGACAAGACCTCAAAGGCCAGATCCTGGTACGAAAGCCGTCGCCAGACTGCCACTGTTTCCTGATCCACGGTTGGAAGTCGGGTGGGCAGCAGCAGGCCACCATCGGTGGCAAGCCCCATCATGACCGCTTCTGTAAATGGTATTGGGGCAATGCCCCCCCTGGTGCTGATATATTCCATACAAAACCTTTTCACTGTCCTTGATTAATTGATCAGATTTCTGCCGGTCATCTCTGTTGGTATTGGCAATCCCATAAGTTGCAGGATAGTAGGTGCAATATCGGTAAGTGTGCCGTCGGCACGAAGACGGGCGTTTTTATGCTGCTCACTGATGAGCATAAATGGAACCGGGTTAGAGGTATGAGCCGTAAAGGGTTCGCCGGTAACCGGATCCTGCATTACCTCGGCATTGCCATGATCCGAGGTAATGAGTACTATGCCACCCTGGCCGATCACCTCCCGGACCAGTCGTTCCAGGCACTGATCAACGGCCTCGCAGGCCTTGACTGCCGCATTCAGCATACCGGTATGACCAACCATGTCACCATTGGCGAAATTCAAAACAATCAAGCTATAAGTATTATTACGCAGGCAATCAAGGAGCTGGTCTGTAACTGCATAGGCGCTCATCTCGGGCTTCTGATCATAAGTAGCGACCTCTTTGGGCGAAGGGATCATGACTCGATCCTCGGCAGGGAAAGGTTCCTCGCGACCGCCGTTGAAAAAATAGGTAACGTGTGGATATTTTTCCGTCTCGGCGATTCGCAGTTGGTGAAGTCCGCTGGCGCTCACCTCTTCTCCTAGAATATGAGTGAGTATTGCCGGTGGAAAGGCCACTGGAAAATTAAAATGCCGGTCGTATTCGGTAAAAGTTACATATTCAGCAATCTGTGGCGGAGCAGTCCGGACAAACCCGGTAAAACCACGATCTGTCAAGGCATGGGTAAGTTCCCGAGCCCGATCCGCCCGAAAATTGAAAAAGATTACGGAATCACCGTCGTTAATAGTAGCCAACGGCTCACCTGTGGCGTCGGTCACGATTATCGGCTTGATAAACTCATCGTTTTCGCCACGGATGTATGCATCATGAACCGCCTGCACAGGGTCGGAAGCCGCTATCCCCATTCCGTGCACTAATGCATGCCAGGCCAACTCTACCCGATCCCAACGGTTATCACGGTCCATGGCGTAATAGCGACCGGTAATCGTAGCGATCCGGCCAACACCGATCCGAACTAATTCGGTCTGCAACTCAGCCATGTAAAGAGCGCCGCTCGCCGGCGGCGTATCGCGGCCATCCGTGAAAGGATGAACATACACCCGCTCAAGTCCGATTTTTGCTGCCATCTGAACCAGGGCAAACAGATGTTTAATATGACTATGGACCCCGCCATCGGAAAGCAAACCCATTAGATGAAGGGCTGCACCGTTCTTGGCAGTTTTCTTCATGACACTGACGAGAACCTGATTGTCATAAAACTCGCCGGTTTCAATGGCTCGGTTGATTCGCGTAAAATCCTGGTAGACAATGCGACCTGCACCTATATTCAGATGCCCTACCTCGGAGTTGCCCATCTGCCCTTCAGGCAATCCGACTGCACCGTTATGGGCAACAAGGGTGGTATTGGGAAACTCACCTGACCATCGATCAAGATTAGGGGTTCTGGCCATACTAACGGCATTGGTTGCCGATTTCACGCCATGCCCCCAGCCGTCGAGGATAGCTAGCAACAACGGCTTGATTATACTCATGATCGCTCCTCCCCGACAGCCTCCGGCTCCATGGCAAAAGAGAGACGCGGAGCATCGTGCCAAAGCCCTTCCAGGTCATAAAACTCCCGGGTTTCGTGGTAAAAAATATGGACTATCACATCATCATAGTCAAGCAGAACCCAGTTGCCTTCGGCAAGACCTTCGGTGTTGCCTTCATTTAGCCGTTTACCACGCAGGCTCTCATCCACGGCATGGGCCAGCCCCTGAACATGTCGAGTGGAATGGCCACTCATGATTACAAAATAATCCGCATAGTAGCAAAGACCCCGGACATCAAGAGCAACGACGTCCTCAGCCTTCTTGTCCAAAGTGGCCCTACGGATCAGATTGACCAACTTCAAGCTGTCAATATTAATGTGCTTTTTTGCAACTTTTTTCATTTCTACTCCAAATAATAGGGGGCATCACCCCCGATCAGATGCCGCACAATAGCGACAGCCAAACGACACGATATTGGTGGTGATAAAACATGAACCGGCTGTTTAGGTCAACAACAAATTGTTCTCCAGCACCCAGCACGGTGGTTCGGAATAAACTTAAAAAAGGCAGAGCCAAATAAATGGCCCTGCCTTTCAAATTACAAATTAAATATTCTTTACAATTAGTTAATTGTCTGATGAGACACCAGTCAAGTCAGAAACATCCTATTGTCCGTCTCGCACAGGCCAGACGTAGCAGTTGTCTGTTTTATAGATACTTGACATATAACCATCATACATATCGACACTCCACGCCCCGGCAGTTACATCGATATAGGTAGAAGACGACCAGTAATAACTTTCAACTTCTCCTTCCACCACCCCTTTAACATCAGCAAAGGGATTTCCGGGACTCCACTGACCTGTACCGTTAGAGTCAGATAACGCCGGCCTTGAATATTTTAAATTCATAAGGCTGGAGAGTTCTTTAGCATTAGGCAAACGCCAATCACCAGCGATCGAATTATCCGTTAAACCACACTGGCCATGCGCCAGGTTATTAACACTGGTAAGCGCATCTGACCATGTTTTATTGGGCGTGTCCTCCATCAATTCAGTCACAGGATTATAAACATGATCATGGAAAAGATCACAATTAGCGGTTTTCAACCAAATAAGACCTGTGAGGTTATCTACCACCGTACCATCTCCTTTATCCGTAAAACGCGGGTCAGGAGAAGCTACGCCCTTTTGTAACGCACCATCATCACCTGCACCATAAGAAAAAGTCTGGCCGGTTTTTGGCACTGGCGCCGGAATGGCAGGTATCGTGATACCGGTGATCCAAGATATATAAGCACTGGGTGGAAGGCCACTCTTTGTGGCCCTGACCCTATAATAATAGGTAGTTCCAGGATGACGATCTGTAATGGCAATAGAAAAACTAAAAAGTCTGCCTAGGTAGACAGAGCGAAGACCAACTTTAAAATTAGCGGTAGTCGCCTCCTGAAGGGTATATCTAACACCTTCTGTAGGAGATGCACCCCATTCAACCAGATAATTACCGGAAACGTCTATACCGGAAACGTCAATAGATACTGGCTGCTCACAAGGTAGTGGACCTATCAGACAACCATTGGCGGCTTTCAACCAATTACTGTAAATACCAGCTTTAGCGGCTCTTACCCGATAATAATAAGTCACACTGGAAGTACGACTAAAAATAGCTGCGCTTAAATCACCAACACCGGCAACAACAGTACGCCGGCCCATTGTAAAATTAGCATTTATCGCCTCTTGCAGTTCATAGGTAACACCTGGACCCGGAGTGGCTGAAGCCCCCCAACTTACCGTAAAATCCCCATCTAAATCGTTGGCATCAACATAAATACCATCCGGTATCAAGACACCCGCTGACGCTTCCGCTGTCATGACCAGTAAAACCAACAAAGATAAAAAGAAAAGATTGATTTTTTTCATTTTTCCTCCTATTTCCTCCTAAACACATCTTTAATTCTAAGTACTTTACAATTTAGTGCTTAAAGTATTTTAGCGCTTATTCGCAGTCGCTGTCAATATCAAATTGCCAATATAACAAAAAATTGACTGCAATGAATGTCTTAAATCAAAGAGTAATTATTTTAGATCGGTCCAGTGGATAGCACTGTCTATCTAACAGGGAAAACAGGCCAAACAAGACCAGCATTAGATTGCGCCACATCAAGCCTTCTGTAAAAACTTCCGTTTACCTGGGTTCGTTCAATCAGGTAACTACGAAAATGCTCAAACAGATCCTTTGTAATCTTATAATCTTGACTTGAAATCCAAAAATCATCCAATGCCCCTTGAAATGTCAGACCTTCGATGTCATACACTGCTGTTCCACATACCTTTGTAGGTTTTTTCCGCATCAAAGCTGAAAGTCCAACTGTGCTGTTCACCACTACAATGCCTCTGGCATGTTGCAGCAGGGTTGGGAGATGCAGATCATGAATATATAACACCCGTTTTTCAACACCGTGTATTTTGACAAAATTCTGGATCATGACTGTATAATCAAGATAGCCGCGATCCCTGGGATGATGTTTAATAACCAACAGCGTATCGCTGGGCGCAAACCTGGCAAAAGACGAAATCACATGACAAATGAAGGCTTCAACCGTTTCAAAGTCAGAATGAACATGAATCTGGGCATCGTTATATACCTGCAGGGGAACCAGATAAAACTGACCGGAAAATGTTGATTGCAGCTCAGCCTGAATGCCTCTTTCCTTGAGAGCAAAATAGAACTTGCGCCAACAACTTCGCACCCATGGCCATGCTTCCCAAAGTGTGAGCGGACGATGATGCTTGTAATGGTGGAATAATGGCCGGAGCAGCACACTGGCTAAATAATAGAGAATGGACCAAAGCACGGCATACCAAAAAGTTTTACCCACATTTCTTGTCGGTGGAATATCTGCTGGCGGCATATTAACGTAAAAATCCGGTGTATTGGGGATCCGCGAATGGCCGTTAACTCCAAAACGTTCCAAAGTAATGTAATCTGGTCTGATATATCCCTCTTCAAAAACCCCAATCTCTAACCGGCGTTTAATCGCTATTGCATAAGCAACACGATGTATCGGGCGGCAATCCCCAAATAACAAAACCACATCAATCTGACGAGAGACAAGTACCTGGTCAAAAAAAACCGGCCACTCTTCCATCCGCCCCCTGAAGGCAATGGAACCGGCAGGGGAAAACAGCCAGTCGCCGCCGTTAAAATCAATCTTTGTAACAATAGCGCCAACCCACTCTAAATCACGAGCCAGCCTTGAAAAAAATGGCCCGACCGGCCCCTGCAGTAACAGGATATGCCGCCCCCGAAAGGCTGAGAGACCACTTTTAATCATTTTTGCATTTCCTCAAAACACTTACAATTGCGCTGCAGGCCCGACTAAACCCAATTTAAGGACAAAAAAATCTTCTTGCCTGAAACCATAATTCTATTCTTATAACTATAACAATTAAAGCGAATCTGAGCCATTTTATCTTGTAATCCGCTGATTATTACTTCGCCCGCAGCTGCAATAAAAACCGCAGCACAAGGCGCCACATTGGCAGGCTGGCCTCTCCTGTTCTTTCCCGCCAGGCCAACAACTCGTCTAAAGCCCGTTCCGGAGTAGTGAAATAACCGGTAGTACGGCTCACATAGGTGGGATAAAGGATCAAAGCCCCAGCTACTAGTTCATTCAATGATAGACATCGGGTTCGGCGGGCCAGAGGAACCATGTCTGTTGTCAGTCCCCATCCGGCATAAAACGGCTGTCCATAACACGTTACTCGTTTATCCCGCAGCAGGGCTTCAAAACCAGTTAGCGAAGTTAGCACATGCACCTCATCCACCTGCGGCAGAAGTTCGCCCATACCTATCCCCATCACCAGTTCATCACACCAGTCCATGGCATTATCATCTTCCGGCCTCTTTGCACGAAGCCCTATCTGCACATCAGGATGTGGTTTGTATACTAGATAGGCCTCCGGATTGGCCTCACGAACCGCTTGCAGCAACTCCATGTTGCGTCGTAAAACCGGCGCACCATAGGCAATGGAGGCATCCGTTTCCACCTGTCCGGGAACCAGGACAACGGTTCTGCCTCTCTTAACATGCGGAAATCCCTCTTGCCCTCCTCTCTCTTCCTGCATGAGAGGAGCCGAAAAGGGAAATGGCCGTTGCCACCCTTTTGCTTCACCAACGTTAATATTATACTTCGTCAGTCTCGAGGCAACGATACGATCACGCAATCGCGCCGCTCTCAGGCACAATTCTGTATCAAACTCAGCTGTCTGCAGAAGGTATTCCAAATCCGATGCCATTGTAGCATCATAATAGATCCCCCGACCGTCTATCACCCAGGAGATCGGACGCACCAAGTCAGCCCCCAAACCAACCGAGCGCAAGAAACCATCTTCTAAACGTAATACCCTTTTCCCTTTTCGACCCTGCAAAATATGCCCCATTTCAGGTCTGTTAAAAAGCGCCAAGTCTAACAGAACAACAATATAATGTACGTCCCATTCTCCGTTGTATACAGAATAGGCAGAGGGACCTGATCTCTTTTGATGGAGTTTGCTATGCCGGATCAGCACCGGCGATTATTGCACACACCTGCGCCAGACTCGCAGGGTTATCAACCCCGGGACCGGTTGGCGCCACCTCAAACACATGCACTCGAATTCCTGCCTCCAGAAGCCTTAACTGCTCAAGCATCTCCGCCTGCTCCAACATGGACCTCGGCATGCTGCCAAATTTTACCAAAGCCTCAGGACGGAACGCATACACCCCTATATGTTTCCTGAACTTAGCGGCAGCGATATCTCTGGCATAAGGGATAGGCGATCGACTGAAATACAACGCCTCGCCACTGGCCGCCAATACCACTTTGACACAATGAGGTTTCTGAGCTTCAGCAAGTGAAATGTAATGGCACAAGGTTCCTACTTGAATGAGGGGATTCTGTTGCATGCCTGCTACTAAGCACTCGATATCTTCAGGTCGAACAAGTGGTTCGTCACACTGCAGGTTGATATATAAATCTGCTGAAACTTTACCCATAACTTCTACCAGGCGATCTGAGCCTGTTGGATGATTCTCTGAAGTCATCTCAACTTTACCACCAAAACCAGTCACGACCCCAGCAATCAATGCGTGGTCGGTGGCCACTACTACCTCCGCGATTCCCTTAACAAGAGAGGCCCGTTCATAGACAAGTCGAATCATCGGTTTGCCCAAAATATCAACCAACGGCTTACCAGGCAGTCGGCTAGAACCATAACGGGCAGGAATAATAATAATTGTTCGCATAGATAAACATCCTTTAAGTATGACGTTTCTCAAGTCCAGGCTAGATGCTCAAAATGTTTAAGCAAATTCAACATGTAAATATATATTAAATCATCATAATGAATCCTACACCTATATACAGGTCAACCTATATCCCTTCTCCCCCACACTACCAAAGTTGCACGATCTGGTATCTGCTCTAAACGTCGGACAAAACACACCTTGCAGCCCTGAAAGAAACTCCGGACTATCGACCTCTTCCAGATTGAGAAGCCTAGTGCATAAATAGTCTCAGGGAAACGCTGCCGCATCCTTCGCTGCAGGCCAATCCATTCGATTAGCCTTTCCGGTTCACAACGCTGGGTAGTTTCCGGGTCGATATAACAAGGATAATCCACCAAAGCCGCATGTACCAGATTTTCCAAGGGCACAGACTTACGTCTTTCGGGCGAGGGCATTTGATCTTCGGTTAGGCCCCATCCTGCATAAAAAGGCATGCCGAAAGTGCGTACCGGCTTTCCCCAAAGCAAGCCCTCAAATCCCATCTGCGATGTTACGACATACACTGCCTCAGCATGTTCAATTAGCGAAACCGGGTGGACATCCTCTCCCAAAACACGCACCTGCGGATTTTTTGCCAATGCCACCAGATCAAAATGCCCTTTTTTTCGCCCGGCCATTACCTCTGGATGCACCTTCAGCAGCACCATCTTCTCCGGATTTTCTGACAGGGCCTTTTTCAACATCTCCTGAAAACTTTTTGCATCTGCCATCCCATAGCGAATCGAGGCATCACCGAGGGTCTGGTCAACGACCAGGACATATCGACCCTGAACAATTTCTTTTAAAAAGGATGCCGAGTAAGGTCCAAAGTCACGCGCATGATTATACTTTGATACCCGCGCCGCCCGCCAAGCCCCAATCAACATCTGCGCACGATTACGTTGCTTTTCAGTAAACTCTCTGCCGATCATCTTTTCCAGGCGAGATGGATAAGCAGCATCATAATAGATACCAAGGTCATCAACTATAACAGAAAAAGGCGGAGATTGACTGGCAAGCCATACTGATCGCAAAAAGCCATCTTCAATGGTCAGGCAGGGTATATTGCGCGTACGCGATTCAGACAACGCTTTGAAATAACTAGTTTTTCTGCCCCATCCAGCCACATATGCAAGCGGCTTGTTAACAAAAGGCAAATAGGTCAACGGTTTTCCCAAAAGAGTTTCTAGATTGGCAAGACGATGCACCCACCAGCAAAGTCCCAGACCCCCTGATGAATTATCTGATAAAATACGGCTATCGGCCGGACCGCTATGCAATTTAATACCGTCAGCTCCGTCAACCACTCTAGTTACCTATCTTTTTTCAACACACTGTTGATCTTCATCTTACCAAGATTGACTGATAATCTAATTCAGCTAAGATATTAAAAGACCTCATCCATTAAACATCAGGGGAGATTACTCCCCTCTCTCTCAGTAAAGCCAAGACCTCATCTATCGACTCATCCAAGGTCAATGCATCCGTTTCCACCACAAGCTCAGCATCTTCAGGCTCTTGATAAGGGGATGAGATACCGGTAAAAATTTTAATATCTCCTTGTCTCGCACGTTTGTAAAGTCCCTTCACATCCCGTTTTTCGCACACCTCAAGCGGACAACGGCAGTAGATCTCCATGAACTCACCATGCGGCACCAGCGAACGTACACGCGCACGGTCAGCCCGAAACGGAGAGATAAAAGCTGTCAATGCAATAACACCAGCCTCCAGAAACAGTTTTGCCATCTCTCCGACGCGGCGAATATTTTCCACCCTGTCTTCATTTGAAAAACCAAGATCCGCACAAAGTCCATGGCGGACATTATCCCCATCAAAAACAAATGTACGACACCCCTTTTTATACAATCTCTCCTCGACGGCATGCGCCAAAGTAGACTTGCCGGAACCGGAAAGACCGGTAAACCACAAAATCACGCTGCGATGGTTATTTAAAGCCTCACGACGCCCCCGTGTTACCGTGGCGTGATGCCACACGACATTACTTGATTTATTTTCTTCTCCCATTATCTCTCCAATTCACTTGGCACACAAATTTCATAAAAATACATTTCCCGTTTACCAGGTTTGAATTTGCCTTACACTCTTCCTAATGTCTGAAAAATGATACCAAAACTGAAATTTTTATGCACTATAAGGTTTTAAAGTTAATCGATAAAATCGCTTTGCCGGTCTTTGCAGAGGCTATTTATTCGTGTAGTCAATGAGGTTTTTCCGATAACTACAAACCGATAACCACAACAAACAAGGATTGACCAACTTTTTTTATCAGGAATAATTCAGGAGATGGAATGGCGCCCGGTTTTATTGATAAAACCGGCCCAACCATTTAGAAAAACTCTAAGAGGTTGCTAATAAATCCGAATAGATGCATTTTGCCCTGTCAGCCAATTCCACCTGTTTAGCCTGCGCCTCCTGTAACATGGAGTGTCTGAACAAATCATCTTCAGCAATATGCAAAATTGCATCAGCCCAAGCGTCCTGATCCTGCCGCACAATCAACCCATCTACCCCGTGGTTGACAACTTCGGCACAAAGGCTGTTCGGTGTATAGATACCTACTGCACCACAGCGAGTAATATCAAAAAACTTGGTATATGAACGCGCCCGATTGAAAGACGAAGATAGCAAAGGGGCCAGGCCTATATGCCGACCCGGTGTTGAAAGAAATGCCTGATAAGCCGGCCATTTCATCGGCTGCACTATATGAACGCGAGGCACTCCACGATATAAGCGATAAACGTCAAAACCGCCGACAATCTCAAAGGCTAAGCGCTCATCCCGACGCAACACCTTATCCATCACCGGTCGCAACCAGCTGATCTCTTCCGCATGTGAAGACGAACCATGATAAAAAACCCGACGAATATCCTTAAATCCAAGTAGTGGAGAAGGCAATACCAGGCGGGGCTGCCAGGCTATATATTTCTTCTGCAAAAACGGTGTTGAGACCCAAAGTTCTGCTCTTTGTTGTTGCAGCCAACTCTTACGCCAAGCGCCAAACCTCGCAAGCTTAAAACGGTAACCCAACGGCAGCCCTTTCGAAACATGCCCATCCAGCACATCGTCATCCATAAAAAAGACCAAACGGCGAAGCTGCGGTCGCACTGCCTCCACCAGCCTAAGCCAAGCAGTCGGCACATACCGTACAAAAAGTACAATTGCATCAATCAGATCGGCTGGTGCAGGCAGATCAGCCTTACCGCACTTTACAACCCTATAACCGCCTGCCTGAAAAGCAGGAAGTACAAAAAAATCGGTCGAAGGGTTTGGCTGCTCTTCGACCAAAAATACTACATTATCAGTTTTAATGCGCATTGCATCACTGCTTGGGAACAATCTCTTCAGACTCTATTTTTTTCTTGATTTTAGGCTTTTCCTTAGCAAAACGAACTATTTTCACCATGGTCTTTTCGCCATTTATCTCGCGCTCGACCTGATTGACCCGGAAGCTACCTAACCCTTGCACCTTTAACACACCTTTATCAACAGCAGCGATTTGCTCACCAATCTGAGCTAACGCCTCCCGAACAAGGGCTATAGCGCGTTTCTCAGGAATTTTGGCTAATAACTCTGGTTTTTCATTCTTGATAATCGCTACAAGCTCAGCAGGTTTCATTCCACCATCCTCTATTTATTCATTAATTAAATAAGCATATACTACATGCTCAGCGCCTAAATTGAGCAATATATTGCCCATATATTAGCTAATTGTCAAGTTGATTTCTAACACCGAACCAACCAGCCAGCTTTCCAGAAGAGCAGGACTTTCATACAAAGCACTCAGCATCACTGAAGGATTTGCCTGCCTTATCCTTGCCGGAAAGCACTGGAGTCGCTCCGGCCAGTTGCCAATCAATAGCCAGATCAGGATCGTTCCAGATGATGCAACGCTCATGTTCAGGCGCCCAGTAGTCCGTAGTTTTGTATAGAAACTCAGCGAATTCACTCAACACTACGAAGCCATGGGCAAAGCCTGCCGGTATCCACAACATCCGCCTGTTGTTCGCGGAAAGATTGAAACCAACCCATTCCCCAAAGGTCGGCGACTGTCGGCGAATATCCACGGCCACATCAAACACTTCACCGGATACCACCCGGACCAGCTTACCCTGCGGCTGCCGGATCTGATAATGCAAACCACGCAACACATGACGCGAGGACTTGGAGTGATTATCCTGGACGAAATCAACTTTTAAACCGGTCATTTCGGCAAAACATCGTTGATTGAAACTCTCGAAAAAAAAACCGCGATCGTCGCCAAAAAAATTAGGCTCAATAATAATAACATCAGAAATACCGGTAGAGATCGCTTGCATGATTTACAACTCTCTTAATTAGCTGAAATTGGGACACTTATTGATTATGGCTTTCCTTCAGATAATCCTTTGCTCATAATTCTGTGCAATCCATTTTTGATAATCACCGCTGGTCACACCCTCAACCCATTCGGCGTTCTCGAGATACCACAAAACAGTCTTACGCAGGCCGGTCTCGAAAGTTTCGGATGGACGCCACCCGAGTTCGCGAGCTATTTTACCAGCATCAATCGCATAACGATGGTCATGCCCGGGCCGATCCTTGACAAAGGTGATCAATCTGGCATATGGGGCGTTTTGCGGACGCAGTTCATCTAAAATTTCGCAAATTGTCCGCACGACTTCAAGGTTGGTCTTCTCGTTAAAACCGCCTATGTTATAGGTTTCGCCTGGTTTGCCCTTTTCGAGCACCAATCGCAAAGCCCGAGCATGGTCATCCACATACAGCCAGTCACGAATATTATCACCATTGCCGTAGACAGGCAGCGGCTTGCCATTCACCGCATTCAAAATCATCAGAGGTATGAGCTTTTCCGGAAAATGATATGGACCATAGTTGTTTGAGCAATTGGTGGTAATCACGGGCAAACCGTATGTGTGATGCCAGGCCCGCACCAGGTGATCGGAAGCTGCCTTACTGGCGGAATAAGGCGAGTTCGGTTCGTAAGGCGTTTCTTCGGTGAATAACCCGGATTCGCCTAGACTGCCGAACACTTCATCTGTGGAGATATGATGGAAGCGAAATCCGACCTTATGCTCGCCTTCCAGTCCGTTCCAATAGGTCCGGGCTGCCTCCAATAAAATGTAGGTTCCGACGATGTTGGTTTGCATAAAAGCAGCAGGCCCCGTTATCGAGCGGTCTACATGCGATTCGGCCGCCAGGTGCATCACCACATCGGGCTGATGCTCACGGAATACCCGTGCAACCTCAACCGCATCGCAGATATCGACTTTCTCAAATCGATATTGATGATTGCCGGAAACCGCGGTGAGCGATTGTAGATTTCCCGCGTAGGTCAGCTTATCAAGGTTGATAACCGTAAAATCAGTTTCGGCAATGTACTGACGAACTACTGCCGAACCGATAAAACCGGCACCGCCGGTGATAAGAATTTTATTTTTCACAAACACCCCTTGTAACAAAATATGTTTAACAAGTTTTCAAATAGAACTGACAGCATTTTTTAAACATTCCCAATGGATAAGTCTCACCTGAAGTGTATCTGCAAGATGATGATCAAAAAAGGCAGGAATGAATTCTTCTTTAACTAAACCATTTGAGTATGAAATTTTGGCATTGATATCAAAATATCCTACTCCATTGGCCCTGGCTAGATGCTGAAGTTTTTCGTTTAATAATTTTGAAAAAGAGATCCTTTGATGAATCCCCGGAAATCCTTTCGCCAATTTTTGCCTGGTTTTTTGAATCTCCTCTTTATCACTTAGGTTTTCCGAAATAATTCGATGGGTATATCGTACAGCTTTTTTATGCTCAATGAGAACGGGAAGGTTTACACCTTTAATAATCACCTCTTTGGCTTGTGGCTTTACCATGTCTATTAATAATTGATATGACTGAATTAATACTGTAAGAAAATCATCTAATGACTCATCCTCACACTTTACAAATTTTTTAAAATAAATGCCTAACTCAATGTCTACCTGCCCAAAACAAAGCACGACAATATCGTTTTGCATTATTTCACCTAATATCTTCTCCCTGATATTCAGTGTTGATTTCCTTTTACCAAAACCTTTAATTGTTGCCCCATCATAAATATGGCATATAGAATTTTCATAAAAATCACCCAGATGGTAAAGGGAAGATAGTGTCTGTTCCTTCCCAAAAAATTTTGTGTGTGAATCACCGAAAACGACAATCTTCGTCATATTTAACCTATTCAATAAACCTTATAGATAAACGAGCAGTAAAACCATTCAGGTAAAATAACAACAAAATATCGGCTGCCCGAGCTGACTACTTCTAGTAATTTATTGCATAGTTGGCGAAGATCCACCTTGAGTATTAAAACCCGCCTTGGTGGTTCCGATCCATAAATCGTCAATCACGCCTTTGAAGCACTGGCCAAAATCCGGTGACGAACCTACAAATATAACCGACCGAGGTTCATTTGCCGCTGGAGATGGTAAACCGGCCACAAGCTTTACTGAGCCTGAGCCGACGGGTTGACCATTCAACAACACGCGTAACACCCCTTCCTTAATCTCAATTTCAAGATAATTCCACTTATTATTCTTGTTCACTGGCAATGGGGTTGAAATCGTTGCTACCTCATTCCCGCTCCCCTGTTCAACCATTATGATTCCCTTATTAAGCGTCACGCGAAACCACTCTCCCGGTCGCAAACCTTGTTGCATAAGCGTCATATCACTGCCGGTGAATTCACCGTCGGCTTTAAAGCGCATTGCAACCCTGCCGTTTTTCATCTCCAAGTTGGAACACGCCAAAACAAACTTAGAACCTTCGCCAAATCGCAACCCCTGATTCCTCTCATCATTGCGAATCAAAGCGCTCTCTGCCGATGCCCCTGCATCAAAGCTTACTTTTTCTAAAAATTTAGGCTGGACTCGCGCCAACCAATCGGTTCCGGAATTAAAGTCCAGCTCTATTGGCGGCACTCCTTTGGGACACTCTCCGGCGACCTCGGACACCTCCAGCATCAGCGCCGTAAAACCGAAAATATCTATCGGGACCCTCAACACCCCATTCGCATCGGTTTTTGCCTGAACCAATCTTAGAAGAGGTGAATCAAGTCGCTGGGCCTTCTCTCGCCAGGAGCAATCCTTGACCTCGTCAAAAAAACAACGCTCCCCGTAACCTGGTGCCAGCTTCCATTTCTTGCCGTTATTGATAAATCGGTGTGCAGGATCCTGCCGAAAATCAGTTACATCACCTAAAAAAACCGATATAGGATTGCCATAATTGCCGTTAATCGTAGACGATACTACTTGATAACCGGCACTCGCCTTTAATCCTCGGATAACAATCTCTTTGACATTAGGCACAGGATGCCTGAATGAGGCAATCCCACCCGGCAATCCCTTATGGTCTCCGAGCAAAACAACCTTAACCTGCCCGTCACGAACGCCGGCAACCGCATAGGTAAATGCCTCGGCTACATCAATCTTACGATATCCTTTTAACGAAGCAAACATCCCCATCACATTGGTTGCCGGCGTCTTCAGGTAGTCGTCGTAACGTTTGAATGCAAGCTTTGCCCGAGGGGCAATTTGATTATTCCAGAATGCCACGCTCTTTGGCACCCTTGCTGAACCATCTTGTCGATTAAATACTCGTGCCAGTACTGAACCAAGAAAAGCGGCGCCCTCAAAAGAGTTCGCCGGCCCAAAGGATGAAATCCCGTCGTCACTGGTCAACTCACCGAATTCATCAATAAAAAGCGGCTTATCCGGCATCATCGGGTTTTTCAGCAAGCCGAATGACCTATCCAGCATCTCCCCGACATCCTGCGAAGGCTTTACGCGGTAGCGACTGATCGCATAGCCATCAATATATTCGAGATACTTAACTCCCTTGGGAAAGCGCTTGATCTCGGCTATAAGTTTCGGGTAAATTTGCTCGACAGAACCAGCCAAATTACCAATATGAATTGACAAACCATACTGCATAGCGACATCAATCGAGGCGGCGACAATCGTCGCTACTGCCTCATCATGGAGCCGCCGCTTGATCACGACCTCTGGCAAAACAAGGTGGTGATTCTTCTTGCGTTCCGGATTCCATGGTTCCGTCCAGGTCGCGAATGTCCAAGACCTGACTTCTTCAATACCAAAACGTGCGATCAAGGCTTGAATGAAGGAGTCCTGCAGCCGCCACCATTCAGGAACGCGCTCTTTCGGCTCGCGCTTGGACCAATCGAAGGCCGGTGCGTTCAGACATCCATACGCTGGATGTGAGAGTATTGTCTCGTCAACCGGGATAAGGGCCTTAGGTATTCCTGTAAGCGCCAGTTGCGGTTTCAGGCCACCGCGTAGCAATTCCTCAATAAGTCGTAACGTTTCTTCAAACTGGTAACGTACAGCGCCATCGGGCTCACGTACTGCCAATTCCTGAAAACTGCCTCCGAAGCATTCATAACCGAAAAAAAGATTACCAATCCGCAGCCGACTAAAGTATGGATAACGGGCGCGAAAATAATTGTCCGGCAACGCGACCTCATCTCCCCCTGAAGACCCCTTTATCTCCGGACTTGATGAAATATCGACAAATGCGTTCAATCGACTGGCATTGCCGACAAACTCAACATCAATAGTTGGACCCGGTGACCTTGCGTCAATCTGTAACACCGTCAGGGCCGTCGACGGACGCGAG
>Ga0208863_1000779_pt1 | contig 25205 bp, 15 predicted proteins | sample RifOxyD3_FD_184040 | JGI IMG/M metagenome (GOLD analysis project Ga0208863, IMG submission 184040) | Soil microbial communities from Rifle, Colorado - Rifle Oxygen_injection D3 (SPAdes) | ecosystem: Environmental > Terrestrial > Deep subsurface > Rock core/Sediment | place: Rifle, Colorado...
ACGGCCTTATCCAGGCAGCTAAAAGAAGAGCCAGGGGATATCGAACAACCAAGAACCTGATCAACATGGCTTACCTCATTGCCGGCAAACTTGATTTCAGGCTACCCACTTGAAACAGCGAGGAGCCCATTGAAACCATTATCGTTGACTTAAGTCAAGGTTACTGTTTCGTAGACATGCTAAGGTAAAAAAATTGAGGGTAAATGTACACTATATTGGAGGATTCTATCCCATGAATTTCGTCAAAAACCTTACCATCAAAAGTATGTTGCGGTTGCTTGTCTGTCTTCCCCTGCTGTTTTTGGTTGTAATTCTCCTCAGCACCAGTGCCGAGCGTTATACAAATCTGCGGCAAGCTGTCGTACTAAAGGAGCTTGCCGCCATCGCCGCCATGAGCACAGAAATTGCCCACGAGGCTCAGAAAGAACGGGGGATGACCGCCGGATTTCTTGGCAGCAAGGGGCAAAAGTTCTCTGACCGGCTCCCGACCCAGCGCGGAGAAACTGATCAGCGTCTCACCGCGCTTAAGGATTTTCTTGTTCATTCCAAAGCGGACAAGGCCGACTCTGCCTTGAGCGAAAAATTGCAAGGCGCCCTGGCCGGGATCGGCAAAATCACTGCGATCCGCCAGCAGGTTGATGCCCAGGCCATCGCCGCACCAGAGGCCATAGCCTTTTACACCGGAATTATTCATGAATTCCTGACTACGATTCCCTTGATCGCCCGGAACAGTCCAGATCAGAAAGTAATGAAGGCACTCACGGCTTACTATAATTTTGTGGAGGCCAAGGAGCGGATGGGCATCGAACGGGCGGTGTTGAGCAACACCTTTGCCAAGGATAGCTTCGCCCCCGGGATGTACCAGAAATGTGTGGAGATTCTTTCGGCGCAGAAGGTTTTCCTTGGTAATTTTCAGGCCTTTGCCGAGGCCCAGGCCAATGATTTTTACAAAGACAAGATGAACGCCCCGGTGGTTGGAGAGGTTGCCGTTATGGAGACTGCCGCCCTTGACAAACATCTGGAGGGCGGTTTCTCCATTCAGCCGGAGCGCTGGTTTGACACCATTACCCAGAAAATCGAGCTGATGAAAGAGGTGGAAACCTGGCTCGCCGCAGATCTTGTTGCCCTGGCTGACAGCCGTATGCAAGAGAATAAATTCTCCCTGATCATCACCGCGACCATCGCCCTGATCGTTATTGCCTTGAGCATTTTGATGGTAGTCTACTTCTCCTCGCTTATTGTCGGTTCGCTGACCCGAATCAGCGATGAGCTGATTAACGGTGCAGCAGAGGTGAACGCCGCCGCTGGTCAGGTTTCTTCGGCGAGTCAGGCCCTGGCAGATGGGGCAGGAAATCAGGCCGCCGCCCTCGAAGAAACTTCGGCCTCATTGGAAGAAATTGCCGCAGTTACCCAGCAGAATGCCGATAATGTGGGCCAAGCCAATACCCTGGCTGGCGAGGCCCGAAAGGCCATCAACACGGCCAATGAATCCATGGGGATGCTGATCCAGTCCATGGGCGAGATTGCCAAGGCCAGTGAAGAAACCTCCAAGATTGTCAAAACCATTGACGAGATTGCCTTTCAGACCAATCTGCTGGCCTTGAACGCAGCGGTGGAGGCGGCCAGGGCAGGGGAAGCAGGAGCGGGTTTTGCCGTGGTGGCCGATGAGGTGCGCAATCTGGCGATGCGGGCCTCGGATGCAGCCAAAAACACGGCAGGGCTGATCGAGGGCACGGTGAGCAAGGTGCAGGCAGGCTCAAAACTGGTGGCAACCACCAACCAGTCTTTCCGGGAGGCGGCAGACAGCACCGCCAAGATTGCCCTGTTGATGGGTGAGCTCTCCAACGCCTCGGTGGAACAGGCCACGGGGGTAAGCCAGATTAATCTGGCGGTTACCGAGCTGGATACAGTGACCCAGCAGAATGCTGCCACCGCCGAGGAGACTGCCAGTGCCGCCGAAGAGCTGAATGCGCAGGCGGAACAGATGCAGGAAACAGTGCGAACCCTGACCGCTCTTGTGCGGGGTGCTGATTGATTGCAAGGACATTTTTTCGTTTGCATAAAAAAGGGAAGCCTGCACGGGCTTCCCTTTTTTATGCATCTTTTTTTGCTATAAAATCACAGAATAGACTTCATCGCCCCCATGTAGGAGCGCAACTCCGCGCCAATCTCCTCAACCCCGGTGTAGCGGATCGCCTCGTTGATCTGGACCAGCTCCATATTGTTCACTCCGTTGTCTTTTACGGCAAGGCCCTTGCCGATCACCTCAGTATCAATCGCCTTCATGAAGTTGGCCAGCAGAGGCCCGGCGGCATGGGCAAAGAGGTAGCAGCCGTATTCGGCGGTGTCGGAGATAACCACGTTCATCTCATAGAGCTTCTTGCGGGCGATGGTATTGGCAATGAGCGGTACCTCGTGCAATGACTCGTAATAGGCACTCTCTTCCTTGATCCCGGCCGAGACCATGGTGTCGAAGGCAAGTTCGACCCCGGCCTTGACCATGGCCACCATCAGGATGCCGTGGTCAAAATATTCCTGTTCACTGATTTTCTTCTTGCCGGAGGCGGACTTCTCGAAGGCGGTTTTACCGGTAGCCGCCCGCCATTTGAGGAGGTTTTTGTCGTTGTTGGCCCAGTCTTCCATCATGGTTTTCGAAAAATTGCCGCTCATGATGTCGTCCATATGCTTGGCGAAGAGCGGGGCCAGGATCTCTTTGAGTTCTTCGGCAAGATAGAAGGCCTTGATCTTGGCCGGGTTGGAGAGACGGTCCATCATGTTGGTGATCCCGCCGTGCTTGAGCGCTTCGGTGATGGTCTCCCAGCCGAACTGTACGAGCTTGGAGGCGTAGCCGCTCTCGATACCCTTTGTTATCATCTTGTCGTAGCAAAGCAGAGATCCCGCCTGGAGCATGCCGCAGAGAATGGTCTGCTCACCCATCAGATCTGATTTTACTTCGGCGACAAAGGAGGATTCCAACACTCCAGCCCGGTCAGCGCCAGTGCCGCAGGCATAGGCTTTGGCTATATCCCAGCCCTGGCCTTTTGGATCGTTGGCGCGATGTACGGCAATCAGGGTGGGTACGCCAAAGCCGCGTTTGTATTCCTCGCGCACCTCAGTGCCAGGAGACTTGGGGGCCACCATGATAACCGTAAGATCCTTACGAATCTGCATGCCCTCTTCCACGATGTTGAAGCCGTGGGAGTAGGAGAGTGTCGCCCCTTTTTTCATCAGCGGCATGATGGCGGAAACCACCTTGGTATGCTGTTTGTCAGGGGTGAGGTTGATGACCAGATCGGCCTTGGGGATAAGTTTTTCAAAGGTGTCCACGGTGAAAGCGTTATTAGTAGCATTTTGAAAGGATTGCCGCCTGGTCTTTATTGCCTCCTCGCGCAGGGCATAAGAGACATTTAGTCCGCTGTCTCGAAGGTTAAGGCCCTGATGCAAGCCTTGGGCGCCACAGCCGACGATGACAATCTTTTTGCCCTTGAGCGCTTCCACTCCGTTGAATTCGGCAGAATCCATGAAGCGGCATTGGCCAAGCTCCTCAAGCTGCAGGCGCAGCGGCAGGCTGTTGAAATAGTTCTCTCCCATTGTGTTCTCCTTATCGTATTGGATGGTGTTAATTCTATTTTGTCATATTGGGGGGATTCAGAATCCAGAAGACAGAATGTTTTGAACCACCCGGACAGAAGGATGATGCTTTATGCTCCTGTATTCTGACTACTGACCCCTGAATTCTTTTAAATGGGGGTGTCGGGGTTCGCAAATTCACCCCAACTACGGTCCGCTTGTATACAATTATGCATTATACTGTATCCGTCGGAAGCTGAAAATGTAAAGTTGCCTTTATCTTGCTAATATTGTAACTATTCAGGCTTGATGCTGGAATGGTACATATACCATGGCAGTCTCTGAATTTTTCTTGTTTACCAATGCAGTGGCTACAAAAGCACCTCAAGAGGTTTCACATGAATATTTCCTTGGAACGTCGGATGTCTCTGGCTGTCCTTGTTTCCGCAGCGGTCGCTCTGCTTCTGGCGCGTCTTGCTGTCTTGCTGACGTCAGGATCGCCCTGGCTGGTATGGTCGGGAGTCACCCTGGTCGCATCTGGGGTAGCGATGTTGCTGGTCCGGTGGCTGCTCCAGACGCTCAGGGCGGAGGCCGCGCAACAGGCCACCTGGCAGCAGACCATGAACAATGACCTGCGTCAGGCCCATCTCCAGGCTGCTGATTTGATCCGTTATCTTCACGCCATTCCCACCCCTATCCAGGTGGTGGATCGCGATCTCACCCTGCGCTTTGTCAATCAGGCCTCGGCGCGAGCCGCCCGCCTGGCCGTCGGCCAATGCATCGGCAGGAAGTGTCATGATCTTTTCCATACCCATGACTGCCAGAGCGACCGGTGCAAGGTAATGCGGGCTATGGTTCAGAATCGGGTTCTGACCGGTGAAAATACTATTATTACTCCCAAGGGAGAGACCCATTACCGCTACACTGCCGCCCCGCTTAAGGATGACGATGGCCGGATTATCGGGGCGGTGGAGTATATCGTGGATATCCGCGACGAAATCAAGGTAGTGGAGATGGCCGAGGCTATTTCCCAGGGGAACTATGAAATCTTTATCCCGCCTCGTTCTGAGGATGACCGGTTGAGTCATGCCTTGAACCGGATGGCCGCCACCCTTCGGGATCTGGGCGGCACTCAGGAGGTGAACCGCTGGCTGGTTGAGGGGGCGGCGGCGGTGAGCGACCGGCTTCATGGTCAGCATGATCTGCTTACCCTGGCTCACAATGTTATGGAGGTGCTGGTCGAGGTGATTGATGCCCAGGCTGCGGCTTTTTACTTGGCTCAGGATCAAGACACTCTGCTATTGCTCAAGGCTTACGGGGCGGATGAGGCAGTGACTGCTCGCCCGCTGATCGGCCGCGATCATGGTATTGTCGGTCGGGCACTGCATCAGGGCAAGGCCCTGGTGGTCAACGATTTGCCTCCTGGCTACCTGAAAATTTCTTCCGGTCTGGGAGAGACTGAGGCCGCCGGGGTGGTGATTGCCCCCATTTACTTTGAAAACCAGTTGCTGGCAGTGATTGAACTGGGTCGACACCAGCCTTTCACTTCGAGGGAGGAACAATTGCTTGATCGGGTGATGGAAAATATCGGGGTGGCGATCCACACCACCGAAGCCAGGTTGGAACTGGCCCGGCTTCTGGAAACCACCCAGGAACAATCGGAAAAACTCCAGGTCCAGCAGGAGGAGTTGCAGCAGACCAACGAGGAGCTACAGGAGCAGGCTCGCACCCTTTCTGTTTCCGAGGAACAGTTGCAGACCCAGCAGGAGGAGTTGCGAGTCTCTAATGAAGAGCTGGAGGAACGTTCCAAGGCGCTGTTTGCCAAAAATGAGGAGATCGAGTCCGCAAATCGGGGACTGGTTCGAGCGCGGCTGGATTTGGAGGATAAGGCTAACGCTCTTGAGCTTTCCGGCCGTTACAAGTCGGAATTTTTGGCCAACATGAGCCACGAACTTCGCACCCCCTTGAACAGTATCCTCATCCTCTCTCAATTGTTGGCCAACAACAAGGAAGCCAATCTGCTGCCCAGACAGGTGGAGTTTGCTTCTACCATCCACAACTCCGGGGCCGATCTGCTTAACCTGATTAACGAGGTGCTTGATCTATCCAAGATCGAGGCAGGCCGGATGGAGGTCAATCCAGAGGAGATCATCTTGGACCACATGATGGCTTCGCTGCTTGCTCCGTTCAGAACCCTGGCCGCACAGAAAAAGATCGGCTTGGCTCTATTGCGGGAGGAAAAAGCCCCGGTCATGATGTTCACCGATGAGGGCCGCCTGTGCCAGGTGTTGAAAAATCTGTTGTCCAATGCCATCAAGTTCACCGAGCAGGGTGCAATTGATTTAACCGTCGGACGACCCGCAGCCGGGGCGCTGCCCCCTGAACTGGCGGCCGCCATCCCGGAAGAGACGATATTTTTTCGGGTGAGCGACAGCGGCATCGGGATTCCCGCCGACAAGCTGGAGATTGTTTTCGAGGCCTTCAAGCAGGCGGATGGGACCACCAGTCGCAAATTCGGCGGCACCGGTCTGGGGCTTTCCATCTCCCGAGAACTGGCCCGGTTTCTGGGCGGTGTTTTGACTGTGGAAAGCGAGGAGGGCAAGGGTAGTACTTTTACCCTGTGGCTGCCAGAACGATTCAAGGGGGCCAGGCAGAAAGTTCCCGTTGTACCTGGCATGTTGCCTGCAAAAAAAATCCGGCGGTTAGAGTCACCGGGCGTGGCCCAGCCAGCTCAGGTCGTTGTTCCGAAGATGGACGGATCGCCACCGGAGGAGGCAGTCGACAAGCGGGTTCGTGATGACCGCAGCTTGCTTAAGCGCGGCGACAAGAGTCTGCTTATCGTCGAGGATGATCCCGCCTTTGCTTTTCTGCTCCTTGATCTGGCACGAGATAAGGGTTATAAGGGTCTGGTTGCCGAGGACGGCGAAACCGGCCTCCACCTGGCTGATTATTATCGGCCCAGTGCGGTGATGCTCGATATGGGGTTGCCCGGGATCAATGGTCGGGAGGTGCTGGAGCGGCTCAAAAACAATCCGGAAACCCGTCATATTCCGGTTCAGTTTATTTCGGCCAGTGACCAGTCTGCTGATATTATGCAGCTGGGCGCGATCGGCTATCTAACCAAGCCGGTCAGCGTGGAAAAACTGGAACAGGTTTTTGGCCGGATCGCAAAATTGGTGGAAAGACCGGTAAAAAAACTGCTGATCGTGGAGGACGATCTGGTTCAGCGTCAGGCGATTAAAGCCCTGATCGGCAACGGCGATGTCATCGTCCAGGAGGCGGCCACCGGTGAGGAGGCCCATCGGCTGCTACTGGCTGAACATTTTGACTGTATAATCCTGGATTTGGGCCTTGGGGATATGTCTGGCTTTGACCTGCTGGCCCGGATCAAGGAAAATCCGGAGATCGCCCGGACGCCGGTGGTCATTTACACGGGCAAGGAACTCGACCAAGATGAGGAAGAACGGCTCCAGCAGTATGCCGATTCCATTATCATCAAGGGTGCCCGTTCGCCGGAGCGGCTTCTTGATGAAACTACTCTCTTTCTCCACCGGGTGGAGAAAAATCTGCCCAAGGAGCAGCAGGAGATCCTGAATACCCTCCATGACCGGGAATCATCTTTCCAGGGTAGAACCATCCTGGTGGTGGACGACGATATGCGCAACGTCTTTGCTCTTTCCAGTGTTTTGGAGGAGCAAGGCCTGGCAATAGTGGTGGCTAAAAACGGGCTGGAATCATTGGAGAAACTGGCTTCTCACCCGGAAATAGACCTGGTGCTGATGGACATTATGATGCCGGAAATGGACGGCTACGAGGCGATGCGCCGGATCAGGAGCGATCCCAAACAGCGCAATCTGCCGATTATCGCCTTAACCGCCAAGGCGATGCGGGGTGATCGGGACAAATGTCTGCAGGCCGGGGCCAGTGATTATCTGTCCAAGCCGATTGATGCGGGGAAACTGGTGTCTCTGTTGCGGGTTTGGTTATATAAATGACAAACACTACCGATGACGACAAGGAGGTTGAGGATCTGGAGATCACCCTGCTGCTTGAGGGAATGTTTAAGCGCTACGGCTATGATTTTCGCGATTATTCCATGGCCCACCTGCGTCGTCGCCTGCGTTATCGGCTGGAATCCTCCTCGCTGCCGGACATGGGAGCCATGCTGCATCTGGTACTCCATGACCGGAGTTTTTTTGAATTGCTGCTGCGTGATCTGTCGATCAATGTTACCGAGATGTTTCGTGACCCGGATATCTATTTGATGATCAGAAACGAGATAGTTCCTCGACTCAAGACCTGGCCCTTTGTCAAGATTTGGCACGCTGGCTGCGCCACTGGCGAGGAAGTCTATTCCATGGCCATTCTCCTGCACGAAGAAGGCCTGCTGGAACGATGTCAGATTTACGCCACTGATTTCAACCAGATCGCTCTTAAGAAGGCCAAGGCGGGCATTTTTCCTCTGGACCAGGTGCGAAAGTTCACCTCCAATTACCAGAAAAGCGGTGGTCGGGAATCATTTTCTGATTATTATACGGCAGACAACGATTCGGTGATTCTCAAAAACTGGTTGAAAACAAGGATCGTTTTCGCCGACCATAACCTGGTCACTGACAGTGTTTTCAGCGAGATGCAACTGGTGGTTTGTCGCAATGTTCTGATCTATTTCAACCGGGATCTTCAGGAGCGGATTTTCCAGACATTTTATGATAGCCTGTGTCCTGGGGGCTTTCTCTGGCTTGGCTCCAAGGAATCATTGAAGCTCTCGGCTATAGGTAAGCGTTTTGAAGCCCTGTTTCCGGACGAAAAGATCTATAAGCGAGCGTTGTAATGACCACAACGATGAAGCGACCCCCATACGAAGCTGTAGTGATCGGTGTTTCTGCCGGAGGCATGCACGCGCTTCGTGCTATTCTCCCCAGCTTGCCGGAAAAATTTCCGATGCCGGTGGTGGTAGTCCAGCACCGTGGTCCGGAGGATGATGGTTTTTTCGCCCAATACCTTGACCAGCGCTGCGCGGTGCAGGTTAAGGAGGCAGAGGAAAAAGAGGAGGCGGCACCGGGAATGGTTTATTTGGCCCCGGCCAATTATCACCTGCTGCTGGAGGATGATCGAACCTTTTCCCTGACCATGGAAAGCAGGGTGCGTTTCGCTCGGCCTTCTATTGATGTGTTGTTCGAGAGCGCCGCGGATGTATATGGCTCCAGGCTGATCGGCATTGTGCTGACCGGGGCTAACGACGATGGTAGCCGTGGCCTGGCTGCGATCAAGAAGCGGGGCGGCCTGGCCATAGTCCAGGATCCAGCCAGCGCCGAGGTGGCGACTATGCCCAGGGCTGCGCTTCAGGCGGCTGAGGTTGATTTCGTCTTGCCCCTGACCACCATAGGCCCCTTTTTAGCCAATCTGTGCAAGGAGTAATAATGTCAGATTTTCCTAAAATCCTGATCGTGGATGACAAAGCCGCTAATCTGATGGCTATGGAGGGCTTGTTGGAGGAGGTGGGGGCTAACCTGCTTACGGCCTCCTCTGGTCATGAGGCTCTGGCTTTGATGTTGAAGCACGAGTTTGCCTTGGTGCTCCTTGATGTCCAGATGCCGGATATGGACGGCTTCGAGACTGCCGCCTTGATGCGGGGGATGAAACAGACCAGACATCTGCCGATTATCTTCGTCACCGCGATCAACAAGGAGGACGAACATATCTTCCGGGGGTACGACGCAGGGGCCATCGACTACCTGTTCAAGCCGATCAATCCAGTTATTTTGCGCAGCAAAGTTGAAGTTTTTCTGAAAATATACCGGCAACAGCGGCTGCTGGAAAAAAAGACGATCGATCTGGATCAAAAGGTGGAAGAGTTGCTGGTTTTGAAGGCCCAAATGGAGGAGACAAACCAGCAGTTGGAAGAAGCAAACCAGCAGTTGGAGGCGCTCTCGCGTACCGACTCCCTTACTGGGTTGGCCAACCGCCGGCAGTTCAAGGAGGTGCTGGCTGCGGAATGGCGGCGCGCCCTGCGAAACGGTAATTCTCTGGCTCTGATTATGGCTGATATTGACGCTTTCAAGGCGTTCAACGATACTTACGGTCATCTCGCCGGCGACGACTGCCTGCGAACAATCGCTTTGGCTCTGCGCAGTCCGCTGATGCGACCATCAGATCTGGCTGCTCGTTTTGGCGGCGAGGAGTTCGTCATTCTCCTGCCCGGTACCGATCTGGAAGGTGGCGCTTTTATTGCTGAAGAGATCCGTCAGGATGTGGAAAAATTGGCCATTACTCATGCCGGTTCGGATACCGGCGGTCTTGTGACCATGAGTTTCGGGGTGACGGCGGTGCAGCCATCTGTTGAACTGGTGGATCTTAACCTGGTTTGTACCGCCGACAAGGCCCTGTACATGGCCAAGAAAGAGGGTAAGAACCGTTGTGTCGCGATGCCTCTTGAAGAAGACAGCGATTGTCTCACAAATCCGGAACCATAGGCTGTCTGGGTGCGCTTGTTTGTAACTGCTCAGGAGTCTGAGTCGTGAATAGTTTTTCCCTACCCACCTTTCTCCGCATAGCCCGCGATCTGATCAAACTTTAGATAGCGATACACCTCGTCAGCCTTGGGAATTACTCGTTCGGATAGAATTGTTTTATATTCCGCCACGGTTGGGATGTGTCCTAGCACGGCGCAGACCGCGGCCAGTTCGGCGGAGCCCAGGAATACCTTGGTGCCGGTGCCGATGCGGTTGTCGAAGTTGCGGGTAGAGGTGGAAAAAACCACCGCCTTGTCGCGGGTTCTCGCCTGGTTGCCCATGCAGAGTGAGCAACCAGGGATCTCGGTGCGTGCCCCGGCCTTGGCGAAGATGCTGTACAGCCCCTCGGTTTTGAGTTGTTCCTCGTCCATCCTGGTTGGTGGCGCTACCCAGAGGCGGACTGCCACTTGGGAGCCGCCGTTGTCGAGAATCCTGGCCAGGGCCCGGAAATGGCCGATGTTGGTCATGCAGGAGCCGACAAAGATTTCGTCGATTATCGTGCCTGCCACCTCAGACAACAGCTTCACATCATCAGGGTCATTGGGGCAGGCCAGGATAGGTTCGGTAATCGAGGCCAAATCTATCTCCAGCACTGCTTTGTATGCGGCATCCGTATCGGGGGCAAGCAATTCTGGCGCGGCCAGCCAAGCCTCCATTGCGGTGATCCGCTTACGGATGGCCGCCGCGTCTTGATAGCCTCTGGTCAACAGGTTTTGCAAGAGCGCCACATTGGAGCGGAGAAATTCGGCCACCGGTTCCTGGTTGAGGCGCACGGTACAGGCGGCGGCAGAGCGCTCTGCCGAGGCATCGGCCAGCTCGAAGGCCTGTTCCACTGCCAGATCTGGCATACCCTCAATCTCAAGCACCGTCCCGGCAAAGAGGTTTTTTTTGCCTTTTTTTTCTACGCTGAGCAGGCCCTGCTGGATGGCCGTATAGGGGATAGCGTTGACCAGATCGCGCAGAGTGATGCCAGGCTGCATCTGGCCAGTAAAGCGGATCAGCACCGATTCTGGCATTACCAGGGGCATCGAACCGGTGGCTGCGGCAAAGGCCACCAGGCCGGAGCCGGCCGGAAAGGAGAGGCCGATGGGGAAACGGGTGTGGGAATCGCCGCCGGTGCCCACCGTATCTGGGAGGACCATGCGGTTGAGCCAGGAATGCACCACTCCGTCACCTGGGCGTAAGGCTATGCCGCCTCGTTCGCTGATAAAGCCGGGTAGCGTCTGATGGGTTTTGACATCAATCGGCTTGGGGTAGGCGGCGGTATGGCAGAAAGACTGCATTACCAGAGGAGCGGAGAATTTCAGACAGGCCAGCTCCTTGATCTCGTCGCGGGTCATGGGACCGGTGGTGTCCTGGGAACCCACAGAGGTCATCCTGGGTTCGCAATACTTGCCGGGTCGCACCCCCGGCAGACCGCAGGCCTTGCCCACCATTTTCTGGGCCAGGGTGTAGCCTTTGCCGGTATCCTTGGGAACCTCCGGCTCCCGAAACAGGGAGGAAGGTGATAGACCTAAGGCTTTGCGGGCCTTGGCGGTGAGATCCCGGCCGATGATGAGATTGACCCGACCGCCTGCCTGAATCTCGTCGGGCAGGGTGGCGGGGGAGAGGATGAAGCTGGTAACAATCTGGCCATCCCGGCTGATCGTGCCGGTTTGGGTGTTGATGGTGATGATGTCGCCGGTTTCCAGGTGGGTTACTTCACACTGGATGGGCAGCATGCCTGAGTCTTCGGCGGTGTTGAAGAAGATGGGTGCTATGGTGGAGCCCATGACCACCCCGCCGGTACGCTTGGCCGGCACACAGGGGATGTCGTGGCCCAGATGCCAGAGCATGGAGTTGACTCCGGACTTGCGGGAGGAGCCGGTGCCCACCACATCGCCCACATAGGCCACAGGGTGCCCTTTTTTCTTCAGTTCTTCGATTAACTCAAGCGAACCGGGCAGGCGGTTTATCAGCATGGACTGGGCGTGCAGGGGAATATCTGGTCTGCTCCAGGCCTCGGAAGCCGGAGAAAGATCGTCGGTGTTGGTTTCTCCCGGCACCTTGAATACGGTAACGGTAAGCTCCTTTGGCATGGGAGGCCGTGAGGTGAACCAGGTCGCCTTTGACCAGTTGGTCACCACCTGTCGGGCATGGGGATTGTTCTTTGCCTTGGCCACCACCTCATTAAAGGCATCATAGACCAGCATGGTGCCCGAGAGCGCTGTTACTGCCGCCGGGGCCAGGGCCGCATCGTCGAGCAGCTCGATGAGCGGTTGCACATTGTAGCCGCCCAGCATGGTGCCCAGCAACTTAATCGCCGTTGCCTTATCAAGGAGCGGCGAGGCGAGCTTGCCTTGCGCTATTCCGGCGAGAAATTCCGCCTTGACCTTGGAGGCTTCATCCACCCCAGGCGGAACCTGATTGGTGATCAGCTCTATCAGGGCTGCTTCTGTTCCGGCTACAGGATGGGTGAGCAGATCAACCAAGGCGGTGGTTTGCCCGGCAGAAAGGGGCAGGGGAGGCAGGCCATGGACGGCCCGCTCGGCAACATGTTTTTGATACGCCTCAAGCATGGGACACTCCTTGCACTATAAGAAATCGGGATGGGCCGGTATTTTTTTGCGCATCAAGTCGTTGAGCAAAAACAACTTGAATATCAAGTCCTGCCAGACGGCATAAGGTGCCGTAAAGTAGAGGCAGCATCATACAAGTTGTTTTCGTACGGCTCCTAAATTCCTACCCTTGTCTGGTTGGCACTGTCAAGGAGAACCTGAGGGCGGAATGTCAAATAATGGTTGCTTTATGGCAATGAACTACCCAGGTGGTGAGTTTGTCAGCATTTTATTGACAAAAGCATCCTGGATGCCAGATCATATTAAGCCGTTGTCAGAAAATAACATGGCCATTTAATATAGCCAAGACGGCATAAGGAGCCGTATATGAAGGTTCAGCAATGACCATGTTATTTTCTGACGGCTCCTAAATAAGCGGATATCTCGGTTGTCAGGAAAATTTAAGTGGAGGCCTCCCATGTCCCGTTATCCAGTCTGGAAAATTTGGGGCTGTCTTCTGCGGCTTGTCCGGTGGCCGGCCAGCGTCGGTCTGCTGTTTTCGGCCGTTGCCTGCGCATCTGGTTCCGCCCTGCATCTTGTGGCCTCTTCTCTCCCTCCAGAGGACGGGCGGCATTATCGTCTGTTTCTTTATGGCGGGCTGGATTCCAATGATTTTGAAAGCGTGGCTATTCTTGATCGGGAGGATGATCGCTTTCTGGTTGTTTCCTATTCTGGAACGATCAAGGTCAACTTGTTGGAAGGCTTGACGATCACTGAGGCCCAAGCTGAGGTGAGGCACTTCCTTGGTCGGAACAACTATTTTAACGGCATGGAACCCAGGGCGATCACTGGGCCGGATGGCCAGGTGATCGGCTACGAAATCCGGAGCCGCTATTCCCCTCCTGTAGGCCGCAGAGCTGACGATCTTGACACCACTTATCTCTTTGGCCCGGATAATACAGTGATTTTTTACATCTATTATCCGCCGGATATCGGTAGCGGCGCTGATGATTTTCCCGGCTTGGCGGAGCATTGAGCAACCTGATGCCGCATGAACGGATGTCGCCCCAGAGAATGTTTTCCCAGTCGCATAAGCTCATTTAGTCAAGGAGCGTTCAATGCAACGGATAATCCAACTGATAATTTTGCTGACCTGGTGGCTCTACGCTTTTTCCTGTCAAGCAGCCCAGGCTTTGACTGGTGGCAATAACGATTATGATGCGCTATTGTCAATGATTGGCGAGTCCAGGATTGTTATGCTTGGTGAAGCCACGCACGGCAGCCGGGAGTTTTATCGGGAGCGGGCGCGCATCACCCGCAGGTTGATCGAGGAGGCGGGGTTCGGTGCAGTGGTGCTGGAAGCGCCCTGGGAATCTGTGCGGCGGCTCGATGCCTACATTCGAGGGGATAGCAACGATGCTGATGCCGCCGCGGCCTTAGGCGATTTTGTTCGTTTCCCCCGCTGGAGCTGGCGTAACCGGGAGGTGCGCGATTTCCTTGAAATTCTGCGCGCCATCAACCTTGGCCGTGCTCCCGGCACCCCTCCGGTGCGGATCTACGGGATGGATCTCTACAGCGAACCAGAATCAGCCGAGGCAGTGGTCCGTCATCTGGCGCGGCGTTCCAGCGAGGCGGCGGCCCTGGCCAGGCAACGCTACGTCTGCTTTGCCGATTATGTGAAAGCGCCCATGTTGTACGGGCGCGATGCCGAGTCGGGCCAAGCGGTCTCCTGCGCTGAAGGTGTGGCGGCGCAATTGGCCGAGATGGAAACGAAAACCGGCGACGAAGATGACTTTGCCGCCTGGCAAAGCGCCCGGGTTGTCCACAATGGCGAAGGATATTATCGAGCTCTTTACCGGCCGGGAGCGATCTCCTGGAACCTGCGTGAGCAGCACATGGCCGACACTCTGGTCCAGATTTTGGAACGGGTGGGGGCCAAGGGTCAGATCGTGGTCTGGGCGCACAATTCGCACCAGGGAGATGCCCGTCACAGCGATCAGGGGGAGGTAGGCGAGCTTAGCCTGGGACAGTTGATGCGGGAACGGTATGGTACTGACGCGGTTTTGATTGGATTTTCAACCTATCATGGGCAGGTGCGGGCAGCGGCAAACTGGGGAGGCAAAGATCGGGTCTGGCGTCTGCGCCCGGCGCTCCGGCAGAGCTGGCATGCTCGTCTTCATCGACTGGGCTTGTCCAGGCGCATCCTTATTTTCCGAGACAATCCGGCGCTGGCTGCACAATTTGCTAAACGACGGCTGGAACGGGTTGTCGGGGTTAGTTACGTTCCCAACGACGAAAGGGGAAACCACTATCGCCATAGTTATCTTTCCAGGCAATTCGACGCGGTCATTCATATTGATCGAACCAGTGCCGTTGATTCTATGTGAAAGCGGCTGGATAATTACATCTACACCAGAAATTTCCCGGTATTTTTCCGGTTGGTCAGGGTAAGTCCGGCCAGAACAAAGGCCAGGGCCGATAGATCGACATTATAAAAAACCAGTCCGGTCAGACTCACGACTAAGGCCAGGGCGCATAGCCACACCGAATTGCGCCAGAGGGCAATTCCGGCCAGGATAATGCTTGCCCAGGCAAAGATCTGATTATACATCAAGCGACCGATCAGCGAGCGAATCAGGCAAACGGTCTTTTCCGGGGTGTCCACGCATACCCCCACCAGCCTTTCTGAGATAAAAATACCCTGGCGCAAAGCGGTAAAGGCGGCAAAGGCGGCAAGTACTAGCAGGGCAAAGGGTAACAGGGGACGCAGTGAGATGCCACGGCTCTTTCGCCAGAGGGGCCAGGCCAGCAGCAGGCAGATTGCCACCCAGATGTTGGCCTGCCAGTTAAGCTGGGTTTCATTGATCAGGATAGCCACGGCCCCTAAGGTGAGGAGCAGGGCGCTGAGCTGTTCGAGCATCCCCTGGCCAATCTGCTCGCTCTGTCTGCGGGTAAAGCAGAGGTAGGCAAGGGCGGGGATGGTAAAGGCAAAGTTGTTAAAGCTCCGGTAACGGGCATCCAGCACCAGGCCAAGGACGGCAATCAGGGCGCAGGCAATAACCCCCAGTCGCAGAGTGCCGTTTACCGCTTCGGGACTGAGACGAGACTTGCCCCGCAGGAAATCCATAGAGGCATCCAGGCTGAGGTGGGTGGGCGTAGTTTGAGACGCTATGGCTGTGAGAGCCAGCAGGTAGACGCTGGCGGCAAGCGCGAGGACAACAGCGGCCCAGAGGTATTCATAGTTATTGGTAGAAATTAAGGAAAATTGATGCCCCTGCAGCACAATAAGGATGGCGCCGCCAGCCATGGCTGTGGAAAATTGCAGCCAGCGGGCCACGCTCATGGCACTATTACGGCGGACAATAAACAAGGTGGCCAGGGCAATCGCTGCGGATTGGACAAATAACATCTGCCAGTTGGGGAAATTTGAGACCGACCCGGAAAGAACATGCTTGTCGACTCGATCCTGGTTGTACAGGCCCCAATAGCCGCCCACTGCCCCTTCCTTGATGCGTTTCCATGGCTGGTCAAAGGCCTCAATCAGGTTGTACTGCCAATGTTCCTGTTCGGCCAGGGCAATGAAGCCCCGGATAAAACGGGCCTGGTTTTCCAAACTGGGCAGCGCCCCTTCCCGCATCCGTCCCTGGGAAGGCCAGCCGGTTTCGCCGATGACGATTTCTTTGTCCGGGATTTTTTGGCCGAGCTCTTCCCGGATCTTTTTGATATGGGCCATGGCCGCGCTGATCGCGATCGGGTTATCCTCCCAGTAGGGCAGGATATGGATCATGACAAAATCGCAGACCGGAGCCACCTCTGGATGCTTAAGCCAAAACTCCCAGACATCGGCATAGGTGACAGCCACTCCCGGCAGGGCAGCCTTGACCTGATTGATATATCCGGCAAGCTGTTCTCCGGTGATCTCCCGACGGAGCAGGGCCTCGTTGCCAACTACCACTGCCCGGACTACGGTGGGATATTTGCGGGCAAGGGCGATCAACCTGTCAATCTCCTGCTGATTTAGCTTGGGATTTGCGCCGATCCAGGCGCCCAACAGCACCTGCATGCCATACTTTGCCGCGTATTCTGGCACCGCCTCAAGCCCGGCAACCGAATAGGTGCGGATGCAGGAAAAACGCTGGGAGAGAATGGCCAGGTCTGCGTCTATCCGAGCGGGGGAAATGGTCATGCCTTTGGCAAAATCAAAGGGAGACTGGTCTTTTTCAAAAGGCGCGTAGGACACGCATTGCAGATTACGACCAGCAAGCGGTTCAGGCTCGGGGATCTGGACTGGAAGACCAACCTGATGCCAAAAGGCAAAAAGAGCGGCGAGGGCCAAAGCATAGGCAAGAGCTGTTCGCAGGATTGTCATAGGTTTGTCAACCGGTGTTTTTATAAGTCTTATAATTCCCATAGGCCCTATAGGACTTATGATAATTGAAACCAAGCTCTTTTGTACCCTGCGCTGGTTCAACGGTCAAAGGCATTCCTGGGGATCATTATGGTATCCTGCTGGATTGCGGGGATCCTGATGGATAATGACATCGGCCTGGGGAAAGGCGGCTATGATGGCATTCTCCACCTCATCTGCCACCCGGTGCGCCTCGGCAAGGGGCAGGGTCTGGTCAAGGTCAAGATGAAACTGGATGAGCATGGTCTGCCCGGACTGCCTGGTGCGCAGATCGTGGAGACCGAGCACGTCCGCGTTGGCCAGAACCAGGTCGCAGATGCGCTGGCGGGTTTTTTCCGGTAGTTCATGATCCATAAGAACCTGCATGGCCTCCTGACCAATCTGCCAGGCGCTGTAAAGGATGTAGCAGGCAATGGCGAGAGCGCCCAGCGGGTCCAGCATGGGCCAGCCAGAAGCGGCAAAAAACAGGGCAGCGATGGTGGCCGAGTTGGTGAGCAGGTCGGTTTTGTAATGCAGGGCATCGGCGCGGATGGCGGCAGAATTGGTCTTTTTTATGACATAGCCCTGAAAGGCCAGGAGCAGCAGGGTAGCACAAATGGCAAAGACCATGACCCAGAGGCCGACACTGACCTCTTGCAGGGGTTGCGGGTGGTACAATCGTTCGACCGCGTGGATGAGTAGAAAAATAGCCGACCCGGCAATAAAACAGGCCTGACCGAGCCCAGCCAGGGACTCTGCTTTGCCATGGCCGAACTGGTGATCCCGGTCTGCGGATTTAAGCGAATAGCGCACAGCCAGCAGATTGATCAACGAGGCGACCGCATCCATGAGCGAATCCACCAGAGAGGCCATAACGCTCATGGAGCCGGTCATGAACCAGGCTACGCCCTTGACGGTGATAAGCAGAACCGCCGTGGCGGTGGAGGCATAGGTCGCCAGCTTGAGCAGGTTGGCGGTATCGCGGAGCATCTCCGTTCTCATGAAAGGTTTTGCGCTTTGTTAATGGTGATCACCCTGTGCGGGAAGGGGATGCTGATTTCGGCTCTGCCAAGCGCTTGATATACCGCGAGATTCACGGTATGCATGGTTTCGATGTATTTTCGGGTTGGCGCCCAGTACCGGTAGCCTATAGCTACAGAAGAATCCCGAAAATCTTCAATACCGATCTGTGGCACAGGCTCGCTTTTCAACTGGGTAAAGCCGGAGAGAGTCTGACTGATAACCGTGATGGCCTGGGCTGGATCGTCGTCATAGCTGATGCCCACCGAGCTTTCCACAATGCGGTATCCACCTGAATTATGCAGGATCTCCCCGACAATATGCTTGTTGGGCACGGTGATTTTTACCCCGTCCTCGGTGAGCAGGATGGTGTGCGCCAGGGTAATTGTATCCACTACCCCGAATACCCCGGCCACCGTGATTGTATCACCAACAATAAAGGTGCGGCCCAGGATTATGGCCAGTCCTGCCCCGTAGTTTGAGAGTGGCCCCTGGAGAGCATAGGTGGCGCCAAAGGCCGCCGCGCCGATAGCCGCGATAAACGGGGCGATGGTGATCCCGAACTTGCTTAAGGCAATAAGCACCGCAAAGGCGATCACCACGATCTTGGTAAGGGAGGAGAGAAAATGGGTCAGGGTGACATCGACGCCCTTTTTTTCACAAAGTTTGCTCACAGCGGTGGCCACCCAGTTGCCAAGCAGCATCCCGGCAATGAGGATGATGATGGCCCCAACCACCTGAAAACTGTAGTCCACCATAAAGTCGATGGCCTTGTTGGCGATAGTATTTAGCGATGCAAGCTGCTGATCCATCTCTCGTGTCCTCTCCAAAGTGAAATTCTCATATCATAGCTGGATTGGCGGTTGTTGTCGAGTGATTCAGCGCCTGTTGCTGTTGCACTGGCAGGTTTGGGAAATGGCAAGGGCAAGGTGATGAAAAAAAAGCAGGGCTTCTGGATCGTTCTGGTTCTGCTGGAGTCGGGCCTCGTACAGGGCGAAAAGCCGGGTGACCATATGGGGCATTTCTTCCTCAGACATCCCGCCCAGGGTATCCCATAACTCAGAGGTATTCATGAAAGCGCAGTCTCTGGCCCGTCAGAATTGGCTTTCGGTGGGCGGTTCTGGCCGTGGTTGCGGGCCACCAGCATGTAGATGGAAGGCACTACGAAGAGGGTGAACAGGGTGCCCACGGCCATGCCGCCCACCAGTACCAGGCCGATGGAGTTTCGCGCGGCTGCCCCAGCTCCGCTGACCAGGGTCAGGGGAAAATGCCCTGCTACCGTGGCGGTGCTGGTCATGAGGATGGGGCGCAGGCGGGTCAGGGAGGCTTCCCGAATGGCGGCCAGCTTGGGCATCCCCTGCTCTTGCAGGGTGTTGGCGAACTCGACGATGAGAATGCCGTTTTTCGCCACTAAGCCCACCAGAGTCACCAAGCCCACCTGGGAATAGATGTTGAGGGTGGTGGTCCAGCCGTGAGTCCAGAAGGGCACATTGGGGTCGGGGATCTTGAGAAAGGTGAAGAGCAAAGCCCCGAACATGGCCAGTGGTACCGAGCCGGCCAGGATGACAAAGGGGTCGCGGAAGCTGTTGAACTGGGCGGCCAGAACCAGGAAGATCAGCACCACGGCCAGGCCGAAGGCGGGCAGGAATTTGTTGCCCTCGCTGCGCAGTTGGCGCGACTCGCCGGTGTAGTCAAGCACATAGCCTTTGGGGAGAATTTTGGCGGCCTCGTCCTCCAGATAGCGCAGAGCCTCATCCAGGGGGCGGATCGAAACGCCGCTGATCTTGACCGCGTTGAGCTGCTGAAAACGATTCAGGGAACGGGGCACCGTGGAATCTTTGATGGTGGCTACGGTGGCAAGCGGCACCAGTTGGCCGTTCGGCCCGGTGATGTGGATATCTTTAAGCTGCTCCGGGTTGAGACGGTTGGTTCGGGCGATCTGGGGGATGACCTTGTAGCTGCGCCCGGCGATGTCAAAGCGGTTGACGAAATTGCCGCCCACCATGGCTCCGATATCAGCGCCCACCTGTTCCAGGCTGAGGCCCAGATCCGCCACCTTTTCACGGTCGATAACAAACTCCGACTGGGGCTGGTCGATCTTCATGTCGATGATGGGCGGGAAGGCGAACATTCCGCTCTGCATGGCCTTCTGCTGGATCTGTTGGGCGAATTTCAGAATCTGCGGAGTCTCGGCGGTGGAGGCCAGGATAAATTCTACCGGGAACTGGCCGCCTCCGGGAAGTGAAGGGCGCAATACCGGGAAGATCCGGATGCCGGGCAGGGCCTGGAGCTTCTGTTGCACCTCGGGCATGATCTCAAATACCGAACGTTTGCGCTGATCCCAGGGCTTGGTTACCATGCCGCTGAACCCCGCCGTTGGCTGGGTGAGCTGAAAGGTAAATTGCGTTTCCGGCATGGAGATAAAGATCTTGTTGGCCGCAGCGGCATAGGCGCTGGTCTGATCCAGGGTGGAGTTAGCCGCCGCATCTACGATGCCGAAGATGACCCCCTGGTCTTCGTTGGGAGCTAATTCCTTGGCCGACATAATGAACATGGGGATGCTCATCAGGCTGATGACAATCCAGACCGTATAGACTGCGGGTCGGGCCGCAAGGGTGGCATCCAGCATACGGCCATAGACAGCGCGCAATCGGGTAAAGCCGTGCGCGATCTTTTTCGCCAGGCCATGTTCTTCGATGTCTGGCTTGAGTAAATGGGCCGACATCATCGGGGATAAGGTCAGGGCCACCACCCCGGAGATGGTCACTGCCCCGGCCAGGGTGAAGGCGAATTCCCGAAAGAGCGAGCCGGTCAGCCCGCCCTGGAAACCGATGGGGGCGTAGACAGCGGCCAGGGTGATGGTCATGGCGATGATCGGCCCCACCAGTTCACGGGCGCCTATCAAAGCCGCGTCCAGCTGTGACTTGCCCTGACGGAGGTGACGTTCGATATTTTCCACCACCACGATAGCATCGTCCACCACCAACCCTACGGAAAGGACAATGGCCAGCAAGGTGAGCAGGTTGATGGAAAAGCCGAAAACCTGCATCAGAAAAAGGCCGCCAATCAGGGACAGGGGGATAGCCACCACCGGGATCAACACCGAGCGGAAGGAGCCGAGGAAGAGGAAGATGACTACCATTACGATCAGCAGCGTATCGCCCAGGGTCTTCATTACCTCGTTGATGGCGTTATCGATGTAGGCCGTGGCATCATAGGCGATGCGCCCTTTAAGTCCGGTGGGCAGATCCTTTTGGATGTTGGCCATTTCGGTGCGGACCAGCTTGATCATGTCCAGGGAATTGGCGTTGGGCAAAGGCCAGATTCCCATGAAAGTAGCGGTCTGGCCTGAGAAACGCACCTCGTTGTCGTAATCCTCGGCCCCCAGAACCACCTCAGCTATATCAGTCAGACGAATGGCGGCCCCTCTCTCTTCCCGAATTACCAGCCTTTTGAATTCTTCCACCGAACGCAGATCGGTGTTGGCGGTGAGGTTTACCTGAATGAACGCACCCTTGGTCTGTCCCAGAGCGGCCAGATAATTATTGGCGGCCAGGGCTTTGCGAACCTGGGCCGGGCTGACGTTGTAGGCGGCCATGCGTTCGGGCTTGAGCCAGATGCGCATGGCAAAGGTGCGGCCCCCGCGGATGTCGGCGCGCTGTACGCCTGCGATGGCGGAAAGGCGGGGCTGTACCACCCTGGTCAGATAATCGGTTATCTCGTTCTGGGTAAGAACATCGGAGGTGAAACTGAGATAGGCTGCGGCAAACTTGCTGTCTGCCGACTCGATATTGATCACCGGCACCTCGGCTTCGGGCGGTAGATCCCGGCGAACCTGATCTACCTTGGAACTGATCTCGGCCAGGGCCTTGGTGGCATCGTAGTTGAGTTTTAAGAGGACGGTGATGGTGGAGACACCCTGGGCGCTCTGGGACTGGAGATAATCAATGCCGTCAGCTGCGGCAATGGCCCGTTCCAGCGGGGTGGTAATGAAGCCCCGCACCAGTTCGGCATTAGCTCCGACATAGACGGTGGTTACGGTTACCGCCGCGTTTTCGCTCCGGGGAAACTGGCGGACATTGAGATTGCGCAGAGCCTGCAAGCCGGCAATGATGATGAGCAGGCTGATCACCAGGGCAAGCACGGGACGGCGAATAAAGAGATCGGTGAATTTCATGGTTTTTGACTCAGCGGCTCAACTGTTGTCTGGCTTGGGATTAAGGCTGAATTTCGGGTTCAGGGCGTTGTCCACCACCACTGACTGGCCGTTGCGCAGCTTGAATACCCCGGAGCTGACCACCGTGGCCCCCGCTTCAAGGCCCGAGGCAATGGCGACGAAATCGCCACGCCTTTCCCCAAGGCGGACGAACTGCTGGCGCACCGCCAGGTCGGGTTTGCCGGTTTTTTCATTCTTCTTTTCTTCAACCACAAAAACCGAATCGCCATAGGGGGCTGGCAGCACGGCGGTGGCCGGGATAGCCAGTACCTGGTTTTTGCCAGGCAGCACCACGGCCACGCTGGCGAACATGCCGGGGTGCAGACGTTCTTCCTTGTTCGCCGCTGTGGCTTGTACTCGAACGTTGCGGGTAGCGTTGTCAGCCTGCGGATTGAGGGCGGTGATCTTGCCGGGCATGGTTTGGCCGGGCAGGGCATCGGAGGTTATCCGCACTGAAAACCCTGACCGGACGCGGGACAGCTCCTGTTGGGGCAGCATGAAATTAACAAAAATAGGGTTCAGGGCTTGAAGGGAAACAATGGCTTCTCCTTCCTTAAGGATCTGGCCCAGATTGACCAGGCGGATACCAAGACGGCCGGAGAATGGGGCCCGAATGGTTTTTTTGGCGATGGTGGCCTTGATTTCGTGGGTCTGGGCCACCGCCTGCTTGTATTTAGCCTCGCCATCATCGTAAGCTGCCTGGGACACGGCGTTCGTTTCGAGAAGCAGGCGGAGACGTGCGAAATTACTCTTGGTGAGCGCGGCTTGCGCTTCAGCTGCCTGAAGCTGGGCTTCCTCAGAAGAAGTGTCCTGCTGGAGAAGAATGCTGCCCGCTTGCACCTGGGCCCCTGGGGTAAAAGAGATATTCGCCACCTTGCCAGGCAGCTCGGCGGCGACAGTCACTCCCTGCACCGCCTCCAGCGAGCCCACGGCAGGCACGGTGATTTCCCAGGACGCCGGGTGGGCCAGTACCGTGGTTACTGTTTCGGGCGGCGGGGCAAAGCTGCCTTTTGCGCCTACCATCTTGAAGATCTGCAGGCCTTTGATGCCGGCGAGGATGCTGATCACCAGCAACAGGCCAAGGAGGGAGAGCAGGATACGTTTTTTCATGGGCGGTATTCTTTAAAGAGGAGGAGAATTAGTCAGCAGTCAATAAGTTAAATGTATATTTGACTTATTGACTTTGTCGCGTCAAGGTTTTTTTGAATTTTCGTCATTCTCTGGTGCCCCCCTTTCGAGGAAGTATTGCCTATCACGCCTATAACCACCATAGCAACAGACAGAGGGTCAAAGCCGTATAGAGGAGGTAAATGCCGATCCACCCTTGATGAAGAAAGGCGCGAACGGCAAAGGCGGCTCGAGATAAGGTGCGGCAGACTGGATGGATCAACCGATCCAGAACCAGATCCGGGGTATGAGCAGCAAGACTGGCTACGCCGGGGAAGAACCCAATGGCTCGTCCACCGGTTATATCGCTCCACAACCCCCAACGGAAAAAACTGACCAGCATCTCCGCAAAAGAAACAGACGTATATTCCATGCGGGTTGTTCCCTCTCGCCAGCCGCAGCCCCAGGTAGATGGGCGTTTCTCGCGGCATGGCTCCTGGAAGGATTTTTGCCAGAAGAAGAATCCGGCAGAGATAGTCAACAGCAGGAAAGCGCAAAGGCTTAGCCAATATACCGGGGCTAAAGAATTGATCAATGTGCTGTTCTGGTTCTCGACCAGAGAGACGGTTGCGAATGTGGTGCCCAGCCAGGCGGTAATAGCCTGTTGCAATAGAGGGATAATTGTCCAGGGTGCCAGCCCGATTATCAGGCAGCAGAACAATAAAATGCCCATGGGCAGGAGCATGCTGCCTGGCGCTTCACCAGGCGGCAGCGAAAATTGACGGCGCGTAGTACCCAAAAAGGTGATGCCAAAGACCTTGACAAAACACGCTACGGCCAAGGCACCGGTTATGGCCAGGGCAGGGACGGCCAGTACTGTCAGGGAGAGCGGAAAAGCCGCGCCTTCGCTCTGGCTGTGCAGCAGACCCAGATAGATTAACCATTCGCTGACAAAGCCGTTAAGCGGCGGCAGACCGCAAATCGCCACGGCCCCGCCGAGAAAGAAAAAGGCGGTGCGCGGCATTGAGCGCAACAAGCCGCCGTAGCGGTCGATTTCCCTGGTGCCGGTTGCCTGGATCACCGCGCCGGCCCCGAGAAAGAGCAGGGACTTGAAAAGGCCATGGTTGATTACATGGAGCAAGGCCCCGGCCAGGCCGAGGACGACCAGGGCGGGGCTGTGGAAGGTCTTTCCCAGCAGGGCGCAGCCCAGGCCAATCAGGATGATGCCGATATTCTCCACGCTGTGATAGGCTAACAGCCGTTTTATATCATGCTGGGCCAGGGCAAAGACCACCCCCATGATGGCCGAAACCACCCCGAGAACAAGAATGCTCCCACCCCACCAGGCCGGTTGGCCGGTATAGAATCCTGTCACCCGGACCAGGCCGTAGATCCCCATCTTGATTACCACCCCGCTCATGAGGGCGGAAACATGGCTGGGCGCGGCAGCATGCGCCCCGGGCAGCCAGATATGCAGGGGCATGACCCCGGCCTTGAGGCCGAAACCGAACAGGGCCAGGAGAAAAATCGCCCCGGCCTGAAACGTGGCGCCGTCGAGGGTGGAGGCTGGCGGGAAAGCAAAACTGCCGCTGGGGCCAGCCAGAAGAATGAACATGGCAAATAAGGCCAGGGTGCCGGTGTGGGTGACGGTAAGATAGACATAGGCAGCCCGGCGTGCCTCTTCTTCGTGCTGCTCAGTAAGGATCAGGAGAAAGCTGCCAATGGCCATGACCTCCCAGGCCATGAGAAAGAGCAGGCCGTTGCGGCAGACCGGCAAAAGGGCAATGGCCGCGCCCAGGATGCCGTAAAAAAGCCGGAGCCTGCCTGCCGCCGCGTCATGCCGGGCTTGGGAGAAG
>Ga0208863_1000781_pt1 | contig 25161 bp, 6 predicted proteins | sample RifOxyD3_FD_184040 | JGI IMG/M metagenome (GOLD analysis project Ga0208863, IMG submission 184040) | Soil microbial communities from Rifle, Colorado - Rifle Oxygen_injection D3 (SPAdes) | ecosystem: Environmental > Terrestrial > Deep subsurface > Rock core/Sediment | place: Rifle, Colorado...
GCTAAATTCGACGGGAAAAATATTGATGAATATCTTAATTTCTCGCGTGTGGGAGATGGCTCTGTCGGTGGAAAAGCAAGAGGTTTGGCTTATATTGATTTAATCCTGAAAAAATATGAATTATTTGAAAAGTGGGAAGGTATAAAGGTTACAATCCCACGTACAGTTGTTTTGAGCAGCGATGTTTTCGACGAATTTATGGAAGCGCATAATTTATACAGCATTGCTTTAAAGAGTGAAGACGATCAGGAAATATTAGATGCTTTTGTTGCCGCTAAATTACCCAGCACCGTTTTACAGGATTTATACGCTTTTATTTCTGTAATAAAAGGTCCTATTGCTGTACGATCTTCCAGTAAGCTTGAAGATTCGCACTACCAGCCCTTTGCAGGCATCTACAGCACATACATGGTGCCCAAAATAGAAAACGATCCCAAGCTAACGCTTAAATTTTTGACAGAAGCTATTAAAAGCGTTTATGCTTCCGTATTTTTTAAAAGCAGCAAAGCATATATGACTGCTACTTCTAATGTAATTGATGAAGAGAAAATGGGAATTATCTTGCAGGAAGTATGCGGACAGCAGTATAACGATATGTTTTATCCTGTAATTTCGGGCGTTGCGCGCTCTATAAACTTTTATCCTATTGCGCCGGAAACGTCGGAAGATGGGATTGTCAGCCTTGCTTTCGGATTAGGTAAATATATTGTTGATGGAGGACAAGCGCTACGATTTTCACCACAATATCCGAAAAAAATCCTACAACTTTCTTCTCCTGATATGGCATTGAGAGATACGCAGAAGTATTTTTACGCTTTGAATTTAAATCCTGAAAGTTTTACTCCTTCGTGTGATGATGGGATAAATATCGTTAAAATTCCTATTAGAGATGTTGAAAATAGCTCTTCATTCAGATTAGCCGGATCTACGTACGATTATCAGAATCAGGTTATACGGGATGGAATTCATGAGGGTGGCAAAAAAATAGTAACCTTTGCCCACGTGTTGCAGCACAATGTTTTTCCTCTGAGCGAAATTTTATCTGAGCTTCTAACTATTGCCCAGAAAGAAATGGGTAATCCTGTTGAAATAGAATTTGCCGTAAATGTTGATGTGCCAAAAGGTCAACCTGTAATTTTTAATTTTCTGCAAATCCGACCTATTGTTGAAAACAAAGAAATGGTAAATCTCAATTTAAACAATGTGCCTTTTGACAAAACTATTATTTTCAGTAAAACCGCATTAGGGAATGGGATTATTTATGATATTTGTGATGTGGTTTATGTAAAGCCGGATAAGTTTAATGCTGCAAAAAATCATGAAATAGCAGAGGTAATAGAAAAAATAAATATTGAGTTTGTGAAAAACGGAAAAAATTATGTTTTAATTGGTCCCGGTCGCTGGGGTTCTAGCGATCCATGGCTCGGTATTCCTGTAAAATGGCCACAGATTTCGTCTGCAAGACTTATCATTGAGTCAGGACTTGATAATTACAGAATAGACCCAAGTCAGGGTACGCATTTTTTCCAGAACCTGACTTCATTCAGAGTAGGTTATTTTACAATAAATCCTTACCTAAACGATGGATATTATGATGTGGATTTTCTTACAAAACAGGATTGTGTCTACGAAAATGAGTTTATACGGCATGTTGCATTTAAAAATCCTTTGACTATTAAAATTGACGGAAAAAATAATCTGGGAATTGTATATAAGCCTTGTGAGTAGGTTTATCCAACCATGCTGATAGAACGTAGTAATTCTTCATTTAGAATTTGAATTTCGTTTCTGTTCAGGCTTATAATATTGTCGTTTTTTAAATCACTTAAAATTCGCACAGCGCTTTCAGTACTTATCCCTGCAAGTTCTGCTATATCTTTTCGCGAAATGTATCCTTCAATCAGATTATTTGAGAATATATCCTTTGCCAGATACAAGATAACATCAGCCATTCTTCCTACAGATTGCTTGTTTGTTACACTCGACATTCTTTCAAGTATTAAACTGAAATTCTGACTGAACCATGTCATGACCTTGTATGCAAATTCTGAATTATTAAAAAAGATAGCTTTCAGTGTTTCTTTTTCTATTAGATAAACAGAGCAGGGGATTATTGCCGCGGCAGAAAAAGTATATCTGTTTTCTCCATAGAGCGACGATAAACCAATAAAATCGTGAGGTTTAATTATTTTGAAAATAAAACTTCTGTCCTGTGCGCTTTCTAAATACAGTTTGGTAAGTCCCTCTGATAATAACATAATGTGATTTGTAAGGGCTCCCTGCTTACAAATCGTTTCACCTTTCCTGAAAGAAATTTTTACACGGGTTATTTTTTGTATTTCAGAATCAGTTAATGAAAGAGACCTAAGCCATGTATCTGTATTTTCTGTCAAAAAAGTATCCGTTTTAGTTAAATTATTGGACATTTTATTGTTCAGAGTATCGCGTAGATTTCGGTATTCAATGTATCTGGCAATTTTAATAGCAAGTGTATTGAGAAGCTTTTGTTCTTCAGGAAGGAATATGGTTCGATGCTCAATTTTAACGGGTTTTGTATAATAAACGCATACCTCTATGATTTTTTCACTCGTACTCGCCTGCGCGAAAAGTTTTAATTCTGTTTTTTTAAAAGATTTACTGATGTATTCTTGTGAGTCATAAAGGATGCACGAGCAGCAAATATCAACATATTGCATGCTTTGAGGAATGATTTCATTTATTTTTGAAAACAAAAGCTCTAAAGGCAAGCTATAATCCTGCAGAATTTCATCAACCAGATAAAGACAATTTAATTCTTTAACCCGCTCATTAAGAGAGTGAATTACGGTTTTTATGTTATTTGTATCGCCCGTCATATTTTAAAAAATATTTACTTTGCAATATTAGTACTATTGTTTTCAACTCGCAAAAGAATATTTAAAATTAACAATTGTATTGATAAAAATCAATCAAAACACGTATAAAATAAATTTGTAAAAATAAAATGCATTTTCTTAACAATGAGTAAATTTGTAACAAAAAAGAAGCTTTTTTATTCGTAAGATTAAAAGCATAATTATCTGTTTAAAAACACTGATGAAATTCATTTTTATAATAAATCAATAGTACTTATTTTGTGTCAAATTAAATTGTTATTTTTTAACAAATCTTTAAATCATAATTGTAATGAACGTAGAAAAAATATTGAATGATCTCGAAAAGAAACACCCCGGAGAGGTGGAGTATTTGCAAGCAGTAAGAGAAGTTTTGGAATCAATTGAAGAAATTTACAATCAGAATCCTCAATTTGAATCTGCAAAAATTATTGAACGTCTTATTGAGCCTGACCGTATTTTAACGGTAAAAGTTCCTTGGGTAGACGATAAGGGCGAAACGCATGTAAACCTTGCATACAGGATTCAGTTTAATAATGCCATTGGGCCTTATAAAGGTGGCTTACGCTTTCACCCTTCGGTAAATCTCAGCATTCTTAAATTTTTAGGATTCGAGCAGATTTTCAAAAACTCACTGACAACTCTGCCTATGGGAGGAGCTAAGGGAGGTTCTGATTTTGATCCTAAAGGAAAATCAAACACTGAGGTTATGCGTTTCTGCCAGAGTTTCATGCTTGAGCTTTGGAAAATTATCGGTCCGGAAACAGATGTTCCTGCTGGCGATATTGGTGTTGGTGGTCGCGAAATAGGTTTTCTTTATGGCATGTACCGCAAATTAGCCCGTGAAAATACAGGTGTTCTTACTGGAAAAGGTATTGGCTGGGGCGGCTCACTTGTTCGTCCGGAAGCTACAGGTTATGGAGCTGTTTATTTTGCGCAGGAAATGCTGAAAACCAAAGATACCGATTTTAAAGGTAAAACAGTAAGTATTTCGGGTTTCGGAAATGTTGCATGGGGAGCTGCTAAAAAAGTTAATGAGCTAGGCGGAAAAGTTGTAACAATTTCTGGTCCTGATGGATATATCTACGATAAGGAAGGCATAAGTGGAGCAAAAATTGATTATATGCTTGAACTACGTGCTTCAAACAATGATATCGTTAAACCTTATGCGTATGAATTTAAAGCTGAATTCCATGAAGGAAAACGTCCTTGGGAAGTTAAATGCGATGTGGCTTTACCTTGCGCAACCCAAAATGAATTGAATGAGGCAGATGCTAACAACCTGATAAAAAATGGTTGCATCTGTATTGTTGAGGGCGCAAACATGCCATCTACTCCAGAAGCAATTGAAGTTTTCCACAAGGCTAAAATATTATTCTCCCCTGGAAAAGCTTCTAATGCAGGTGGTGTAGCAACTTCCGGTTTGGAAATGTCGCAAAATTCCATGAAATTGAATTGGCCGGCAGCAGAAGTTGATCAAAAATTACATCAGATAATGAAAGACATTCATTCAGCTTGTGTAAAACATGGTAAGGGTAGCGATGGCTATGTTAACTATGTAAAAGGCGCAAATATTGCAGGCTTCCTGAAAGTTGCCAATGCAATGTTAGATCAGGGTGTTCTTTAAGGTTATTAATAAATTTTGTTTAAAAAACTCCACCGGTTCGGGGGAGTTTTTTTGTTTTTACAGAAGATGAAATTCAACAGGAAAAAATGATTGTTCTATAGAAATTCAATAGGAATACAATAGGAATACAATAGGAATACAATCGTACTTCTATCGAACACCTATTGAATCAACAATCGTACATCTATCGAATCAACAATCGAACATCTATCGAGCACCAATTGTACATCTATCGAATTCTTTTTTTCCGCACATTATTTTGTAGATAATTAAATTGTGATTACCCATTTTTTTACATCCTCTTGTGAGGGATTTGTAAGTCCGAGTTTGTTCTTTTTATTATACCCACAGATTTCCTGATGTAATTTATTTGGGTTCGTGTTTTTTATTGCATCAATAGTGTTATAGCCTGCTTTCTGTATAACAGATATCCATTCGGCAGGAATACCGAGTTCTGCAAATTTATCATCGCTGTCTGTCTGAATTCTTTTTTCGGGGCGCATTTGTGGGAAGAAAATCACATCCTGAATAGAATTGGAGTTGGTCATAATCATGCTTAGGCGGTCAATGCCGATGCCCAGACCTGCTGTCGGAGGCATACCGAATTCCAGAGAGCGCAGAAAATCTTCATCTAAAAGCATGGCTTCTTCATCGCCGCGTTTGCCCAGAACAAGCTGCTGTTCGAATCGTTCGCGCTGATCAATCGGGTCGTTTAACTCAGAATAAGCGTTGCACAATTCTTTGCCATTGCATATTGCTTCAAAACGCTCTACAAGCCCTTCTACGCTTCTATGTTTTTTCGCAAGCGGAGACATTTCTATCGGATAATCTGTTATAAATGTTGGCTGAATTAATTTTGCTTCAACGGTTTCGCCGAAAATTTCATCTATCAGCTTGCCCTTGCCCATTGTTTCATTGATTTCAATGTGCAAACTTTTGGCAGTTTCACTCAGCTGCGTTTCATCCATTAGGGAAATATCAATTCCTGTGTATTCTTTAATTGCTTCAAACATGGTGTATCGTTTCCATGGACGTTTAAAATTTATCATATTTTCGCCTACTTTAACTTCCGTTGTTCCATGCAGGTCTATGGCAATTTTTTCAACCATTTCCTCAACAGTATTCATCATCCAGTTATAATCCTTATAAGCCACATAAAGTTCCATTTGCGTGAATTCAGGATTGTGAAAACGATCCATTCCTTCATTGCGAAAATCTTTTGAAAACTCATATACCCCATTAAAACCACCAACAATGAGGCGTTTCAGGTAAAGTTCATTTGCAATACGTAAATACAAAGTCTGGTCAAGCGTGTTATGATGTGTTTTAAAAGGTCGCGCAGCAGCACCTCCGTATAAGGGCTGTAATATGGGTGTTTCAACTTCAAGGTATCCTTTTTGATTCAGATATTCACGCATAGAATTCATCAGTTTTGTACGTTTGATAAACGTATCTTTGATTTGCGGGTTTACAATCAGGTCAAGATAACGCTGACGATAACGCTGTTCCGGATCAGAAAAAGCATCGTAAACAACTCCGTCTTTCTCTTTTACAATAGGAAGCGGTCGCACCGATTTACACAAAATTGTAAATTCGGAAACATGCACCGATATTTCTCCCATTTTTGTAATAAAAACATAGCCTTTTATGCCAATAATATCGCCGATATCAAGCATTTTTTTAAATACATTGTTGTAAAGATTTTTGTCTTCTCCGGGGCAAATTGCATCACGGTTAAAATACAATTGTATTCTACCTGTTTCATCCTGAATTTCCACAAAAGAAGCACTTCCCATGATTCTGCGGCTCATGATACGTCCTGCAATAGATATATCTTGATAATTATCTTTTTCAGTAGTATAGTTTTCATGAATTTCTTTTGCAGTAACATTAACTGTAAATTCAGCAGCAGGATAGGGATTCATTCCTGTTTCTGTAATTTCTTTTAGTGTATTTCTGCGGATAATTTCCTGTTCGCTTAATTCGTGATGGCTCATATTAATTGTTATTTAAAAAACTGGGCAAAGATATAAATTTGCATGGATGTGGCAAATGGATGATAATTGAATTGAAGTTAACAGTTATACAAAACAAAAATGGATGGACATAACGAAAAACCGAATATATTTTTATACTAAATCACTAACAATCAGGATTTAATTAAAAAGCAACCTTTGGGTCTTTTTTTTCGTCTTAATTTTTGTTAGATCAAATAATATATTTTATTTTTGTTCCCCCAATTACCCGAAAAACAAAAAATGCTTTTATGTTTCTGAAAAACAAATTATTAAATGTGATTTAAATAATTGTTATGTCGCTATATTTTACTATTTTTACTAACATACGAGTACAAATTATACCTTCCGGACTAAAATTACCTGAAAATATTTTTTTTAATCCTAAAATTATATCAAATGTTTAATATTTTAAAACCCTGTAAAATGAGACAAGTTTATTTATTGTTAGTTGGTTTGCTGTTTTTGGTAAGCAGCACGATTACCTTTGCGCAACCCAGTAAAGGTGGTCTTCCGCTTAGTTTTTCGGATGCAACAATAACCTCAGATTTTGAGGCTATTAATGTTCCAAGTATTAATGTAGATCAGGTTATTGCAGAAGATGCGCAAAAAGGGATTATCCTTTGGGTCGGAAGAACAATTCCTCTTGACTACGATATGTCAAATGCAGGAACCTGGACAATTCTTCCTAATGGTACAAAAATCTGGCGTTTAAAACTTAGTTCTCTTGGTGCTAAAGCACTTGGGGTAACCTATAGTGATTTTTATATTCCTGAAGGAGGAAAATTGTATATTTACAATGATAATAAAAATCAGGTTATCGGTGCATTCACTAGTGAAAATAATCCCGATCAAAGAGTTTTTAGTACAGAACTGATACAGGGAGAAGCATTGACGTTAGAATACATTGCACCAAAAACGATTAAACAAAAACCAGATAATAACAATTTCGGAAAATTTCTGGGTGATAAATTTGTTCCGTCAAATCAATTATCTATTAACAAAGATATCCCGTCCATAAGTATTTCGGGTCTAATATATGTATATCGCGATGTTCCACATCTTGCAAAATATGACCCAACTAAAGATACCGGTTTTGGCGCATCAAATGAATGTCAGGTAAATGTTAACTGCTCTCCTGAAGGAGACAACTGGCAGGTTGAAAAAAGAAGTGTTGCTGAAATGTTTATTCTTGGTGGAGGCGGCTGGGGCTGGTGTACCGGTGCATTAATCAACACAACAAATAACAGCGGAACTCCTTATTTCCTTACTGCTGACCATTGCCATGGTATGCCAGATGCAGGATCGGCATATTCTACTCCAACAGAAATGAATCAATGGCAGTTTTATTTTAATTATGAATCGTCTGGTTGTGTTACAGGAACAGAACCTACCTACAATACTATGATTGGTTGCGCTCTCAAATCTTATAGCCCTATTAATGGAGGCTCTGATTTTTGCCTTGTTCAATTAAATACGACTCCTCCTCAAGCTAATCATCCTTATTATAATGGCTGGGATAGAACAAATACAGCTTCTACAAGCGGTGTTGGTATTCACCATCCTCAGGGAGACATTAAAAAAATATCTACTTTTACCTCAACTCTTACAACAGGAACATTTAATGGAGGTACGGGTGCTGTTGGTGCAACAAATGCTTTCTGGGTTGGTACTTACGCCCAGACTGCCAATGGGTACAGTCAAACAGAAGGAGGATCTTCCGGTTCTCCTTTGTTCAACAGCAGTAAACGTCAGGTTGGGACATTAACCGGAGGAACAGAAGCTAATTGCGCTACAGGTTCCTCTTTCGATTACGGGAAAATTTATAATCACTGGGATCTTATGGGTACTTTAGACAATCAACGACTAAAACCATGGCTCGACCCTGTTACCTCTGGTTCTACTACTGTTAACGGTTATGATCCTTATTCCGGATATCCTGATTTTTATGGGGTTCCTACGACAATTTATGCTAACAGCTCCGTAAATTTCACAGATATTACAGACGGCGCAACCTCATGGTTATGGCAGTTTGAAGGAGGCTCTCCTGCTACTTCTACCGCTCAGACACCTCCAGGTGTTACGTATTATCAGCAAGGAACATACAGGGTTTCATTAACAACAACAACTCCCCTAGCTGGTACACAAACACAGGAAAAAGTAGGATATATTACTGTTCTTCCAGGTGCTCCAAATGAAACAATCTGGTGTGATGATTTTACTACTGCAGCTAATTGGACCATCGTAAGTCATGTTCCTAATACTCAATTATGGGCTGTAACTTCTGCAGCGCCTATTGGCTATTACAGCGCAGGCAACCCTGGTAAAATTAATTCAACTTCAGGTGGCAATTATGCTCTTTTTGATTCTGATGGTTTAACATCTACAAATGTTGACCAATGGTCAAGCATTACAAACGCAAACGGAGTTGATTGTGGAGCATATCCTCAGGTATTTCTTAAATTTCAACAAGCGTATACAAAATATTATGATAGTACTCTTGTTTATGTAAGTACTGATAACTTTACCACATCAACAAGATATGTAGTAAATGGTAATTATGCAAACAACGATGGCTCTCCAAATCCCGACAATGTTCAGATAGATATTACAGGTGCAGCAGCCAGTCAGACAAATGTAAAAGTCAGATTTACATTCAGAAGTACATTAAATATGGACGGAGCCCCGGGATGGGGTTATGCATGGGGCATTGATGATGTTTGTCTTGAAGGCGTTTTAGCTGAAAATATTTTGCCTCAGGCTAATTTTACAGTGAACAGCAGAAACGTCCAACAAGGTGGTAGTGTAAATTTCACCGACCTGTCAAATTATGCTACTTCTTATGAGTGGACTTTTGAAGGTGGTACGCCTTCAACCTCAACAGCACAGAATCCAACAAACATTGCATATAATACACAAGGAGACTATGCCGTAACACTCAAAGCAATCAACGAAAATGGTTATGTTGTTGAAACAAAAACTGAATACATTCATGTATTCTATGATTGCCGTTTTACTGGCAATTTACTTGATGATGACAATGTTACTTACTATTACAAACCTTCTCCGGCAACAATGGGTTATGTTCCGGGTCATGCTACCGTAGGAGGAGCCAATATTACCGCCTATGCAGATAAAATTACTTTACCGGCAGGCATGGGAACAGGGAAAGTAAAATCTCTGGCTGTTGCGGTTGGAAATGCAGATGTAGTGGGAGGTACAACCAATGTAACATTTTGCGTTTGGAGTGATAACGCAGGACAACCTGGGACAGTGCTTACTTCCAGAATTATGGCTGTTAAAGATTTACAGGCAGGATATATCAATTATGTAAACTTTGCTCCTGCTTCTGTAGGAACAACATTCTGGGTTGGATTCCAGCTTAATTATGTTGCCAGTCTTGATACTTTTGCCTGCTATTGGGCTTATGGTGGTGAAGGGAAAACAAATACAACTTCATATTATAATGGCACAAGCTGGACATCTGTACAGACAACTTTTAATAAAATTGGTTCATTATACATTTTACCCGAATATTGTAAAGACAAACCTGCCGGAAGCAAACCCGATGCAGATTTCTATGCAGATAACACAGAAATTGCTCCGGGTACTTCTGTTAATTTCACGGATCAGTCAACAGGCGCTACGCCAACCTCATGGTCTTGGGCTTTCTCCGGTGGCTCCCCTGCTTCTTCTACAACACAAAACCAATCAAACGTAAGCTATGCTAGTGCAGGTCTTTATGATGTAACTCATAATTCAACCAATGCTAATGGGACAGATATTGAAACTAAAGCCAGCTACATTCACGTTGCGCCAACAACAAATGTAGTATTCTGGAATTTCCCGAATGTAACAGATAATGCTATTGCAGATGGAGGGATTACTGCAAATTTAACTGCTACTATTACCAACTGGGGATATGTTGCATCAACAGGTGCACCAAACCCTTCAACGCAAAATTATACCGTAACCGGAGCATCTACTCGCTGCGCAGGTGTAGAAAACTGGAATGATGCCAATGCTAATCCCACTACAGCATGGTCTGTAACATTTACAACATTGGGTTATACCAACATCAAGCTCTCATCCAAACAAATGGGAAATAATAATGCGTCTCCACAAAATTTTGCTATATACTATTCAGTAAATGGAGGTTCGTTTTCTTGGTTAAAGGATGTTCCTCCATTGACAACTGTATCAAGTTGGACTCAAGGAGTTGTTTCTAACGTACAACTTCCTGCTGAATGTGATAACGCGGAATCTATAGAAATTGTATGGTACAAAACATCTGAAGTTTCTGTAAATGGGGGGGCTGTTGCTGATGGTGCATATTCTTTTATTGATGACATTCTGATTACAGGACAACAATGCAATACACTTCCTTCTGCAGCTGGAACAATATCTGGATCAGCAACTCCTTGTCAGGGTTCAACTGGAAATGTTTATACTGTTCCTACAATAACAGGAGCTACTTATTATGTATGGGATGTACCAACAGGTGCAACAATAACTGCAGGAGAATACACAAATTCTATAACTGTTAGCTTTGCTACAGATCAGGCTGCAGGCAATGTTAGTGTTTATGGTGCTAACATGTGCGGTGATGGAACAGGTTCAACAAAAGCTTTAACATTTAGTGCTGTACCTGCCAGACCAGGTCCAATTACAGGATTACAGGAGGTTTTTGGCGGTCAAACAGGCGTTGCTTATTCTGTACCTGATGTTTCAGGAGCTACAAGTTACACTTGGACAATGCCTAGCTTTGGTACAATTACAGCAGGTGCAACCACAAGAAACATGACAGCAAGTTTTTCATGTCCCGGCACTATGGGGAATATTTCTGTACATGCAAACAATGCATGTGGTGCCAGTTTTGAATCATACACGCACAGTGTTGTAATTGCCTGTGATGTTCCTGTTGCTGATTTTATAGCAGATCAAACAAGTGTTGTAACAGGTTCTACTGTTAATTTTACTGATCTAAGTACAAACTTTCCATCAACATGGAGCTGGACGCTTGATGGTGGAACACCTTCTTCATCAACTGTAAAAAACCCTTCTGTTGTCTATAATACTCCTGGCACATATACAGTATCTTTAACTGCTTCTAATGGAATAGGTGGAGATAGTGAAACAAAAACCGGATACATTACAGTATCGTCTGCTCCAGAAGCAATTGTTTACTGGGATTTTCCACTTACGAATGATAATGCTACTGCTGATGGTGGAATTGCAGCAAACCTGACAAAAATAATCACAGGAGAAGGTGGTGTTTCTGCGCTTACATTTGCTACTGCCGGAGCTTCAACCCGATGTGCAAGTGCAACTACGTGGGGCACTGGCAGTGGTCTCAAATTTTATCAGGTAGAATTTACAACATTAGGCTACCAAACCATAAAAGTTTCATCTAAAATGACAGGTGACGATCTTAGATCCCCAAGAGATTTTAAACTTCAGTATAAAATTGGTGTTAGTGGAACATGGACAGATGTTACAGGAGCAACAAATATTACTTTAGCAAATAGTAATTGGTTATTTGCTACTGCTAACTTAGCGGATATTGAATTACCTTCAGAATGTAGTGATGTTGCGTCAGTTTATTTACGATGGATTATGAGAACGAATACAGCAATAAGTGGAATAAGTAATATTCAGGCAGGGAAAGCCTGCTTAATAGATGATATTATTGTTATGGGAGTTCCAATGCCAACGTTCCCTCCTGTTGCTAATTTTTCAGGAACACCAACAAGTGTTTGCGCGGGCAGTACGGTTGCTTTTACAGATTTAAGTACAAATTCTCCGGCATCATGGGCATGGAGTTTCAGCGGTGGCACTCCCACTACTTCTACAGCTCAAAATCCGACGGTTACATATAATACACCCGGAACTTATGATGTTAGTCTTACCGTTACAAATGCTAATGGAAATGATGCTGAAATTAAAACAGGTTATATTACAGTAAATGCAGCTTCTGCAGTTAGTGTTAGCATTGCAGCTAATCCTTCAGGTGCAATTTGTACTGGTAATAGTGTTACATTTACAGCTACTCCAACAAATGGAGGGACAACTCCTTCATATCAGTGGAAACTAAACAGTGGAAATGTTGGAACAGGTGGTACTACGTATACTTCGACTACTCTTGCTAATGGCGATGCAGTTACCTGCGTTTTAACCTCTAATATTGCATGTCCTACAGGAAACCCTGCAACATCCAATACTATTACAATGAGTGTAAATACAGTCCCTGCACAGCCAGGTACAATTAGTGGCTCAACTACACCTTGTGTTGGTTCCTCTCAAACATATAGCGTAACCAATGTTTCTGGTGTTACTTATACATGGGCGCTCCCAACCGGGTGGACAGGTACAAGTACAACAAACTCAATAACTGTTACTGTTGGAACAGGTTCAGGCAATATTTCCGTTACACCTTCCAATTCGTGCGGAAATGGTACTGCAAGAACTTTGGCTGTAACAGTAAACAATGTTCCTGCACAACCAGGTACAATTAGTGGAAGCACTACTCCTTGTGTTGGGTCATCACAAATATATAGCGTTACTAATGTTGGCGGTGTTACCTATGCATGGACCCTCCCAACAGGATGGACAGGTACAAGTGCAACGAATTCTATTACCGTTACTGTTGGCACAGGTACAGGCGATATCACTGTAACCCCTTCAAATACTTGCGGGGCTGGTACAGCCAGAACTCTTGCTGTTACAGTTACGAATGTACCAGCACAACCTTCCACTATTGCAGGAAGCACAACTCCTTGTCAGGGTTCATCCCAAACATATAGTGTAACTAATGTTACAGGCGTTACTTACACATGGGCACTACCTACAGGATGGACAGGAACAAGCACGACAAATTCTATTACGGTTACTGTTGGTTCCGGTTTTGGAAATATTACAGTAACACCGTCAAATACATGCGGAAATGGTACTGCTCAAACATTAGCTGTTACTGTCAATACAGTACCTGCGCAACCTTCAACAATTACTGGATCAACAACTCCTTGCGTTGGATCAACACAAATATACAGTGTTACGAATGTGGTTGGTGTAACTTATGCCTGGACACTCCCCGCGGGATGGTCTGGTACAAGCACGACTAATTCAATAACTGTTACTGTTGGTGCTGGTTCTGGCAATGTTTCTGTTACACCTTCTAACACATGCGGTAATGGAGTAGCCAGAACGCTTGCAGTAACTGTTGCCAATGTCCCTGCACAGCCGTCTACAATTACAGGAAGCACAAATCCTTGTATTGGTTCCACACAAATTTATAGTGTTACCAATGTTGTCGGTGTTTCATACACATGGGCTTTACCAACAGGTTGGTCTGGTACAAGCACTACAAATTCAATAACTGTTACTGTTGGTTCTGGTACAGGAAATATTTCTGTTACACCTTCTAACACTTGTGGTACAGGTACTGCGAGAACACTTGCTGTAACTGTTTCTGATGTTCCTGCTCAACCAACAGCAATTACAGGAAGTACTAGTCCGTGTCAGGGATCAACCCAAACATATAGTGTTACAAATGTTTCTGGTGTAACATATACATGGACACTTCCTACAGCATGGACAGGCACAAGCACAACAAATTCAATAACTGTTACTGTTGGCTCCGGTTCTGGTAACATTACAGTTACTCCTTCAAATACCTGCGGCGATGGTACTGCTCAAACGCTTGCTGTTACTGTTGGTACAGTACCTGCACAACCATCAGCAATTACTGGCTCAACAACTCCTTGCGTGGGTTCATCACAAACATATAGTGTTACGAATGTTTCCGGAGTTGCTTATGCATGGACACTCCCTGCTGGATGGTCTGGCTCAAGCACTACAAATTCAATCACTGTTACTGTTGGCGCAGGTTCTGGAAATATTTCAGTTACTCCTTCAAATACTTGTGGAAATGGAACAGCTCAAACACTTGCTGTAACAACAACCACAGTACCTGCACAACCTTCTATCATTACAGGCAGTGCTACACCTTGTTTGGGCTCATCACAAACTTACAGCGTAACAAATGTGGCAGGTGTCACATATTCGTGGGCATTACCAACAGGATGGACAGGCACAAGTACTACTAATTCAATTACAGTTACTGTTGGCTCTGGCTCAGGAAATATTTCTGTTACACCCTCCAATACTTGTGGTACAGGTACTGCAAGAACACTTGCTGTAACAGTTTCAGACGTACCGGCACAACCATCAGCTATTACGGGCAGCACAACCCCATGTCAGAGTTCAACACAATCATATAGTGTAACAATTGTTTCTGGTGTAACATATAATTGGGCTCTTCCTACCGGTTGGACAGGAACAAGCACGACAAACTCTATAACTGTAACTGTTGGTTCTGGTTCTGGAAATATTTCTGTTACTCCTTCAAATACTTGTGGTAATGGTACAGCTCAAACGCTTGCTGTTACTGTAGGAACAGTTCCTGCACAGCCAAGCACGATTACAGGTAATACGACCCCGTGTGCCGGCTCAACACAAACATACAGTGTAACAAATGTTAGCGGTGTTACTTATGCCTGGACACTCCCGGCTGGATGGTCCGGAACAAGCTCCACAAATTCAATAACTGTTACTGTTGGCGCAACTTCAGGTAATATAACAGTTACTCCCTCGAATTCATGTGGAAATGGAACTGCGCAATCACTTGCGATTACTGTTTCAGATGTACCTGCACAGCCAAGCGCTATTACAGGCAGTACCTCTCCTTGTTTGGGAAGTACACAAACATACAGTGTAACAAATGTTGCCGGTGTTACATATACATGGGCATTACCAACAGGATGGACAGGAACAAGTACATTTAATTCAATTACTGTTACCGTTGGTTCAGGAAATGGAAACATTTCAGTTACCCCATCAAATACCTGTGGAAATGGGATTGTAAGAACACTTGCAGTTACCGTTTCTGATGTTCCTGCACAGCCTTCTGTAATTTCTGGAAGTGCTGCAATTTGTCAGGGATCTACACAAACATACAGTGTTACCAATGTAAGTGGTGTTACCTATACATGGACACTTCCAGCAGGATGGGCAGGTACAAGTACAACAAATTCAATCACTGCTACTGCTGGTTCAACTTCTGGAAGTATTTCAGTAACTCCATCAAATACCTGCGGAGATGGAACCGCTCAAACGCTTGCTGTTACAGTATCTCCTTTAAGTGTTGGAGGAAGCATTTCAGGTGGTACTGCAATTTGTCTCGGAGCATCAACCGGAACTTTAACGTTAAGCGGCAATACCGGAGCTATTGTAAAATGGCAGAAAAGAGTTGATGGTGGCTCATGGACTGATATTGTAAATACTAATACTACTTATTCCGAACTACCTGCATCTGCCGGAACATGGGATTATAGAGCTGAAATCCAAAGTGGCTCATGCTCTTCTGTTTATTCATCGGCTGCTGTTGTAGTAGTTTCCCCAATTACTGCTGCAGGTGCTGTTACAGGAGGTTCAACTCCTATTGTTGAAGGTTCTTCAACAGGAACAATGACCTTAAGCGGACAAACAGGCGCTGTTATTAAATGGCAGAGAAGGCTTGATGGTGGTACTTGGGAAGATATCGTAAATACAAATTTAACATATTCTGAAGCACCTTCTCCAGCAGGAACATGGGATTTCAGGGCTGTTGTTCAAAGCGGTTCATGCGCTCTTGAATATTCTACATTCAATACAATTGTTGTAATTCCTGCAAGCGGTGGAAGTATCACGGGTGGTACAACTCCTCTTTGTTTGGGTTCTACAACAGGTACCATGACTTTAAGCGGTTATACAGGAACAATTGTTCGCTGGGAAAGCAGAGTTGATGGAGGAAGTTGGAATACTATTACAAATACACTTGCTACTTATTCTGAAACACCAGCTACAGTAGGAACATGGGAATACAGAGCCTATACAGATAATAGCGGCGTATTTACATATTCCGGAAGCAGAACAATTGTTGTGAATCCATTAACTGTTGGTGGTACTATTTCAGGTGCTTCTGATATTTGTGATGGCTCCAATACAGGAGTTCTGACATTGTCAGGTAATGTTGGTTCTGTAATTAAATGGCAGAAACGTCTTGATGGTGGCACATGGAATGACATTGTAAATACTTCAGCAAGCTATTCTGAAATACCGGCATTTGCAGGAACATGGGACTATAGAGCTGAAATAAAGAGTGGTGCTTGTGCTACAGATTATTCAACAAATGCAACGGTAGTTGTTTCTCCTGCAACAGTTGCAGGATCTGTTACTGGTGGCTCAACAATTTGCTTGGGTGCATCTACGGCAACTCTTACCCTTGCAGGTTATACCGGTAATGTTATTAAATGGCAAAATCGTGTTGATGCTGGTTCATGGGTAGATATTACGAACACAAATACAACTTATTCAGAAACGCCTGCTACATCGGGTGTTTGGGAATACAGAGCTGTTATTCAAAGTGGAACTTGCACTGAAGTTTATTCCAATGCTACCGTAGTAACTGTGAATCCAGCTACTGTAGGCGGTACAGTTTCCGGAGATGCTGCTATTTGTCTGAATGACCAAACAGGCACCCTCACACTTACAGGATATACCGGATCTGTTATTAAATGGCAGAAAAGATTAGACGGTGGCGCATGGAATGATATAGCAAATACAAATGACACTTATATTGAAACTCCATCCAGTGAAGGAACATGGGAGTACAGAACACAGGTACAAAGCGGTGTTTGTGGTGCAGAATTTTCTGCAGTTGCAACTGTTGTTGTATCTCCTGTTACTGTTAGTGGAACATTAAATGGCGGAGGCACGATTTGCTTGTCTTCATCAACTGGAACAATTACTCTGACTGGTTATACCGGACTGATTAATAAATGGCAAAAACGCGTAGATGGTGGTTCATGGACAGATATTGTTAATACAACAAACAGCTATGAAGAAACACCGACAACAGCCGGAACATGGGATTACAGAGCAGAAGTTCAAAGTGGAACTTGTGCTGTAGCTTATTCAACAACTATAACAGTTATTGTTTCTCCGGCAGCCTCTGCAGGAAGCGTTTCAGGTAGTGCAACAATTTGTATCAACGAAGGAACGGGCACTCTTACATTATCAGGTAATTCCGGTGCAATCATCAAATGGCAAAAACGAGTTGATGCCGGAGTTTGGATTGATATCGCAAATACAAACACTACGTATTCCGAAACACCTGTTTCTGCCGGCTCATGGGAATACCATGCAGCTATTGATGGTGGCGGTTGTGGAATGATATATTCAACAAGTGCAACGATTGTTGTTAATCCATTACCTGAAGCCGCTGGTATTATCACTGGGACTGCTGAGGTTTGTCAAGGAACAACCGGAATTACTTTCTCTGTTAATCCGATTGTAAATGCAACGGGTTATACATGGACATTACCTATTGGTGCTTCTGTTGTTTCAGGAAATAACACAAACTCAATAACTGTTGATTTTGCTACAAATGCAGTATCAGGAAATATTACTGTTGAAGGAGTAAATACCTGTGGTACGGGTACTGTATCTTCAAATTATGTAATTACTGTCAATCCAATACCAACAGTTGTTGCTAATGCTACAGAAACTACTGTTTGCGAAGGGACACTGGTTGCTCTTACAGGTAGTGGCGCTAATTCATACACATGGGATCATAGTGTTACAGATGGTGTTTCTTTTGCAGCAACAGCTACAACAATATATACTGTTACAGGCACATTGAATGGCTGTACTAATACAGATCAGATTACAGTAAATGTCAACCCATTACCTACAGTAACTGCTAACACGACAGCAAGTACTGTTTGTGAAGGAACAGATATTACTTTAACTGGAGGTGGAGCTGTTTCTTATGTATGGAATAACAGTGTTTCTAACGGTGTTGCATTTACTCCTGTTTCTACATTAACTTATACAGTTACCGGAACAGATGCAAATACATGTTCAAATACAGCACAGCTAACAGTAACTGTTAATCCTTTGCCAAATGTTATAGCGAATGCTTCTGAAACGACCATTTGTGCCGGAACATCAGTAACACTCACTGGTAGTGGCGCTGTTTCATATACATGGGATAACAGTGTTGCTAACGGAGTAGCTTTTGCTCCTTCTGCAACAACAACTTTCACAGTTACAGGAACCGATGGAAATACTTGTTCAAATACAGCACAGGTTACAGTTAATGTTAATCCATTGCCAACTGTTACTGCAAACACAACAGCTAATGCTGTGTGCGCGGGAGCTTCTGTTACGCTTACCGGCGGTGGCGCTGTATCATATATTTGGAACAACAGTGTAACAGATGCTGTTGCATTTGTTCCTACAATTACAAAAACTTATACTGTTACAGGTACAGATGCAAATAATTGTACAAACACTGCACAGGTTACTGTTACTGTAAATCAACTTCCGGTTGTTACGGCTAACACATCTGCATCTGCAGTATGTTCGGGAAGTTCTGTAATTTTAACCGGTGGCGGCGCTGTCTCTTATGTTTGGAATAATAGTATATTAGATGGTATTGCTTTTACTCCTTCATCAACTGCTACATATACTGTAACAGGGACAGATGTTAATACTTGTACAAATACAGCAAACGTTAACGTAACCGTAAATTCGTTACCAGTAATTACAGCCAATGCAAGTGCTACTACAGTTTGCGCTGGGACATCTGTAATACTAACCGGTGGAGGTGCTACTTCCTATGTATGGGACAACAGTGTTACTAATGGTGTTGCATTTACACCTTCTGCAACAGCAACGTATACTGTAACTGGTACTGATGTGAATACTTGTACAAATACAGCACAGGTTACAGTTAATGTAAACCCGGCAGTTATAGTAAATACAGGAACAGATCAGTCTATTACATTTGGAAGTACTACAACATTGAATGGCTCTGCATCGGGTGGTTCTGGAAATTACACATACTCATGGACACCCTCTACTTCATTAGTTGATGCCGCTGTTGCCTCTCCTGTAACAATTTCACTGGAAACATCTACAGTATTTACACTTGTTGTTACTGATGCCAATACGAATTGTACAGGTACAAATAATGTTACAATTATTGTAACAGGAGGACCGCTTTCTGGTACTGCTACTGCCAGCTCTACAGTAATTTGTGAAGGCATTTCAGTAACACTTGGAGTTGTACCATCTGGTGGAACAGGCTCATATACGTATTCATGGACATCTGTTCCTGCCGGATTTACATCTTCTGATGTTAATCCTGTTGTAACACCAACAGAAAACACTGTTTATTATTGTGAAATATATGATGGTAATACGACTGTTACACCATCTGTTTCAGTAACTGTAAATCCATTACCTGAGGTAATTGCAAATGCAACTGAAACGATTGTTTGTGCTGGCACACAGGTAACATTGACTGGTGGTGGTGCTTCAACATACACATGGAGTAATAGTGTTGTTGATGGAACCGCATTCTCACCTGCTGCTACAGCTACATATACTGTAACAGGTACTGATGCAAATTCCTGCTCAAATACTGCACAAGTTCTTGTTACTATTAATGCATTACCAATTGTAACTGCAAACGCAAATGCAACTTCAATTTGTTCTGGCACATCTGTTACATTAACAGGTAATGGTGCAAATACTTATTTATGGAGTGGTTCTGTTGCAAACAATGTTGCATTCATTCCTGCTGCTACAGCTACATATACTGTAACAGGCACAGATGCAAATCTATGTTCTAACACAGCACAGGTTACAGTCGTTGTAAACAATCTTCCTGTAGTAGATGCTGGTTCTGATCAGAACATTCCGTATGGAACATCTACCACACTTACAGGTATTGTTGGAGCAGGAGATTATTCCTTCTCATGGACTCCTGTTAATTTACTGGCTGATGCTACTGCTCAAAATCCTGTTACTGTTAATTTAACAGAAACAAGCGTGTTTACAATGCTGGTTACTGATAATATTAGCGGTTGTGAAAGTTCAGATTTTGTTACTGTATATATTACCGGTGGTCCACTTACTGCAACAATTTCTGCAACACCTACAGCTATTTGCGAAGGAGCATCCGTGCAACTTGCAGTAGTTCCATCAGGTGGTTTGGGTACATATAATTACTCATGGTCATCTGATCCTTCAGGATTTACATCTACAGAAATAAATCCGACTGTAGTTCCCCTTGAAACCACAACATATTACGTAACAGTAGGTGATGGCGCTGAAACTGTAGTTCTTTCTGAAACAGTAACAGTAAATCCGAATCCTATTGCTGATGCAGGAGATGATCAGGTTATCATGCAGGGTGCAGATGCAACACTAACAGCTACCGGCGGTTATGATTACACATGGAGCACCAATGAAACTACTGATATTATCACTGTTTCACCGGCTGCAACCACCACATATTATGTAACTGTTGAAAATAGTGCTGGATGTTCTGACATTGATACAGTTTTAGTAACAGTAAATTCAGCAATGTCAGTTAACTTTAATGTCAGCAATGTTGTATGTTATGGTGAAAGTAATGGTTCTGCTACTGCTGTTGTTACAGGAGGTACAGCTCCATATACTTTTGAATGGTCTGTTACCGGTGAAACATCAGAAGCTGTTACTAGCCTTGAAGCTGGAATATATAATGTAACTGTTACTGATAATTTAACGTTCGCCACAACTGCATCTGTAACAATAACAGAGCCGGATGAACTGATCCCATCTATAGATGTTACGCAAATATCATGTAATGGACAAAATGACGGAAGTGTTTCTGCTTCTGCTACTGGTGGTAATCCTCCGTACGTTTTTGCATGGTCAAATGGGTCATTTACAGAAACAATCATTAATTTGACATCGGGAACTTATGATCTTGCTGTTTCAGACCAGATGAATTGTTCAGCTGGAACATCAGTAATTATTGTTAATCCGGATGTAATTACTATTTCTTATACATCAACAGATGAAACTGCAGCAGGCAATGATGGTACAATTGATTTGACTGTTTCTGGTGGAACTCCCGGCTATACGTTTGCATGGTCAAACAGCAACACAACTGAAGACCTCAGCGGACTTGCAGCAGGAACATATTCAGTTGTTGTAACAGATACGAATGCTTGCTCTGCTACTGCTGATATTATCATCAACGCTTCTTCTTGTCAGATGATTGCTTCAATTAATGCAACAGATATTTCCTGCAACGGACTTACAGATGGTGCTCTTGACCTTACAGTTTCCAATTCAACCGGAACTATTACATTTAATTGGTCAAATAGCGAAGCAACAGAAGATATTTCCGGATTGTCAGCAGGCTCATATACTGTAACAATTACAGATGATCTTTGTTCTCTAATTCTGACTGCATCGGTTTCTGAACCTACCCTGCTTGAGGCAAGTGCAGTTGGAACTGTAGCTTCCTGCGGAGTAAACGATGGTACAGTTGATCTTACTGTAAATGGTGGTACGCTTCCTTATACTTTTGTTTGGGACAACACATCCACAACAGAAGATTTAAGCACTGTTGCAGCCGGTTCATACAATGTAACTGTTACAGATGCTAGCAACTGTACAATTACCACATCTGCACTTGTTACAAATGCAAATGCGCCTGTTATTACTTTTGCTCCACAAGACCCATTATGCGTTGGTTCATGTGATGGAAATATTTTTGCGATGGCTTCGGGTGGTACTGCTCCTTATACATATACATGGGCTTATGATAATCACCATACCGCATTTGCTACAAATGTTTGCGCTGGTTCATACACAATTTCAGTTGCAGATGCAGCGGGTTGCGTTACTGTTGAAACATCACAGATTAACGACCCAATGCCAATTATTGCAGATGCTGTTATTGTTAATACAACATGTAACAATACAAACGGTTCTATATCATTAACTGTTACTGGTGGAACAGGTTCTTATACCTATAACTGGTCAAATACCGAAACAACACCGGCTATTTCCACCCTTGCAGAAGGAGATTACATCGCAACAATATCTGATGGAAACAGCTGTTCGTTAGTAGATACATTTTCTGTAGGCGTTGAAGGAGCTCCGGTACTTACATCCAACATTAATGATGCATCATGTTATACAACTTGTAATGGTGCTGCATTTGTTATGGCAACCGGTGGTGTTGGTCCTTATGTTTACACATGGACTTATGATGGACATACAGGACAATTTGCTTCTAACTTATGTGCAGGAGCTTATGAAGTAAGCGTACAGGATGCTGCCGGTTGTATTGTGGTAGAAAATCTTAGCATTAGTTCACCAACTGAATTGATTGCATCTACTTTTGTTGTGGATGAATCAATCGTAGGTAGCTATGATGGCTCTATTACAGCAAATGTTATTGGTGGTGTACCTCCTTACACTTACGTATGGGATGCTGCTTCAGGTAATCAGACTGAACAAACAGCAACATTCCTTACTGCTGGGACATATTCTGTAACTGTTACGGATGCAAATCTTTGTACTGTTACTGCATCAGACACTGTAAATGTTATCGTTTCTATTAGTTCTGCAGCTTTATCACAAAGTTATTTTGTGTATCCAAATCCGACTACAGGCCCGCTTACTATTGAAGTTTCAAGTATGAACTTTACAAAAGTAACCGTATGTGATGTAATTGGAAGAGAATTATTCATCGAAGAAAATGTAAATAATACAATCAGCCTGAATCTGAAAGATTTTAGACCGGGTGTATATTTGATTTCTCTTTACACACAAGACAAGGTCTTTATGCATAAAATTATTCTTAAAGATTAATTTTTATAAAAATTAATAAAGAGGCTGACCGTTTGGTCAGCCTTTTTTTTTGCGAATTGATTAAACATGTAAAATTTTATTTACATTTGTTTTATTATTCATTTTAATGAAATTTTTTATGAAAGAAATTTTTGAAAAAATTAACGCGCTTGCAAAGAAGTATGAAAGCTATACTGCTGAAAATTTATCAAAACTGATTAAAATAAAATCTGTCAGTATGCAGGAAAAAGATGTTTGTGCAGAATTTAAAAGACAACTCGAAGAAGCCGGTTTTGATGAGGTTCGCATTGACGGACTTGGCAATGTGATTGGCCGTATCGGTAATGGGAAAAAAATACTTGCTATTGATGGACATATTGATACTGTTGATGTTGGAAATATTGATAACTGGACTTTTGATCCATTCTCTGGAGAGATAAAAGATGGCTTTGTTTTCGGAAGAGGAACTGTTGATCAGAAGGGCGGGCCCGCAGCAGCAGTTACTGCCGGCAAAATTTTAAAAGAACTTGGTTTTGATAAAGATGTTACCCTGTATGTTACTGCAACCGTTATGGAAGAAGATTGCGACGGTCTTTGCTGGAAATATCTTATTGAAGAAGAAAAATTAGTTCCGCATTTTGTAATTAGCACAGAGCCCACCAATCTTAATATTTATCGCGGTCATAGAGGACGAATGGAAATTGTGGTAAAATTTCGTGGTGTGTCTTGTCATGGTTCTGCTCCGGAACGAGGAAAAAATGCTGTATATATGGCAGCCCGCGCAGCGCTCGAAATTGAAAAATTAAACGAACGCCTGAAGCACGATGATTTCCTCGGAAAAGGAACTGTAACCATTTCTGAAATCAAATCTGGAAGCCCCTCTCTCTGTGCAGTTGCAGACTATGCGCAATTTCATTTAGACAGACGTTTAACATGGGGCGAAACCAAAGAATCTGCAGTAGCAGAAATTCAGGAAATTATTAAAGACATGGATGCTACCGTGGAAGTATTATACTACGATGTAGTTGCTTACACCGGACTTCGTTATGGCATGGAGAAATATTATCCTACCTGGAAAATTGAAGAAAGAGAACATGTTGTGCAAGCAGGCGTTCAGGTATTCGAAGGGCTTTTCAACAAAGCTCCTAAAATTGACAAGTGGACATTCTCAACCAATGGCATTGCGACCAACGGAATTCATAAAATTCCAACGATTGGATTTGGTCCGGGAAATGAAGTATTAGCCCATGCTCCCGATGAAAAAGTTCCGGTGAGTGATTTGGTTGCGGCTAGTGCTTTTTATGCGGGGTATGCGTATCTTGTGTAAAGGCAAAAGCCACAAAGACTCAAAGGCACGAACCTGCCTGCGGCAGGAAACACAAAGAAATATTCAAATTCCTTTTGTGAAACTTTGTGCCTTTGAGTCTTTGTGGCAATCAAATAAAATAAATAATCAAAATTAAAACTATGACAAAATTTGAAAGTATCCTAAAACAAATTACCTCCCTAAAAGCAAATCTATTTCAGAAAGATTTTTTGCTGACCTGGGATAAATCCCAAAAAGAATTAGAGCTTGTCCTCTACGTTGCAGAAGCATTGAAATACATGCGCGACAACAATATTTCAGCAAAATGTTTCGACAGCGGACTGGGTATTTCTAATTTCAGGGACAACTCCACCCGCACCCGTTTTTCGTTTGCAAGCGCATGCAATTTGTTAGGACTGGAAGTGCAGGATCTCGACGAAGCAAAATCTCAGATTGCCCATGGCGAGACAGTTCGAGAAACCGCTAACATGATTTCGTTCATGACAGATATTATTGGTATTCGAGACGATATGTTTCTCGGTGCTGGTCACACCTATATGAAAGAAGTGGGCGAAGCACTCGACGAAGGCCATTCAA
>Ga0208863_1000782_pt1 | contig 25146 bp, 31 predicted proteins | sample RifOxyD3_FD_184040 | JGI IMG/M metagenome (GOLD analysis project Ga0208863, IMG submission 184040) | Soil microbial communities from Rifle, Colorado - Rifle Oxygen_injection D3 (SPAdes) | ecosystem: Environmental > Terrestrial > Deep subsurface > Rock core/Sediment | place: Rifle, Colorado...
CAGTTAGCATCAGCGTTGTCCAAGGTGAGCGCGAGTTTGCCCGCGATAACAAATCTCTCGGATTGTTTGAGCTTACCGGTATCCCTGCCGCGCCGCGCGGTGTACCTCAAATCGAGGTAACCTTCGACATCGATGCGAATGGTATCCTAACCGTTAGTTCAACCGACAAAGGGACAGGTAAATCTCAATCGATCACGATCTCTGGAAGCTCAGGGCTCTCAGAAGAAGAGATCAACAAAATGGTTCAAGACGCGGAAAACCATAAGGCCGAGGATGCGAAACGCAAAGAGATCGTAGATCTTCGCAACCAAGCCGATGCGCTTGCGAGCCAAACTGAAAAATCTCTCAAAGAGATGGAAGACAAAATCGACGCAAGCGAAAAAGCGGCAATCGAATCGGCTCTCGAAGAACTCAAAGCAGTGTTGAAAAACACCGATGCTTCTAAAGAAGAGATCGAAGCGGCTACGAAAAAATTGGCAGACGCAAGCCACAAAATGGCAGAGCAAATGTACAAACAAAATGAAGGCGGTGAAGCCGCTTCATCAAACGCGAAAAAAGATGACGACGTCATCGACGCCGAAATCGAGTAATCTCCGATACTTCTTCCTCCCGCTTCGGCGGGGGGCTACTTTCCTTATAATTCATTTTTTCTAAACATTCATTAATGCCACTTGTAAAAAATCACGTTAATAGTGTATGATTTAAAGAAAAAAAGAGTATCTAATGTCTAATGAATTTTTACAAGTGATAGTAATCACTGTAGCCATCGTGCTAGCCATTATAGTTGTTTATTTTATTTTCAAAAGAAGCCCAGCCCCAGAATCTCATAGCACTACACCCGAAAAAAATGATATACCCAAAGGTGCTACCCAAGAGAAGGTTAATGTAGTCCAAGAGAAAAAAGAAGAGCCAAAAATACCAGGTTACGAAGAGACACTCAACGACTTAACGAATAGACGAAAAAGTGATTACACAATACCAAAACGAGCTGTTCCTGAGTTTGGAAAAATCACAAAACAAAGTTTTTCTGAATTTGCCGGAGAGAGAATTTTGGTGGCGGAAGATAACCCGATTAACCAAAAAGTGATTGTGGGTCTTTTAGCCGGAAGCGGTATCGACGTGGTTTTGGCGAATGATGGTCAGGAAGCTCTGGAGATACTGGAAAAAGAGACAAATTTTTTAATGATATTAATGGATGCCCATATGCCAAGAGTCGATGGGTTTGAGGCGACGCGTATCATTCGTGCAAATCCGCAGTATGATCACATCTTGGTCGTAGCCCTTAGCGGAGACGTCGGAGCCGATGACATCCAAAAAATGAAGAATGCGGGTATGGCTGAACAACTCGAAAAGCCCCTGAGAATGGAATCACTCTATAAAATATTCTATGCGTATTCTACTCAAGAAACCCAACCGGAAACGGCTGTTATGAATATTTTGGATGCCAATGAAGGTGTTGAAATATGCGGAGGAGATGAGAATTTTTACCGCGAGATTTTATCAGAGTTTATGAGTGACTATGGTGATTCGGCGGATAGATTGGGAGATCTTTTACGCGCGCATGATATGCAAGCCGCTGATGCTTTGCTGCTTGATATTACCGGTGTAGCGGAAAATATCGGGGCGCATTCTCTTGGTGATATTGCTTCACATCTAAAGCTCTCACTTAGTGATACCCATGAGAAGAGTTATTTTAGTCTATATGACCGCTACAAAGTTCAGCTGGAGAGATTGATGCAGGAGATCAGAGGGTATCTTTGACGAATAGAGCGGTGTGCGTGTTAATTAAACCGCATTTGTTATAATATCTCTAAGAAAAAGGGAATTATTATGGAAAAGTTTTTAGAAAAAGCAAAATCCGCCAGCCGTACTTTGGCGACGATGAGCGGAAGCGAACGTAACCGAATCCTCTGCGATATGGCCGAAGCGCTTCGTGCCAATACGATGAACATTATCGAAGCCAACGCGATCGATATGCGTAATGCCGACGAGAATGATCTTGCACCGTCGATGAAAGAGCGGTTATTGCTCGATGAAAAACGGATTGAGTCGATGGCGGTAGCGATTGAAGAGATCGCTGCCCTCAAAGATCCGATCGGCCGTGTGATCGAGGGATGGGTTACCGAATCGGGGCTGAAAATCGAGAAAGTAAGTATTCCGATCGGCGTTGTAGGGATCATCTACGAATCGCGTCCAAATGTCACCTCCGATACGGCGGCACTCTGTTTTAAAAGCTCCAACGGGTGTGTTCTAAAAGGAGGTAAAGAGGCGGAAGAGTCCAATAAGATCATCGCCGACGTATTGCAGCAGGTACTTATTCGCAATGATCTCCCAAAAGAGTTGATCGCACTGTTGCCGGATGCGACGCGTGAGGGGGTAGCAAAATTGATCAAAATGGATCGCTATGTCGATTTGATTGTTCCGCGTGGAGGAGAGGCATTAATTCGATTTGTGAGTCAAAATGCAAGCGTCCCCGTCGTTAAGCACGACAAGGGATTATGCCATACCTACATCGATAAAGATGCCAATATCGAGAATGCGATAGCCATTGCCCTGAACGCCAAAGTTCAGCGTCCCGGCGTATGCAATGCGATGGAGACACTGTTGATCGATGAATCGATTGCCGCAGAGATACTGCCGATGCTCAAAGAGGTATTTGATCAAGCCCATACGGAGATGAAAGGGTGTGATTTGACTCGGGAATGGATCGAGGTAGAGGAGGCGAGCGAAGAGGATTTTGATACCGAATACCTCGCTAATATTCTCAATATCCGTGTCGTAGACGGAGTTGAGGGGGCAATCAGCCACATCGTCCGTTTCGGATCAGGGCATTCTGAGGCTATCATCACCGAAAGTATCACTACTGCGGAACGGTTTATGGATGCGATTGACGCAGCGTGCGTCTATGTCAATGCCTCTACCCGTTTTACCGACGGAGGAGCGTTCGGATTCGGTGCGGAGGTGGGGATCAGTACGAATAAACTTCATGCCCGAGGCCCGATGGGAGTTGAGGGATTGACGACCTATAAATACAAAGTATATGGAAAAGGGCAAATTCGTTGAAGTCTATTTTAGATATTGAAAATATATCTTTTGGATATAGTAAAGATATGCCAATATTTGAGAATTTTTCACTGAGTCTTTCTGAAGGGGAGATAAAAGCCATTGTCGGGCCCAGCGGTGTTGGGAAATCGACCCTGTTTGAGTTGATTTTAGGGTACCGCAAACCCTCTTTGGGAATTATCCGCTCTTCGCCCTTGTCACAGGTATTTCAAGACCCTTACAGCTCGTTTCACCCTTCCTACACGGTACGTGAACAAATTATGGAGGTGACATCGATGGAAGGGTATGCGCTTCTTCTGGAACAGATGGGACTTGAAGAAACTCATTTGGATACCCTTCCTCATAAACTCTCCGGCGGCCAGTTGCAGCGGTGTTCGATTTTACGCGCATTGCTGATGAAGCCGAAACTTCTCCTTCTTGATGAGCCGACTTCGGCGCTCGACAATCTGAATCAGCTTGATATTATGAAACTTATCGTCAAAAATATTGAAGGGATGGCGGTATTATTGATCACCCATGACGGCGATTTAGCGCGATGGTGTGCTGATGAAATTATTACCTTAACTCAGCCAGTTTCGGAATAAATAATAGCCTGAAGCGGCCATCAGCACGGTACCGAAGGTATTGAGTGCCATATTGGCTGCCGCCATCAAGAGATGCCCACCGCTAAGTAACAAGAATGTCTCCATAGCAAAGGTCGAATAGGTGGTAAGCCCACCTAAAAATCCGGTGGTAAGAAATGATTTTGCATGGACGCTAAAGAGGGTTGTGTAGCTGAAATAGGCAAAAAGAGCACCGATGATAAAACTGCCCAGCAGATTGACCGACAATGTCCCAAAAGGGAGGGTATGAGGGAAGTGGTGATTGACGACACCGTTCATATAAGCACGAAGTACCGCTCCTAAAAAAGCGCCGCTACCGATAGCGAGGAGAGTTTGCCAACTCATCATCATAAACCTTTTGCATAGTGGCATGAAGGTTATTCAGCCACTCGGGATCATTTTTATCGGCGATAAACGAATCAAGATAGACGGCGGTAACCGATCCGGAACGGAAGTGTTTGCGTTTGTTGCTGAAATGCCATGCTGTTGCAATGAGGACAACGGGTTGGACTCTAAGGGCAAATTTGTCCGCTACGATCTTCGCACCCGGTTTAAACGGTTTCATTTTTCCGGTCTCGGTACGGGTACCCTCCGGAAAAATCGTGATAACACGCCCCTGATCAATGCGCTCTTTGCACTCTTTGATGAGTTTGATAAGTGCGGTTTTGCTTTCCCGTTCCAGCGCGATATCTTTGGGAAGTTTGAGGACAAGACCAAAGAAAGGGATGTTAAAAAGCTCTTTTTTAGCGACCCATGCCAAATCTTTGGCAGTGATAGTCTCCATGATCCCGATGTCAATATCGCTTTGGTGATTGAGTAAAAACATCTGAGCTTCGGGATCGGGAGTCCCTTTGACACGTACGGGGAGAAGGACAAGCAGGCGAATAAACCATGCACTTATTTTTTGGGCATAAGGCTTGGGAACAAGATAAAAAATTGCAATCATAAGCGTCATCCCCGTAAAGATGACGATTACGGCATATAACCATTTAATTCGAGCAAAGATCACGTTTGTTAACCCATCCGACTTTCTCATTGCTCAAGTGTATTTTGACAAATTCGCCGACCTCTTTTTCGGCTTCCAAATGTTCTTCTTGAAGGGTCATTTCAAAGATAGTCCCATTTTTAATCGGAAGCAAATAAATCGGAGCATCTTTTTTTACACAAACATTCTGGTTGGGGAGTAAACTGTAAACAATGTAAAACATCGGAAGCACCGAAGCGTACAAATACCATTTTTCACGTCTCCAATAAAAGAGAGTAAAAAGGAAAAGGACAACAACGATGGCCGCAGCGACTTTGAGCTCCGTATGGCGTGCATCAGTCGGCGAGAGGTCACTTTGGGTAGATACCGTATCATCATCCACAATGATCGGGATTACCAACGATTCATAACGTTGTTTCTTGAGATTGAAATAGGAGAAATTGAGGTTTTGTTCCGTGTTGGGGATGATCGCATAATAGGTCATTTGCGATTCGCCGACGTTGGAAAGCTTCGATTCAAATCCCTGCTTGATGGCATTTGGAATAGAAAAGTTGCTGATATTACAACGCAAAGCTTTTACAGTGAAAATAACGACATTGCTTTCACTGTTATAAGCGGTAGTCTTGTAATTGATGATTTCAAATTTATCGGCTAGAACATTTGCAAAGCTCGATGGCGGACTCAGGGTTGTAGCGGTAAGGGTGGTTCCGCTCAGTGTTTCCGATGTCCCGCCGGTAGACGTTAGTGTTGCCGTAATGTCCGGAAGGCGGATATTGGAAGATTGAACCAGAAAATAAAAGGTATCATAGACTGCATCTTCTTTTACATTACGACGGGGGGTATCACTAAATATCCGTATACCTTCTTCGTTTTGAAGGGTATACTCGATATTCCCTGATGCTAAATCGACCGGTGTGAGTTTCACGCTGATCGCGATGATCTCACCGACATAAGGACGGCTAGGAAGATCGGTTATTTGAAGGGTTAAGCCAGAAGAGACCCCGGAGAAAAGGGTATCGATTTCGGATGATGCTTCCGGTTCTGTCGTTGAAGGTGCTTCTACTTGCTGTTCTACTGCAACTGCAGGTGCAGAATCAGTTAAAACAGAAGGCTCTGCCGAAAGAATCTGCAGTAAAACGAGAAAAAAGAGTACCAGTGTTTTCAAGCGTTTATAAACCCTTCAAGCATCTGTTTTCCATCATTGGAGCCTAAAAGTGTTTCCATCGCCCGCTCCGGGTGGGGCATGAGACCAAATACATTTTTAGCTTTATTGCAAATTCCCGCAATACTGTCAACCGATCCGTTAGGATTATCGATATTACCGGCACCATCGGTATATTTAAGTAGGACTTGGTTGTTTGCATAGAGTTCTTGTAACCCTGCCTCATCAATGTAAAAATTACCGTCATGGTGTGCGATCGGGATATTGACCACCTGATCTACTTTGCAATGACGGAGAAAATCGTTCTCATTGCTGATCACTTTGAGATGGTGGTGACGCGAGATAAAATGGAGTCCCTCGTTGCGTTTAAGGGCACCCGGTAGGAGACCGGTTTCCGTGAGGACCTGAAATCCGTTACAGATTCCTAAAACTTTTCCTCCATTCTCTGCGTAGATTTTAAGTGCTTTCATGATCGGAGACATTTTTGCAATGGCGCCGCTGCGGAGATAATCCCCGTAGCTGAATCCTCCTGCTACGACAACGAGATCGGTTCCCGCTGGGATCGAATCTTCTTTGTGCCAAAGAATTTGTGTTTCACACCCTAATGCGGCGAACGCATGTTGGGTATCATATTCACAGTTTGTCCCCGGAAATTGGATGATGCCGACTTTCATGCTTGAATCTCGATCTCGTAATCTTCGATGACGGTGTTGGCAAGAAGCTCTTCACACATATGGGCTACTTTTTCTTTTGCAATTGCTGCATCACTCTCGTCCATCTCGATAATAATTTGTTTTCCGACACGGACATCACGTACACTTTCAAAACCGTGACCGCTGAGCGCGTGGTGGACGGCTTTACCTTGTGAGTCGAGGACTCCGTTTTTCAAAAATACGTTAACAATTGCTTTCATCTTATTCCTTTGGGTATTTCGTGATCAATTAAGAATGCGGTTGAGGACTTCTTCGTAGGCTACTTTAAGCCCGCCGAGTCCTTGACGGAAACGGTCTTTATCCATTTTTTCACCCGTTGCCAAATCCCAAAAACGGCAGTTGTCCGGACTGATTTCATCTGCGAGAATAATTTTTCCGTTTGCATCACGGCCGAATTCGAGTTTGAAATCGACGAGATTAAGCCCTTTTTCATGGAAATACGGGCGTAAAATATCATTGACTTCACGTGCCATTGCACGTAGTTGGTCGAGTTCCGCTTCGTTTTTAACGAGGTTGAGAATCAAACAATGTTGGTCGTTGAGTTTCGGATCGCCGAGGGCATCGTTTTTGTAATCGAATTCGACGAGGGTAAACGGAAGGAGAGTCCCATCAGGGATGCCGAGGTTTTTGCTGAGGCTTCCCGTTGCGATGTTGCGGACGATTACTTCGATAAGGATGATGTCGACTTTTTTGCAAAGCATATTGTTATCATCAAGCATCTCTACGAAATGAGACTCCACTCCGCGAGAAGCGAGCATTTTAAAAAGTTCCGTTGAAATTTTGTTATTCAACGCCCCTTTTCCTGCTTCATTGTCTTTTTTAGCGCCGTTAAAAGCGGTCAGATCATCCTTAAATTCTGCAATGACCAAATTGGCATCGTCAGTGTTAAAGAGGCGTTTAGCCTTTCCTTCGTAGATGAGATCGCGTTTTTCCATGGTTATTTTCCTTTGACTATGATTAGAGCTTTAATGATATCGACACCCTCTTTGAGCTGAATGTCTTTGTTCAGCTGTTCAGGGGTTATGATCGTTTTATTGGTTGCATTGGCTTCGGTTACGTCGATCATACCGTCATTTTTTTCGAGTTCAGATTCGAGATGTTTTTTGAGGTCCGCTTCTTTGATGTTAAATGATTTGTCGTGATTTTTGATCTCACCTGCGATGACTTCGATATCAGGAGCGACACCGACAGCCTGGATGGTACGTCCGCTAGGGAGATAATAACGGGCTACGGTAAGTTTGATCGCTTCGGTCTCTGTTACCGGCATAACCACTTGAACAGACCCTTTTCCGAAGGTTTTTTCTCCGACGATAACGGCTCGTTTAAGATCCTGAAGGGCACCGCTTACGATTTCGGAAGCACTGGCGGAACCTTCATTGACCAAGACGACCAACGGTAAATCGGTAACGGTCGCACTTTTGGTCGCACTGTAGGAGATGTCATCCGCTTTGTTGCGCCCTTTTTGGGAGACGATAACCCCTTCATTCACGAATAGGTCGGTGAGTTCAACAGCCTGATCCAGCAGTCCGCCCGGATTATTGCGCAGGTCCAGGATAATCCCTTTACTTTTCCCTGCATGTTTTTTAATCGCTGTTTTGACATCTCCGGCAACTTTTTTATCGAAGCTTGTAACACGGATATAGAGGATGTTTCCACCGATCATACGGGTATAAACCGATTCAACCGTAATGATTTCGCGGATAATATGAAACTTCAACGGATCGGCAGAGCCTTTTCGAACAATAGTAAGGTCTATCGGAGTTTTAGGTGTTCCGCGCATGAGGGCAACGGCATCATCAATGGTCATACTGAGGGTCGACTTATCATTGATTTTAAGGATAATATCCCCCGCTTTGATCCCCGCTTTGTCTGCAGGAGTCCCCTCGATCGGGGCAATGACGGTGAGGGCGTTATCGCGCATACCGACCGTTATACCCAATCCACCGAATTCGCCTTCGGTTTGGGTTTTTAAATTGTCGTAGCTTTTTTTGTCCATATAGCTGGAGTGGGCATCGAGGTTGGAGAGGAGCCCCTGAAGCGATTTATCGATCAGCTGATCGATCGTGAGACCATCCACGTTGTATTGCTCAACAATGCTTAAAACTTTGGTAAATTTGGCGAGCGACTGAAGTCGTGAAGCTTCTACAGAGGGTTCGGCAGGTTCAGCAACATTGCTTTTTGCAAACAGCGATGTAGAGAGGGCAACACTCACCGCTACGGCACTGATAAAACCGGCGACCATCATTTTTGTGTTTTTCATGCGTTTTTTGAACCTCGTGTAGAGCCGTTAATAAGATCAGTAATTATAGTGAAAACTCCATTAAATAACAATGGACTCAGATCACTTCGATCGTCACATCACCGATCGTAATCTTCTCCCCTTTGGTGATTTTTGCCCGTTTGCGGGTTTCGACTTCACCGTTGCGGAAAACCTGAGCGTTTTCAATCAGTATTTTGGCTTGTCCGCCGGTATCGACGAGGTCTAAAAGTTTGATGAGTTTATGGAGTTCGATATAGGGTTCTGTGAGAGTATAGGTCATTATGGTTCTTTAAAATAAAAATTATAAGCGGCAGATAAAGGGGAAAAATAAAAGTGGCATGAAAGCCCCTTAGGGCTTCATGAATGCGATTACCAGCGGTCGCGTGGAGGGCGTGGAGCACGAGGACGAGCTTCGTTTACACGAAGTGTACGTCCGCCGAAATCGTTACCTTCAAGAGCAGTGATCGCTTTGTTAGCTTCGTCTTGGTTCGCCATTTCAACGAAACCGAAACCGCGGAAACGGCCTGTCTCTTTGTCGTTTACGAATTTAACTGAACTAACTTCACCATATTGTCCGAAAAGATCTTTAAGATCGTTTTCGTCTTTGCCGTAGGGAATGTTCCCGACATAAATTTGTGTCACATTGTACTCCGTGAAAAAATCGAACTATAACCAGCATAATCCTTGGCACATTTTAGCCTTTACAATCTTATGGGAATGTTAAAAATAATTGTATTTTTGTGATTACTCTGATCGCCTTGTGAAAAGTTTACAAAAACCCCCCGGCGTCTTGTAAAGTCGTAAAACACGGCTTAGAACCTTCCCGCAAATAGAGGAGTGCTTCGCGCATCATGGCTCCTCCTAAAAGGATCGGGAAAATAGGTTTTTTCCATTGACTATCCAGTAATCGGACAATCTCTAACGTGTCGGTCATCAGTTGGGGTGTTATGAGCAGATAAATCATGTCGACCCCTTCCATTGCATCTACGCAGCGGAGTGCCGCGCTAAAACGGTCACTACGTGCATCTCCGATAATATCGATGGGGTTGTTGCGAGACCAGTTGGAGGGCAAAACGCCATCGAGTACTTTAATATCGTTTTCATTGAGGGTATAGAGTCCGGCACCGCGTTCGATAATGGTATCGGTGAGAATGGTTCCAGGGCCTCCGGCATTGGTGATGATGGCAATGTTATCGAAACTTCGGGTATATAGAAGTGCTTCGATTGAGTCAACGATTTTGACACCGACACTCTCTAAAAGGCCTCGAAACATAGGGTAATCTCCGCTTAGATTGCCGGTATGGGAAAATGCCGCTTTTCGTGCTTGGGGGGATTTCCCGGCTTTATAAATCCGAACCGGTTTTGAACAGCGGCGCAGTGCTTCCAAAAATGCTTTCCCTTCCTGTATCCCCTCGGCATAAAGGGAAATAGCGTCGCATTCAAGATCAGCTGAGAGCATGGTAATGATATCGGCAAAATTCATATCGGCCATGTTTCCCGCAGAGAGGATATGGGAAAACCCGATCCCCTCCTGAGCGGCTTTGTCCATCAAAGAAGAGAGGACGGCACCTGATTGGGCGATGAGGGCAAGGGAGCCTTTATGAATGGTGGGAGAGCCGAAGGTGAGATTGAGATTTCGGGTCGATTCGTAGTATCCCAGACAGTTGGGTCCGATGATGTTAAGATTATGCTTTTGCGCCAGGGCATTCAATTGCTCTTCGCTTTGGGTGTCTCCGACCTCTTTAAAACCTGCGGAGACGATAATGATATTTTTCACCCCTTTGGGAATGAGCTCTTTGATCGTTTCAATAACATGGCAGGAGGGGATGGTGATAACGGCAGTGTCGATCGTATCGTTGATCTCGTAAAGGGATCGGTAAAAGAGATTTCCCTCAAAATTGCCCCCCTTGGTGTTGACGAAATAGAGCTTGCCGCTAAAGGCGAGGGCATTGCGTGCGATGGCGTAACCGACTTTGTTGGGATCATTCGAAGCACCGATGAGTGCAACGGTATGGTTGTCGAAAAAATTATGACGAATACGCGGAGGATGTTCCGTGAGCGAGGGGCTATCGTGATAGTCGATACGTGCATCTACGACATGCAGCCCCTGAGGGTTGAAAATGACAGGATTGAGATCGCATTCGCGAATCGTCGGATACGTCCGAATAAAACGTTGAAGGGTTTGGATAAAAGTAACGATGGCATCCATCATTGGCAATGTGCCCCGAAACCCCTCAAAGAGTTTGCTGATTTTTGTGGTGCGGACGGCGCGAAGGATCTCCTCTTTATCGGCGTTGATATCGATGTAGCATACGTCACGGTAGAGTTCCAGCAACACGCCCCCTTTGCCAAAGAGGATGATCTGTCCGAAAATCGGATCATTGACGACACCGGCGAACAGTTCTTCCCCCTGAATCATGGCGGTTGCGATAAATCCGTCATCGGAATTCAGGGGAATGCCGTGTTCGTGAATAGAGCAGATCATTTTGTCCCGTGCTGCGGCTGCATCGTGCGCATTCGTTAGGGAGAGAGCAACGCCGCCGACATCACTTTTATGAACGATTTTTTGGGATTCGACTTTGAGCGCTATCGGATAAAAGTCAATCTCAAAAGGTTCATCAAGCGCAAAGCGGCGAAACGGAGGAACGTGAAATCCTGATTCCAGTAACAGTGGATAAAGCTCAGACTCGACCATCGGTATTTCCTCGCGGGCTGTAATATCAACATGTCCGGCTACGGGCAATGCAATTCGTCAGATAGTATACCCTAAGGAAGAAGCAGGTGTAAAGTAGGGGGCTTCATCGCGTAATTTTTGGAGGATTTGATCGCGTGGGAGAGGGCGGCAAAGATGATAGCCCTGCAGGGTATCGATTTGGTTTTCAATGAGAAAATCATAATGAGAGCTCTCTTCAACCCCTTCTGCGGTGACATTCATCCCGAGTACGTGAGCGAGATTGGAGATGGCTTCGACGATATGGCGGTTGGAATTCCCCTCAAAGAGGGGAAGAATAAAGGATTTGTCAATTTTAAGGGTATCGATCGGCAGCTGTGCTAAATAAGCAAATGAGGAATATCCGGTACCGAAATCATCCAATGAGATTCGGATACCTCCCGCTTTCAACTGACGGAGCTGTTGGCCCGCAATCTCAATATTTTCCATCACGGCACTTTCGGTAAGTTCCACTTTTACATAAGAAGGGGGGATCGAGCGCTGGTCCAGATAACTCAGCAGTTCCTGGGCAAAGGCTTTCTGATGGAGCTGCTTGGCCGAAATGTTAATAGCAACAAAAAACGGCTCGTCACGCAAAGTGCGTGCCGTATCGATAAAATCGCACGCTTGGATGAGGACCTCTTTGCCGATGAGGAGAATATCCCCGTTGGTTTCTGCAACCGGAATAAAAATATCGGGGGCCACAAACCCCGCGTCAGGGTGCGGAAGGCGCAGCAGCGCTTCATACCCTTCCAGTCGTAATGTTTTGGCATCAATCAAGGGTTGAAAATAGAGTTCAAAAAGATGGTGCGAGAGACCGTCGCGTATCAACGATTCGATATGCAGAAAATCGTGGAGGGCACGCTGCATGGAGGTGTGATAATAGACGAACTGGTTTTTCCCTTTATTTTTGGCCTTGTACATCGCCGTATCGGCGTGTTTGATCAAATCCTCGGCACCTGATGCGTCTTGCGGATAGCGGACAATCCCGATAGATGAGGAGAGGAAAAAATCCATTTCGTCGATTCGGAAAGGTACTTTGAATGTCTGGATCAAACGTTCAGCCATCACATTCACGCTTTGGATATCGGCATCTTGGAGTAAAATAACAAACTCATCTCCCCCGAAACGGGCGCAAAAATCGTATTTTCCGACACTCTCCCGGAGTCTGTCGCTCACTTCAATCAGTATATTGTCGCCGATTTTATGCCCCATCGTATCGTTAATATTTTTGAAATTATCCAAATCCAAAAACATAAGGGCAAAAGATGTGGAAACCGAATGTTCGAAACGGCTTTCGAGCTGAAGTTTGAGTTTGGCACGGTTCGGGAGCATGGTAAGCGGGTCGTGATAGGCGAGAAAGGCAATCTCTTCACTTTGGGCTTTGGATTCGGTGATATCGCTGGTAATACCGATAAAAAGGTTCAGTTTCGGATGATGATAAACCCGGCTGTTTAACCATCGCGTTTCTCCGTTATGATGAAAAATGCGAAAACGGATCTCTTGCGATTGCCCGGGAAGAAGGGTCTCAAAAAACATTTGTACCAAGGCACGATCGTCGGGATGAATCTGTTGTTGCCAGAGGGTATGATCGGATAAAAAATTCTCTCGGCTGAATCCGAAAATTTTTTCTACGGCATGGTTGACATAGCGTAAAGAGAGGCTTTGATTATCGATATACCAAATGATTTCACTAATGCTGCTCAAGATCTCTTCGAGTTCCTGATTTTTAGAGTTCAGGAGAGCGGCAAGTTCACGGGCTTGAAGCTCGATCATCTCTTTTGATTCCCGGAGCTCTTTATTGAGGCGGTTAAGATCGGAGAGATTACGGACGTTGACGAAAAAGCGGACGTGTTCATTATGCTGAATCATCCGTACACTTTTAATACTTTGGACAATGCTTCCGTCACTATGGATAAAATCGGTAGTGGAATCGAGGGATTTTCCCTCACGCATCACATGTGAAATACACTCGTGAAATACGTCAATGTCGGCCAAAATGCTCAGAATGTTAAGTCCCAGCAAAAGGGCACTTTCATATCCCAGCATTTCAGAAAAAGCATCATTGGCGAAAAGAATGACCCCCCGTTCATCGACGATGATGATTCCCTCCGGCAGATAGTTTAGGACATCATAAAAGGGGATTTCGTTTTCCATTGAATCCTAAAAAAAGTGATAGTTTTGTGATATTATAATTTATTATTGTTTAAAACTTCCTTTTCCTTAGGGTTAGGAGAGCGTAATCATAATTTGGATATAATCGCGAAATTTTAGTTATGTAAAGAGTTTTGCAATGGTACAAGTCACAAAATTAACAATGCGCTTCGGCAGTCGGGTTCTATTTGAGGGGATTAATCTCAAACTTGACCGTAATAAACGCTACGGTCTCATCGGTGCGAACGGTGCGGGAAAAACGACGTTTTTGAAAATTCTCAGCGGCGAGATCAAAGAGTATGAGGGGGATGTCTCCATCGAACCGGGTCTCAAAGTGGGTATTTTGGGACAAAATCAGTTTGCGTTTGAAGATTTCACGATTGCGGATGCGGTATTGTGGGGAAATAAACGTCTTTATGACGCAATCAAAGAAAAAGAGTATTTGTACGCTAACGGTGATTTTGAAGACGATAAAACCAATGATCGTCTTGCCGAATTGGAAATGATTTCGGTTGAAGAAGATCCGACCTATGAATACGATGTTCAAATCGCCAAGATTTTAGAAAATGTCGGCATTGCGGCGGAGCATCACAATGATTTGATGTCGAGCCTCCCTTCGTCGGATAAATTCAAAGTTTTGTTGGCGCAAGTGCTTTATCCGAAACCGGACGTTTTATTCCTCGATGAGCCGACGAATAACCTCGATATCGACACGATCGGATGGCTGGAGCGTGAGCTTCAACGCCATGAGGGGACATTGGTTATCATCTCGCATGACCGTCACTTTATCAACGCCGTTGTTACCAACATTCTCGACGTCGATTTCCAAAAAATCCGTGAGTTTACCGGAAACTACGATGACTGGTATCTCGCTTCAACTGTTATGGCAAACCAAGCACAGTTAGATCGTGATAAAAAAGTAAAAGAGAAAGAGCAGCTCGAAGCGTTTGTCCGTCGATTCTCCGCGAATGCATCAAAAGCGAAGCAGGCTACATCGCGTCAGAAACAGCTTGACAAGCTTACGATTGAAGATATTAAGCCTTCGTCTCGCCGTGACCCGAGTATCGTCTTTAAAGCAAAGCGCCAAATGGGTGATGAAGCGCTCGAAGTGGTCAATGTATCCCATAGTTACGATGATTTAAATGTTTTGCATAATATCGATCTCAAAATCGCTCCGGGTGAAAAAATTGCTATTATCGGTGCGAACGGTGCCGGTAAAACAACATTATGCAAAATTATTATGGAAGAGATCAAACCGACCAGCGGAAGCGTTAAATGGGGAGCAACGATCGAGCCGAGTTATTTTCCGCAAGATACGACCGATAAGATTAAAGGGGATGGTACCCTTTATGATTGGCTCCGTGCGTTTGATCCGAAACGGGAAATCTCCGAGATTCGTAACTGTTTGGGACGAATGCTTTTCAACGGTGAACAGCAGGAAAAAAGTGTCGAGAAAATCAGCGGGGGAGAAAAACATCGTATGATGCTCTCTAAGATGATGTTGGAGGGGGGGAATTTCCTCGTTCTCGATGAGCCTACCAACCACCTTGACCTTGAAGCGATTATTGCACTCGGTGAAGCGTTATTTGAATTTGACGGTAACGTTATCTGCGTGAGTCATGACCGTGAGCTTCTTGATGCGTTTGCAGGACGTGTCATCGAGTTGCATCTGGATGGAACTTATACCGATTTCAAAGGTACATACGAAGAGTTTGCTGAAGCGAAAGCGAGCGGAAATTTATAATTTTTGATGTACTTTCTTTTTAGAAAAGAAAGTACCCAAAGAAAAGCGCCCTCTCAACAAAACGCTACGGTACGCCTTCGCACTGCTGCGGGCGACCTTGCTCTTGGTGTGTTTCGAGGGCATTATAAAATTTAGGAATTCAGAATGAACGACTACAAAAATTTTATTGGACTCGGTGTTGCGGGCAATTTCGCCCTCCACCTCGAACAAGCGGGGGAGAGTGCCGATTTTAAAGACATTCTAACCGAAGATCCGAACGGTCCGAAAGGAATGTTCCCTTTCTACATCCCCGGACGTGAGGGACAGCTCGGTATTTATCCGATCAGTTCAGACGCTATCACCCTTCCGCAGGAAGAATGCAACGTTCAGCCCGAACCGGAAGTGGCATTGATCTGTGATCTCGAATACAGCTCGGAGGGAAAAGTAATAAATATTATTCCCAAATTTTTTGGTGCCTATAACGATTGCTCGCTTCGTAAAGAGGGAGCTGCAAAAATCAGCCACAAAAAAAACTGGGGCGAAGCGTCCAAAGGGTTATCCTCAACTCTAATTCCGATTGACAGGTTTGAGAAGGGGGGGGTAATGGACAGTTATCGTATCGCTTCCTTTTTACGTCGAGACGGGATGCTGATGCGCTACGGTGAAGATGTCGAATTGCTGGGATACAGCTATTTTCACACAAAACTTATTGAGTGGCTCAAAAACCAAATGAACGCACAGGTTGATTTTGGTCCGTTGGAATCGATCGGGGAGTATCTCCGCGCAGCACTCTGTCCGAAACAGGCCATTATCAGTATCGGAGCTACCCGCTACACCCATTTTGGAGAGACCAATTTTCTCCAAGAAGGGGATGAGGTGATCGTTGTCGTATACGATAACACAAAATACTGTACCAATCCGATCCTCTCGATGGCTAATCGTAACGCTTTTGAGGCTGAGGGAATCAGTGCACTGGTCCAAAAGGTACAACGTGCTTGAAAAAGGGCTGTACCGTCATTATAAGGGTAAATATTACGAAGTAATCGGAGTGGCAAAACATTCCGAAACCGGCGAGCACCTCGTCGTTTACCGTCCGCTCTACGGCGAACAGGGGTTATGGGTACGTCCGCTGGAGATGTTTGACGAAACCCTTCCCAACGGGACGAAACGTTTTACCTTTTGCGGTGAAAGCAAATGAGCCGAGGGACAAAACTCTCTCTCGATTTGGGAGCCTCTTGGGATGAGGGGTGGAGTATGGAAGAGGAGAAGAGTTCTAAAACACCTGTTCTCCTTGATCCCTCCGCTCACCGTCTTGTTTTCCAAAAAGAGAAACGAAAAGGGAAAATCGTCACTCTTGTCGGCCCTTTCAGTCTTAGCGAAGAAGAAGCCCACAAAGCTCTTTCTCTCTTAAAAAAGTCGCTCGCCTGCGGCGGGACTTATAAAGAGGGGTGGATGGAGTTCCAAGGCGATATTTCTCCGAAAGTGCGCGAGCACCTCGAAAAACTCACTTTTAAATTCAAAAAATAGGTATCAGGTTAGTGTAGTTAATCGGGATTTTATTCCGATAACGTATTTAGAGTGTATTGCTGAATACGACTTGATTACGTCCCCGCTCTTTTGCCGCATAGAGGTTCGTATCGGCAGTATGGATGAGGGCATCTTCGCTCATATCAAGGGTAGGGACGATACAAATCCCCCCGACAGAGACGCTCAATGTTGGCAGTATTTTAGAACCTTTGTGTTCTATCTTGAGATGCTCGATGCTTGCACGTATTTTTTCCCCCATAATTCTCGCATTTTTACAATCGGTATCGGTGAGTATAATTCCAAACTCTTCACCCCCCAAACGAAACGGATAGTCTCCCGGACGCTGCAGGGTATTTTTAAGCACTTTGGCGACGGCCTGGAGGGCAAGATCTCCTTGCAAGTGACCGTAGGTATCGTTGTATTGTTTGAAAAAATCGATATCGAGCATCATGAAAATGAAAGGTTTTTGGGAACGCAACGCGCGTTTAAATTCTCGTTCGTAAACGATATTAAAATAACGACGATTGTACATCGCGGTAAGTGAATCGGTATAGGAAGCTTGCTCAAGTTTGAAATTGAGATGCTGAAGCGTTTCGGTTGATGCCATCAGTTGGTGCTGCTGCAGCTCGATACGGGCAAATATTTTCCATGCCAATCCCATTACGAGCGCTAACGTCGTCCCTAAAAAGAGAATGAGCTGCATAAGCGCATTTTCATACTGTGCGAGCAACTGCGCGTGTTCATAGCGTGCTGAAGCATTTTCGTATGCAATCAGTTGATGAATGATCGTGTGTATAAAACGGATATTATGATCCAGCGTACTTAATGACAAGGGATGGGCTTGCCCCGGATCGGTGATTAAGGATCGTACTTGTATAAAATAGTGTTCCAAACGCTCTAGTTGAGATTCGGTGTAATCGATATAGGCCATCTCTTCCGGTCGTTTTTGATGAGAGAGATACTCAGCCCACAGCTGGTCGATCCGATCCAGCCCCAGAGAGATTTCTTCGACTGCCTGTTCATCACTGATGAGTCGGTTATTCCATCGGTAAATGGGGGAAGCGAGAGTGTTGTGGTAGGTTTCGGTAATCGAATTAAGCTCGCTAAGAGGGAGTAGGGAACCAAAATAGAGGGTGTCCATATTCCGTTTGATATTTTGGATATTTATATAGCCGATAAGTCCCACGACACCCAAACCAAACCCTACAATCAGCAATAAATAGAGAAGTTTGGATTTAAGTTTGAGTGATTCCACAGTTTGTATTAATCTTTTCTATTTGGATAGATAACCTAAGCAACTCCTATACCAAAAGCCATTACAATGAGATATTTTAAACGGGAGGCAGATAATGGCAAAACGAATTATTAAAGATGAACGGATCAAAGCGATTGTTCATAATATTGCCGAAGATTTCCGTTTCTCCCATGAAACGGGCGATTATGCGCTGTTGTTTTACAAAGCCGATACGGAAGGGGTCGTTCGGGGCGGCGATATTGAGTCGATGATCGAATATCTTTCGACGGGACTGAGTGAATTGCAAGACAATATTCAGTGGCGAAGAGAGTTTCTGAGTGAGAACCCAGGGATTGATGAGATGCGGATGCTGGAGAATTTGGGTGTGATTGAAAAAGAGTACATTGATCTGCTCGAATTTTTGCGTTAGAAATAAAGGAAGCAACAATGAGAATAAAACCTTTATTGATAAGCACGCTTTTTGTCGTATCTGCTTTGAATGCCAATGATAGTTTTAACAGTGAAATCAGCCATGTGATAGGCGGAGCGGTTATGGCAGGGGGGATCACTGCTGCGGTAGATCGCTATTATCCGGAATATCGGGAAGATCGAGGATGGATCGGTTTTGGACTCAGCAGCGCTGCAATGATCGCGTTTGAAAGTGTGACGGTTGCTTTGAACGGAAATCTTCGCGGGCAGTTACTTGATGTCGCTTCCCATGCAACCGGTTCAGCGCTGGGAGCGTTTGTAACCGATCAATATCTCTTATCGCCGGTCATACAAAACTCGTCGAGTGAAGGAAAGTATGTCGGATTGACCCTCCAACACACGTTTTAAAAGTTTTTTTGCAACGTTTCAATCGACTCGTATGGTTACGTGAGAATCCAATAGAGCCCAAAACCGATTGTTGTAGCAATAAGGGCAATCAGGGCTAAAATAAGGAGAATACGGGTGAGTAAAACCCATAAAAAACGGAGCATTTAGGGTTTTGGTTGATAAGGTTCTAAGGGCATTTTTTTACCGATTGCGTACTGAATCCCCCCCTGCAAATCGATAACGTTATAACCTAGTTGTTTGCCTAGAAAAGTACCGACGGTCTGCGTACGGCTTCCGCTGTTGCAAATAAGGGCAAACTTTTCCCCTTTTTTAACGACTTTACCCAGCTTCCCTAAAAAAGCTTCGACATTGTAATTTCCTTGTTCATCAAAAAACATGATGGGGTGTGAACCTTGGACGATCCCTGTTGTTTTCCACTCTCCGGGGGTACGGATATCGATGATTTTGATTTTGGAGTCGATCAATTTTTGATCGATCGGCTGGCGCACATAGTCGGCGCTCAGTGTTGTGATGGCGATTAAAAGAGAGAAAAGGGCTAAGCGCATATTGGCTCCTACTAGGTATAATGGTGACATTGTATCGATGAATTGCTAACGTGAGGGTATATGAACGTATCTAAAGAAGAAAATTCAAAACGGCTTCGGTATATCCGTTTGCTTGGGCGGTTTATTAGCGGGATAATCTCCTATTTGGCAAAAAGCGAAAATCCGACCAAAGAGCAGTATGATCAAAAAGTGGATATGAATTTCCGATTTTTGGAAAAAAATGAAGCGGTAAAGCTCTATAAGGATGAATATACCGAACTTGAAGCGTTGGGACAGAAGATTCTTGACTTTCGCGCTTCGGATACCGATATTGAGACGATCAAAGAGGAGCTTTTTTATGCCCAAAATCAGCTTGAGAAACGGATTAATGCCCGCCGCTATAAAAAGTCAAAACATGATCATCATGCTACAGACGGATGGTAACCCTTAAAGCCATCCCGTATGTTCAAGCAAAATTTTACATCCCAATCCGATCAGGATCACCCCTCCGAGTATTTCGGCTTTGGATTCGAGAAGAGAACCGAGCTTTTTCCCGATAGTGACCGCACCGAAACAGAGGGCAAACGTTACCAGTGCGATCATAGCCGAAGCGAAATAGATATCGGTTTGTAAAAAGGCAAACGTCACCCCTACGGCCATCGCATCGATGCTGGTGGCGACGGCTAAGGTGATGAGGGTTTTTGTAGAGAGATCGGTTACCTCTTCGTCAAACTCATCTTGATACGCTTCGTAGAGCATCTTCCCTCCCAACCCCGTGAGCAGCACAAAGGCGATCCAGTGATCATACGCTTGGACGTACCCCGAAAAACTGATTCCGATAAGATATCCCGCAAGTGGCATTGCCCCTTGGAAAAACCCAAATACCGCGGCTATGACTAAAATTTTTGAGAGCAAGAGCTCTTTGTATTTTGAACCGATGGCGATGGAGACGGCGACGGAGTCCATTGCCAGCGCAACAGCGAGGAGGAGAAGCATTTCCATAAAAATATCCAATAAAAAAAAGTGGCGGATTATAGCGCATAGAGGTTTAAGGATGTGTACGAAGCCTGATCCCGGTCGGCATAGGACTCATGATGAGTGTACCATCGTTACGAATAAGCACATAGGCAATCGATAAAGAGTGTAACAGGGAAACAGCCTTCGACTCCTCCATGACCGAAACGGCGGTCGCGAGGGCATCGAGCCGGGTATTATCGTCGGTATCGATCAGGGTGACGGAGGCAAACCATTGCTGGGGTTTCAATGTTTTTGGATCAATAAGATGGTTATGGGCTTTCGTTTTGATATAACGCTCATAATTGCCGCTTGTGCTCACGGCTAAGCGTGGCAATGTCGATGCCATAGTGGCGATTTCCCCTTGGGGAGTGAACGGATCTTGTATCGCGATGGTGCACGCCCCTAGACATCCGATATCCCCGGATGCGGCTACAATCGCTTGGGTCTGTTGATGCTGTGTCAGCAGTTCCAGAGCAAGATCAACGGCGTAACCTTTGCCGATGCCACCTAAATCAATAATGGTTCCGGGCCGAATCTTTGCCGAATCACCCTCTAAGGTCATTTTATTATTTCCGACATATTGACCCATGGTCGTAATTTCTTTCTTGGAGGGGAGGTGTTCTTTGTCGGTTCCAAATCCATAAGCACCATGGCTTATGGAACCGATGGTTATGTCGAATGCCCCATTACTTAACCTATTCATTTCCATAGAGCGTTCCAGTACGCGTCGCGTCACTGGCGATAGCGTTGTGTGATGGGTTTGGTTTAGGCGCGAAATTTCTGAATCGGCTTTATAGGTTGAGAGCCGATGATCGAGATCGGCAAACAGGTTAAAAACTTGGTCACTTAGTGTATCATCGGCGACACTGACGCTAATCAATGTTCCCATATGCACTTGTGTCCGCTCCTGCGACCACCCCAATACACCTAATACCATCAGTGTGACAATCCATTTCATAATCGAAGTGTAACATGATATAGAGGAGTTTAAGCAAATGATAGTTAGTTTCAATATTAATATTGTTTTCAGATTGTTCCCCTATACTTTCGTTAACAATAATCAGTATCATAAAAGGAGACCCTATGAAAACACTTATCTTGAGTGCTGCTGCCGCACTGGCTCTTTCTACCAATCTTGCAGCCGATGAGATCAGCGATCTCAAAGCACAGCTTAAAGCGATTACGGAACGTTTGGAGACGATTGAAAGCAGTCATAAAAAACAGACAGAACAAACTCAGGCCTTGACGGAAGAGTTGATCAATGTACAAAACGCTACCTCATTTACCTCTCTCGACACTACCCAAGATGTTCAAGGGCTCGGTGTCGCGGCATCGAAAGTATATTATTCGAAAAATCCCCTCTCCATCGGTGGTTATGGTGAATTGTATTACTCTAAATACAATGACAGTGTAGGGGCCGGCGATACTAAAGACGGTTACGGAGATACCTACCGATTTATCCCGTATATCGGCTACAAATTCAGTGATACCATCATCCTTAATTCCGAAATAGAATTTGAGCACGGTAATGAAGTGGCGATTGAACAGCTGTATATCGATTTTATCCTCGATCCGCTGGCAACCGTGCGTGTGGGGCATCAGCTCGTTCCGATGGGGTATGTCAACCTTTATCACGAACCGACATTGTTTAATACCGTCATTCGCCCTGATATTGAAAGACAGCTTATTCCGTCTACGTGGCATGAACTTGGGCTGAGCGTATACGGTAAAACGGATAGTTTTGAGTATCAGGCGGGAGTATTTACGGCCTTGGACATGAACAATGCCGCGACGGGAACGCCCGTAACGGATAAAGATTGGATTCGTAAAGCACGTATCGGAAATGAAAGTGACAAAGGGATGGATAATACGGCGGTCGTAGCACGGCTCGATTACAACGGTATCAACGGTCTTCAAATCGGTGCAAGCGCTTATGCGGCAAAAGCGGGGAACGCAAAAATTGCAGGGAAAGAAGAGGGAGATATGTTTATGGCCGATCTGCATGCTCTTTATCAGCTTGAAGGGTTCAAAGTACGTGCCCTTTATACGCAAAGCCATTTAACCCATGCCGATGCGTACAGCGTCTTTATGCCTGAGAAAGCCCGTGGTGGTTATGTGAACTTAGAGTATAATGTCCTACCATTTTTTACACAAACGTCGGATCGCCTTCCGATCTTTTTCCAATACGAAAACTACAATCTCGCAAGTGAGCGAGTCGATAGTTCATCGTTTGGAGATACGCAGAGTTTCACCTACGGTTTGAACTATTTTCCGCATGACCAAGTGGTGCTCAAAGGGGAATATATGCTTCGTCATAACCGCAACAGTGTGGATGCCCATGTGAGCGAAGGGATTTATTCGTTTGGATTAGGATTTATATTTTGATGAAAACCGTTTTCTTTTTACTCTTCGCCATCACCTCGAGTTTCGCCCAAGTATTGGGCGATCCTATGGCTTTGACTCAACGTGCTTTTGCCGCTAAAAGCGTAGAAACCCAAAATATTATTTTGAATGATGCACAAGTCGCACAGCTCTCAAAAGCTTCCGCCCAGAAAATAGACACGAAACTTTACCGTATATACAGTGCTAAGAACGGTACGCAGACGCTGGGGTATGGTGTTTTAGTGAATAAAAAAGTACGGACCAAAACGGCAATCACCCTCTATCTGATCAGTGTGGACGGTAAAATCAAGTCGATTGAAATCGTCGCCTTTAACGAACCCCTTGAATATCTCCCGACAAAGACATGGCTGGATGTCTTTGACAATAAAAACAGTGCAAGTACCCTTAAACTGAATCAAGACATTCCTACAACCACCGGTGCCACCTTATCGGCGCGGGCAATTAGCGACGGTGCCCGAGCGGCATTAGCCCTTCTGGATATCGTGAAGCCATGAAGTTTATCGTCTCCAAAAAACTCTCCGACACCCCGGTGATGCGGATCATCCTTATTTGGATGTTTACGGTTTTAGAAGGGGTTCTTGTCCTCAATCTGGTGGCCAAATCAATCGATTATGGAACCAGTCTGGGTGAGTGGAAAAGCGTCATTATGGGTAATGAGGCTGAATTCATCGATCCGCTTCCTCTGAGTGATCTGGTATTGCAGGTTCATACCGATCTCTTTGCTCTGATTATGATTTTCGTCATGATTGCGTCGGTATTGGGGCGCAGCCCATTGCCCCGTCAGCTAAAAGTTTTCGTGTTGGGATCGGCCCTTGCGAGTTTACTTCTCTATCCATTGGGCTGGCTGAGTGTTACGTGGTTTGGATCGGCATCCGTGGCTGCCGGCGCTTTTGCTTTTATCCTCTTTCATCTTGTGATGTTAATCGCCGGTATGGTCCTCATTGTCGGACTGATTCGCAAGAGAATTTAATGCCTGCACGATTCGTACGATTTGCAGCTGTCGCGTTTGGCTCTTTGATCTTTGTGCAGCTTTGCATCGGTGCACTGTTATTTTATCTTCTCATCGGATTCTCTGCTGAGGAAGTGATGGAGTATTATCGCATCAAATCCTTCCATGGATTGCTTGAAACGCTTATTCCCCATCTTTTGTTTATCTCCATTGTCCTCATGGCCACACTCCATTTTTTGGCATTCGTACAGACCAAGGATAATGGTGAAAAAGTGCGTTTAAGCCATACCCTTTTTATCTTGTTTTTAGTGGATCAAACAAGCCCGATCGCCATTGCGCAGGGGGCAGAAATTTTTGCTTACGTAAAAATAGGGGCGTTTTTAGGATTTGAGCTCGTTTTAGGGTGGGTTTGGATGATAATTTTTACGTCGTCATTAAAAGCTGCATAATCTATATTAAGCCGGGAATTATTCAACGCGTTTGAGGCGCTGTTGTACATCGCTGAGACGGACGAAACTAAACCCCTCTTTGCGCAATGCGGTGAGGGCATCGATGATCCCCTCTCGGGTTCCGCTCTCGGGGTGGTTCATGTGGGCGATGATGATGTCACCGCTGCGGGCATTTTTGATACGGTATGAAACTTCATCACTTGGGAGTGTTGCCCCTGCATCGGCGATGATGGCAAATCCTCCGATCTCTACCCCTGCTTTGTGGGCGATATCCACTGCGATTTCATCATAATAAGCCGTGCCGGATCGGAAAAAAGCGGGACGTTTACCGGTTAGCTTTTCGATTTTTTTGCCGTTTTCTTCGATCTCTTTGGCTACCTCTTCAGCCGAAGCGGTACCGGCGATGTTGTAGACGCTTTTGCCGTTGATTGAGAGAGGCCGATGCTCCGTTCCGTGGTTTCCGATCTCGAAAAGAGGATTGGCGGCGAGACGCGCAAAAATCTCAGGATTCGTATCGATCCAGCGGGCATTGATAAAGAGGGTTGCGGGGATACGGTTTTGGATCAGAAAATCGATCAGCTCCGCATCATATTGAGAACTGCGAGGACTCCCTCCGCACGCATCCAAGGTCAACGCGATCTCTTTGGTGCCGGTCTGAAACCGGGTTACGACTCCGGTGACATTCTCTCCCCATTGCACAGGTTCTTGCGCACCCAACGAAGAAAGTAGCAGAGTGGATAAAAGGAGTGATTTAAACATGGGTAAAATCCTGAGGATCGAGATGCGAAATTGTAGCATTTCTCAGGAGAGACTTTGCTCTACTACTAATTCGAC